>MDTD01096238.1_pt1 | contig 13555 bp, 12 predicted proteins | sample 811221 | NCBI WGS metagenome assembly MDTD01 (sample SAMN05326646, study PRJNA326480) | marine metagenome | isolation source: seawater | place: Pacific Ocean: South West | collected 2011
AGGTGGCCTGCTGCAACGGAATTTCGTTGCACAGCCCCAGCGTCATCGCGGTTTTTAGGGCTTTTCTCCCTCAACGTCAAATATTATTTAGCGACTGAAACTAGAAAATACAATATATTTTCAACATGTTGCTTATGAGGTATCATTATACCACATATTTTTAATTTTTTATATGGTTTTTTAAGCAAAAACTTAAGGTTTATACTATAAACTCTTAATTACGAGTTTGGATTTACCAACAAAACACTGTAAAACGGCTATCTCATCGGATGGGTTACCAAAATGATTGCCGGCAGCAACCTATGAGGATCTGACATTGTTCACCCTGATCGACAACTATGATAGCTTTACTTGGAATTTGTGGCATTTTCTATCGGACCTTGGCGCAGAAGTCGAAATTGTGCGTAATGACGCGGCAACTGCCTGTGATATTATTGCCCGCAATCCTGAAGGCATTATTTTATCCCCCGGGCCCGGGACGCCTGAAAAGGCAGGAATCGCAATGGAGTTAATATTTGCCGCAAAAAAGGCAAACATTCCCTTACTCGGTGTTTGCCTCGGGCATCAAGCTCTTGGCGCTGCCTTTGGTGCCAATATCAAGCGCGTTGATCCGCCAGTGCACGGTAAATTGTCCCTTGTTAAGAAAACAAATAGCAATGCTGTGAAAAGTGACATTCTCGCACTTTGCCCCAGTGAGTTTCCAGTTACCCGATATCATTCCCTTATTGTCGACGAAGTCAGTCTCTCAGACGAATTGACCATAACCGCCCGAACCGAAGCCGGAGCTGTTATGGCCCTGTCGCATATCGAGTCGGAACTGCATGGGGTTCAATTTCACCCAGAATCAATTGCATCGGTTGCTGGCTATCGGATTTTAGCCAGCTTTCTAGAAATTTGTGGTCACGGCAGTGCATCTGGCGAGGTACTCGATGGGTTAGAAACGCAAATACTCCGTCTCGACCGACGGTTTCCTGACCAGTTGCACCCGTAGGTTCGGTGGATCGTAGCGCCCCAATTTTGTCCCCGATTAAGCTAACTGAGGTTATAGCTCCAATTTAATCATAATCGACCAAATTCCGCGTACTATCAATGCCTCGGTTAAGCGCTTGTCAACGTGCACAGGAGGCAATAATAGTGAAATAAAGCCAAATTCACCAATAATAAAATTAATGCTGTAGTTCCCGTATTCGAAAGGTTGTAAGCCCTTCCCAACGCTACGCAGATATAAAAGTCGCGGGCGCAGATAGGTATTTCCAAAAAAATTAAGGAGCCAATCTCGTTAAATCTGGCTTGCCTGTTGACTGCCTGTCACGCCAGTTTTGCTTTGGGTTAAGGGAAAAGTGATTGGTTTTGCTCTGGCATTTTTTCAATTTAAATTCTTACAACAAATTGTAGTCAAATAACCGACCCTGCCCCATTTTGTTTCGCAATCAAATCTATCATTAGGAAGTAATTTCTGGCCAGGGTTGTGCGGCCGCAAAATAAAAATGCCCGCAAAAATCATGAACCGTCTCCCTAATCAACCGCGGCAGCGATGCTTGCATTGCACCGCTTGGAGCAATATAGTTTGGCTAATTAAACTGTTGGTTTCATATCCTGATCACCGATCTCGCATCATCGGAATTATGTGGACAGCCTCTCAACAGACGGTTGTTGTTGGATTAGACTTAATTTGACTGCCCCCGAAAATCGACAAAAAGGAAATGTCATTTGATTTCTGAAATTGTAAAAACATCCCTTACAACGCTTATCTCTGGCGAACGTCCAACACCATCAGCCGTTCAGGACTGCTTTCATGCCATCATGAATGGTGATGTTGGTGAAACGCAGATCGCGGCCTTTTTAATCGCATTGAAAATTCGCGGCGAACAGGTCGATGATATTACGGCTGCGGCAAAAGTCATGCGTGAGAAGGCTCGAACAATAACTGCACCCGACTCAGCAATGGATATTGTCGGAACTGGCGGTGACGGATTTGGCACTTATAATATATCAACGGCATGCGCCTTTGTTGTAGCCGGTTGCGGAGTTCCAGTTGCCAAACACGGCAACAAGGCCGTGTCCTCAAAAAGCGGGGCGGCGGATGTCTTATCGTCACTTGGTGTTAAGCTTGATTGCAATATGTCACTTCTCGAGCAAGCGCTGGCCGAAGCTAATATTACCTTTTTAATGGCACCAAGACATCATGCTGCAATGCGTTATGTTGCCCCGGTTCGCGCAGCACTTGGGGTGAGGACAATTTTCAATTTGCTTGGGCCACTATCCAATCCTGCACTAGTAAAACGCATAATGGTTGGGGTTTTTGACGAGAGCTATTGTGCATCTTTTGCCAATGTGCTTGCTCAACTGGGCACAACGCATGCGTGGGTAGTTCACGGCGCAGACGGGCTTGATGAGGTTAGTACAACTGGCAAAACTCATGTCGCCGCTCTGAATAATGGAAAGATCACCGAGTTTACCATATCACCTGATGATATTGGCTTGCGCACTGCGAATCTTGACCAGCTTCGTGGCGGTGATGGAGACCACAATGCACGCTATCTTCGCGCACTTTTAGAAGGTGAGACGGGCCCCTATCATGATGTTGTTTTGTTTAATGCCGCCGCAGCCCTTGTTGCAGGCGGCCATGCAGAGGATTTGCAAAAAGCCGCAATAAAAGCGCAGGAGGCAATAGATACAGGCAAGGCCCTTAGGGCACTGGATAGCCTGATTACCATAACCAATGGTAAGGCTTAGCCATCATGGTTAATACCCTTGCTACAATAATCGAAGAAAAGCATCTTGAGGTTAAGGCTCTTGCAGCCGAGAAAAATTTTGCCGAGCTTGATCACGCTGCTAAAGAGGCATCGCCACCACGCGGGTTTGCTGCCGCCCTTTCTCGCGATTCTTCGGGCGGCTATGGTCTAATTGCTGAATTAAAAAAGGCGTCTCCGTCAAAGGGGCTTATTAGAGCTGATTTTGATCCAACTATTCTAGCCAAAGCCTTTGAAGAGGGAGGGGCCAGCTGTTTATCAGTTTTAACAGATCAAAAATGGTTTCAAGGCGCACCTGAATTTATACGAGCCGCTCGTGATGCGGTTCGCTTGCCCGTTTTGCGCAAGGATTTTATGATTGATCCATTGCAGATTGTGGAATCACGGGCCCTCGGCGCTGATTGTATTCTTTTAATCATGGCCGCACTCGACGATATCAAAGCTGCCGAGCTAGAAGCGTGTGCAATGGATTACTCTATGGATGTGCTGATCGAGTGTCATGATGCTGAAGAATTGGACCGTTCTAGCAAACTACGCTCGCCGCTGATCGGGATCAATAATCGCAACCTAAAAACGATGGATATATCCCTTGATGTTGGTGCCGCCATGTTACCACATCTTCCGGCAGACCGCATTGCCGTTGCTGAGAGTGGTTTATTCACTCCAGAAGACCTTGCTAGAATGGCACGATCAGGAGCACGCTGTTTCCTTATTGGAGAATCCCTGATGCGGGCTAATGATGTTGCTGCGGCGACCAAAGCCATTCTGGCGAATCCGATTGCCGCTTGACACCATCGCTGTACCAAGAAAGGGACTTTTATGTCTGAGTTCACCCATTTCGACTCTGAAGGCAACACCCATATGGTGGATGTAAGCAACAAGGCAGACACCAAACGCATCGCCGTTGTCAAAGGGCATGTAAAAATGCAGCCAGAAACACTTGCGATGATCACCAATGGTACGGCCAAAAAAGGAGATGTGTTTGGCGTGGCACGCCTTGCCGGTATCATGGGAGCAAAACAAACCGCATACCTTATCCCATTATGTCACCCTCTTGGACTAGATCACATAAATATTGAAATTGAGCTTGATCAAAAATTACCGGGTGTACTAATTACCGCAACATGCGCGGTTTGCGGTCCCACCGGCGTGGAAATGGAAGCAATGACAGCGGTGTCAACTACCGCGTTGACTATTTATGACATGTGTAAATCGGCTGATCGCGGTATGGAAATTGGTCGTATAAGGTTAACCCATAAATCTGGTGGAAAATCGGGTACCTATGATGCCAAATAATAAAATGGGCAAGACCGCATTACTCTCAGTTGAAGATGCCTTGGCCGCAATCATTACGATGCTTCCACCCACCGGCACGGCTGCTCTACCGCTTGGCGACGCGTTGGGGTATACCTTAGCCGAAGACCTTGTCGCCAGCCTAACCCTGCCGCCACAAGCCGTATCAGCCATGGATGGTTACGCAGTTCGCGGGGAGGATATCAGTACCCTACCCTGCCAATTAACCCGCATTGCCGTATCTGCTGCTGGTCACCCGTGGTCTGGTGCTATAAATTCGGGAGAGGCAGTTCGCGTTTTTACGGGTGCAGCCATCCCTGATGGCGCAGATACAATTGTCATTCAAGAAGATGTTGATCCGGTTGCCGAACAGAACGGTGTGGAAATTACCGTCCGCAGTGCTGAGCCTGCCGGACGCTACATCCGTCCTGCTGGCTTGGATGTGATCAAGGGGCAAGTTATTCTTTGCGCCGGAACTCTATTATCAGCGCGCGCTATTGGTTTAGCCACTGCTGCAGGATTGACTGAAGCCCTCGTCAGCCTCCGCCCCAGAATTGGTGTTTTATCAACTGGTGATGAGCTGGTGGAACCGGGCACTATTCCTGGTGCCGGCCAAATTATTAGCTCTAATGCGAGCTTTTTGAAGGCTTTTGTGGGAGCTTGTGGGGCTGAGTCTATTGACCTTGGTATTGCCCGCGATAAGCCCGGAGCCATGGTTTCTGCGGTTCAAAATGCTAAAAATTTGGATTTGGTTGTGACAACAGGCGGAGCTTCAATTGGTATACATGATCACATAGCCTCGGATCTTGATAACAGCGAAGGAAGCAAGCTAAATTTTTGGAAAATTGCCATGCGACCGGGCAAACCGCTTATTTCGGGAGCCGTTGACGGAATTCCATTGATTGGTTTGCCGGGAAATCCGGTCTCAACTGCGGTATGCGCGTTGGTATTTCTGCGCCCAGCGATTGCTCATATGACGGGGGACCGCAGAACTGGTCCCCGTCCTGTAGACTCTGTTTTTACGGTGCCTTTAGGGGCTGACCTTGACGCAAACGATCATCGCCAAGATTATATCCGCGCATGTCTAAAAGACAACGCAAATGGCCAGATTGTGTTCCCGGCACCTCGCCAGGACAGCTCAATGCTATCAGTGCTTGCATCGTCAAATGCTCTAATCGTTCGCCCACCCCATGATCCGGCGAAAAACGCCGGTGACATGGTGAATGTGCTCCAGATCCCAGCCCTGCTTTAGAGTCGCTTGTGGTTTCAAGAGCTTTCCCAATACAAGTAAATATCGTCAAATAATCGATCAAAGAGAGAACATTTCGATAATTAATTGTTTTCCAACTTGTGTTTTATAAAGAACATTGGTAGAACATAAGAAGAACCTAACAGAACAGATTGGGACGAATGCTATGCTTACGCGGAAACAAAATGAGCTTTTGACGTACCTTCGCAATCATATTGAAAAACATGATGTGCCACCTTCTTTTGATGAGATGCGCAACGCGTTGGGTCTTGCATCAAAATCTGGCATTCACCGGCTGATTTCGGGTCTGGAGGAACGTGGGCACATACGAAGGCTGGCCAATCGTGCCCGCGCCATCCAAATTTTGGAACCGTCCAACAATAGCTTGATTGCGGCACGCGCAGTCGAGGCTACAACAAATATGGTCACCTTACCTCTTCTTGGACGCATTGCGGCTGGCACCCCCATCGAAGCTTTGAGCGACCCAACAAACCAGATTGAACTTCCAACAAATATGATTGGCAGTGGTGAACATTTCGCACTTGAAATTGTCGGAGATTCAATGGTTGGAGTTGGCATACTGGATGGAGACACAGTTGTGATACAGCGGGCAGAAACAGCGCGGCATGGTGAGATTGTTGTCGCACTGATAGATCGACAAGAGGCAACTTTAAAAACTCTATTGAAAGAGCCTGGACGTATTGGATTAGAAGCAGCTAATCCAAAATACGAAACGCGATATTTCAGCACTGGTCAAGTAGAAGTGCAAGGAAAACTTGCCGGATTGATACGGAGCTATTAAAAATCGTTAACAGATTAATATTTTGCAATAAATCAATATTTTATCAATCAATCCTATTGCAGTTTATTATTTTTGCTCTTCTCTCCAAAAATAAATTAGCGCTACGTTGATATTATAAAATAAAGTGTCGAGGATTCTGTCGACATTAACAAAGCTGCCAAACCTTATCGTAATTTAAACTTCATAATTGCAATCATCGTTTAGGCCGCACTGTTCGAATTAAAAAGCCAGTCTTTTAGCATAAAGCGAAATGCGGTAATCCCGAATAGCAAGACATAAAGTTCCTTCAAAATTTAATATTCAAAAACGGTCAGGGGTGCAATTTTCGAAGCCATTGGTGTAGCATACAGCCGTCCGGAGACAATTTAAAATCTATCTTACAACTAGCCAATTTGGAAGGGCTGATAAAATCATGAAAGTCGTCACAAGATTTGCGCCCTCACCAACAGGTTACCTCCATATTGGTGGGGCAAGAACAGCACTTTTTAACTGGCTTTTTGCGCGTCATCACGGCGGTGAATACCTCCTTCGCATCGAGGATACCGATAAAGCGCGCTCAACCGAGGATGCCATTGCCGCAATCCACGATGGTCTAGAGTGGTTGGGCCTTGCCGGAGATCAACCTGCTGTAAGCCAATCGGCACAAAGAGCCCGCCACGCTGAAATCGCAAACGCCCTCATAGCTGCTGGAGCAGCATATAAATGTTTTTTAAGTGACAATGAATTGACCGCCATCCGGACTGCAAGCAAGAAAAGTGGCGATGCTGTGCGTTCGCCCTGGAGGGATTGCGACCCATCCAGCTCTCCTGACACGACACCTTTTGTTGTTCGAATGAAAATGCCAAAAGATGGAACGACAACTATAAGCGATGCTGTGCAAGGCGATGTTACCGTTCAAAATCGCGTACTTGATGACATGATAATCCTTCGAGCTGATGGATCGCCCACCTACATGCTGGCCGTTGTTGTTGATGATCACGATATGGGCATCACGCATGTAATTCGAGGTGATGACCATCTAAATAACGCGTTCCGCCAATATATGGTTTATCAAGGCATGGGCTGGCAAGTTCCAGTTTTTGCTCATATTCCGCTTATCCACGGTATTGATGGAGCAAAACTATCAAAACGTCATGGTGCCTTAGGTATTGATTCCTATAGAAAAATGGGGTTTTTGCCAGAGACTATGGTTAGTTATTTGCTTCGACTCGGATGGAGTCATGGTGACAAGGAAATTACCACCCTCGAGGAAGCTATAAAATTATTTGATTTAGGCCGGATTGGCAAATCACCCGCACGGTTCGACAGTGACAAACTACGCGATGTGAATGCCTATTTTATAAAGAAAATGGATAATAATGAGCTGTATAACGTGATTAAACCGCATATCGGCCCGACGAGCGACTCCGCTCAACTGCGGATTATGAGAATGCTTCCCCTTTTGAAAGAGCGCGTTAAAACGCATCTCGATATAATTGCGTCTCTTTCCTACTTAATTCATGACGGTGGTGTTGAAATTCAGCCAGATGCTGCGGCGCTTTTAACTGATGAATCAAAGATTATCCTGCTTGATCTGGATGCAGCGTTAACTTATGAAATCTGGGAGTTAGATAACTTAAAATCGTCGATAAATAGTTTTCTTGAGAAACAAAACCTGAAGATGCGGGACGTTGGGCCAGCATTGCGTGCCGCTGTAACAGGGATGACACAATCACCGTCTATCATCGATATAATGGCTGTTCTTGGGCGGTTAGAAACAAGCACCCGTATCCAGATCGCTTGCAAATAACGGCGATTTATGTTAGGGAACCTTTCCAATATGCTACCGCAATCTTTCTTCGTGCGGCGTTTTACTCGTCTTAATAAATCATGCTATGAGGGTCGCAGATGGCTAACGATGCGCATTCCAAAAAGTCCGTAACCATCACTGATAATGCATCAGGAAAAATGGTCACATTTCCAGTGAACTCTGGAACAATAGGACCAGACGTCATTGATATTCGCAATTTGTATGGCGAAATCGGTATGTTTAGCTTTGACCCAGGCTATGGTGCCACAGGTTCCTGTGTTTCGGGCTTGACCTACATTGATGGAGATGAGGGAATCCTCCTGCATCGTGGTTATGCTATTGAAGAGCTTGCTGAAAAAGCAGATTTCCTTGAATTGGCCTATTTACTTCTTGAAGGTGAGTTACCAAACCAGTCGGAAAAAAAGGAATTTGATACCGCGATTACGCGGCACACCATGGTTAATGAGCAACTGTCCACTTTCTTCCGTGGGTTTCGCCGTGACGCTCATCCTATGGCAATTTTGTGTGGCGTAACAGGCGCTTTATCTGCTTTTTATCATGACTCTACAGATATTCACGACCCAAGACAAAGAATGATCGCTTCACACCGGATGATTGCAAAAATGCCAACTTTAGCATCAATGGCTTTTAAATATTCGCTCGGCCAACCTTTTAACTATCCTCGCAACACTCTGAATTATTCTGAAAATTTTCTGCACATGTGTTTTTCTGTACCTGCGGAGGAGTATGTTGTTGACCCTGTTCTAGCAGACGCAATGAACAAGATTTTCATTCTGCACGCTGATCACGAACAGAATGCATCAACATCAACGGTACGTTTAGCGGGATCATCTGGCGCAAATCCGTTTGCATGCATTGCTGCTGGAATAGCATCTTTGTGGGGGCCAGCTCATGGAGGCGCGAACGAAGCTGTGCTCGATATGCTAAATGAAGTTGGCAACAAGAAAAACATACCAGAATTCATCGACAAAGCTCGCGACAAAGACGATCCGTTCCGTCTGTTCGGCTTTGGCCACCGAGTTTACAAGAACTTTGACCCGCGTGCCAAAGTCCTCCGAAAAGCATGTCACGATGTGTTGGGAAAACTCGGTGTAAATGATCCATTGTTGGAATTAGCAATGGAGCTAGAAGAGCTAGCAGTTAACGACAGTTATTTTATTGAGAAAAAGCTTTATCCCAATGTAGATTTCTATTCTGGGATCATCCTAAAGGCGATGGGCTTTCCGACATCAATGTTTACAGTTCTTTTTGCCGTTGCACGAACAACCGGTTGGATTGCACAGTGGAATGAGATGATTACCGACCCAACGCAGCGCATTGGTCGTCCCCGCCAGCTTTATACTGGTCCCTCAGAACGTGCCTATAAGGATTTGCAATCACGCTAAGAGACTGTTTGCAAAATACAGCATTTAGGTCAGATTACTTTTTTTGGTGAGCCGAGATAAGGCTTTAATGCCTCAACAATAAGGTCAGAAAATGAGTCTTTGTTGCCAGTTAAACGGCTTTTTAACTCAATAGCTGCGTCTTTCAACCTTGTTTTTGAAGTTTGGTCGTCAACAACATCCAATAATGCCGATGCCAGCGCCTTACCAGTTACAGCTTCTTGAAAATAAAATGGGTAAATGCGGCGCCCTAAAATAACATTTGGCAAGATGACACTGTCAAGGTCAACTAAATGTCGGCCAATGAATGCGCTCAGCGCGCCCGTCCGATAACATGTTACCCCAATTGTTCCACATAAAGCAGCTTGCAAAGTAACGGTACCAGACGTTGCTATCATCGCGGTACTTGATTGCAGGGCGGAAATCAAATTATTTCCAGAAGTAATAATATCAACATCATATGCATCAGCAAATGATTTAATTAATGGCAATAGGCAGGGCACAGCCGGCAAAACAAATGAAAAACTAGGATCATGCCGCTTTAAAATGGCGGATGCCGACAACATTTCAGGCAAAATTAATTTGATTTCAGATTGGCGGCTTCCGGGCAGTAAAATAATCTGACGAATTCTGGATTCTTTTTTCTTAACTGGCTCTGTCCGATCATAATTTTTGAAAGCCTCAGGATGGCCTATAAAATGCGTATCAAGATTTAGATGGCTGAAGTAATCAGGCTCAAAAGGGAATAAACATAAAAGGCCATCCATGGTGTCAGCAAATTTTTTTGCCCGTCCACGACCCCACGCCCATACTGTAGGCGCAACACAGTGGATAATTGGGGTTGACCATCCAACAGCTCTCATACGTCGCCGAAGTCGCTTAGCAAAACGTAAAGAAAACCCCTTGTTATCAACAGTTAAAACCAAATTCGGTCGCGCCAATATCACATTCTCAACAAGTATATCTGCAAGGGCTGACAAACGTGGATAAGCCAGAACAGCACTACCAAAACCCATTAACGAAAGCTTTTCGATATCAACAATTGAATTCAAACCCTCATTGTGAGCTAAGGTGCCACCAACACCAATCCATTTTGGATTTTGATAATAGTGGTTCAATGCGCGCATAATGTGGGCTGCCAGCTGGTCACCTGATGGTTCGCCAGCAAGAATAAAAATGGACGTGTTCATGACAGGCTCTGGCGTTCAATACCAACCAACGTGATACCGTACGTCGTGCAAAATGATTGGATGGATGATAGATCATCTGCTAGCATAACAGTATTGGCTTCTATAGCTAATAGCGACACTCCTGCCATTGACGCCAAGCGGATAGTATCGCCGCCAAAAACAGGTACGTCGAGGCGTAAGTCCTGAGTGCTCTTGGCCATTTTTACAAAGCACGCAATACCTCCGTTAGGATCCAGAAGGCTTGCTGATCGCGCAATCATCTCGTCACTGCCTTCAGCTGCCTCAATTGCAATGATGCGGCCATTTTGCAAAACCACCGACTGCCCGACGTCATGTTTACCCAGTGATTCTAAAACCGCTGCACCATACGTAATGGCCCTATTCGCTTCTGCGCTTATAGCACCCTGATCAACACTACCGCTATTGTGAACGACACCCAAAGGCATTTTCCGGTTAGGTAAAAAATGATTTGGTGCTAGGGTTTCAATCCCCTTTTCGGAAAAATAGGCAGCAACAAGCCTAAGGACATTATCGTCACCCCTTGTCATCATCTTGCCAAGAAGTTTTGCGCCGTCAAAGTCTGGGCGCAATGCACCAATTGATGGCCACACGACCTTGCCTACCATTACTAGTTGGTCAATACCTTGCTGCATGATAATTGACCGAGTTTTCCCAATGCCTCCTAACCTTATCTGGCTGACTTTATATTTACTAAAATCAGCATCAGCTTGCCCTTCAATGGGAAGCATCAGAATATCGTAACCTTTAGCTTTCGCCGCAGCCGCAACATCGATTGGTAAATGACCCTTTCCTGCAATGATCGCAAGTCGCTTCATATAGTGAACAACCTCTTTTTCGACAAAATCTAGCCAATACGTCCAGTTAGCGTTTGTAGGACTGGCAAATACCGTTTCGTCCCGCATTATCGATGAAATCAAACATCATATCAAATTCAGGCTGACCGGTGAATTGTTCACGAACCTCGTCAAGCCGTCTGGCAAAAAGTCCATTACCCCTAACTAAAGAACGAAAAAGTCCACGTAACTCATTCACTGTTTCTGTTGAAAAGCCGCGTCTTTCGAGGCCAATCACATTTATCCCACTCAATTTTGCCCTGTTACCGGCAGCAATACAAAATGGAATAATGTCTGCGTCAACAAGACTATGAGCTCCAACCATGGAATGCGCACCAACTCTGCACCATTGCTGAACCGCGGCAAATCCGCCAAGCATTACATGATCGCCAATTTTCACATGACCACCGATAGCGGCATTATTTGCAAAGATAACATGGTCACCGACAACACAATCATGCGCCACGTGGGTTCCGGCGAAAAATAACCCAAAATCACCAACACTCGTTTTCATGGCATCGATTGCGGTTCCCGGATGCATCGTTACGTGCTCGCGGATGACACACCTCTTTCCAATAATTAGCCGGGACGGCTCATTGTCATAGCGTGTGTGCTGTGGTGGTTTGCCAAGAACAGCAAATGGAAATATCTCGCAGCCTTCGCCAACAGTTGTGTGGCCATCAATTACAACATGGCTATGAAGGCGTGCATGATCCCCAATAATAACATTTTCACCAATGATGCAATAAGGCCCAATCGTTACATTAGCGCCAAGTTGGGCAGATGATCCAATGAGAGCAGTTCCGTCTATCAAACTTGTCATTAGCTAGCGATCCGGGTCAACAATCATGGCACCAAAGTCAGCTTCGGCAACCAATTTACCTGCTACTTTTGCCGCGCCTGTGAATTTCCATAACGGTCCCTTAACAGCCGTTTTGAGCACGCGCATTTCAATTAAATCACCGGGACGAACCGGATGACGAAACCGTGCTTTCTCAATGGTAGTGAAAAACACCAACTTTCCTTCAGTAAAGTCAGGCGTTGTACTCGCCACCATCACAGATGCTGTCTGGGCAATCGCCTCAATAATCAACACACCAGGCATCACTGGAAAGTCAGGAAAGTGACCAACAAAATAAGGCTCATTGCCGCTCACCGCTTTAATCCCTGTTGCCTCAGTATCCGGGACTATATTTTCTACCCTGTCTATCAATAGAATGGGCGCTCGATGTGGAATCAGTTTTTTTATCTCATCAATATTGAGAACATCAATAATTGCCGCCATTTCCTTACCTTTCTGACAAGGTCAACGCCCTATTCATAAACCAATTTTTATCCAATATCACGGCTTTTTACGATCGGAGATTTTTGTTTTACTGAGCCGCCGGATTGCCGCTTGATCGCGCCAAAATTGGCGGGACGAAATGGCCGGAAATCCGGCAACCTGTTCACCGGCACAAACATCCTTTGTAACCCCACTTCGAGCAAATAAAACAGCGCCATTACCAATGCTGACATGAGGGGCTATACCTACCTGCCCCCCCATTACAACCTCCGCCCCAACGGTTGCGCTGCCGGAAATACCGCATTGGCCAGCAATTATCGATTTTGATCCTATCGTTACGTTGTGAGCAATATGACAGAGATTATCAACCATCACATTCGAGCCAATTCTTGTATTGCCTAAGGTACCTCGATCAATCGCACACGCGCTGCCAATAGACACATAATCATCCAACTCAACAAGGCCAATGTGTGGAATCTTAACCGCGCCATCCTCAGTCATTTCAAATCCGAACCCTGCTTCGCCAATAATGCTTCCCGAACCGATTTGGACATGATTACCAATAATAGCATATGACAAAACCACATTTGATCCGATGTGACAATTTTCGCCAACTTTAACCGATGGATGCACGATAGCGCCACCTTCAATCACCGTTCCTGCACCAATGCTGACCCCAGCCATGATTGTCGCCGATGGATGAATTACTGCGTCCGGAGAGACTAATGCATGGGGTGAGATACCAGACGAGCAAGGCCCAAAATCAGGTTTTGAAATCAAAAAAGACAAAGCACGCGCAAAACCGAGACGCGGCGACTGGACTATCAAACAGATATTTTTTAGGTCAACCTCGGCCGCACCAATCTCGTTCGTAATAATAATTGCACCCTGAACTTTATGACTTGCCAGTAATTTAGCATCGCTTTGAAATACTAAC
>MDTD01054263.1_pt1 | contig 13553 bp, 15 predicted proteins | sample 811221 | NCBI WGS metagenome assembly MDTD01 (sample SAMN05326646, study PRJNA326480) | marine metagenome | isolation source: seawater | place: Pacific Ocean: South West | collected 2011
AAAGTCTGGAATGATTTAATTAATAAAAAAGAAATTTTTGGAATAGTAAGCAAACAAAAATTTATACATATAAATAATTATAAAACTTATAAAAAAATAATAAAAAAACTTAAATATTAGAGATAATTTCTTTTTTTCTAGAATCATCTAAGTATTTAGCATTTAACAACTTACCACTATTATCAAAGTCAATTAGCAAAGGGTTTCCGGTTGGTATTTCCAATAAATTTATTTTTTTATTCGATATATTAAAAATCTTTTTGCCCAAAGCTCTTATTGTATTTCCATGAGCTGAAAGGATTATATTTTTATTACTTTTTAATTTTTCCTCTAAATTTTTTTCAAAGTAAGGAATTACTCTTTCGAAGGTGTCTTTTAACGACTCAGTATCAGGTATTTTTCCAATGCTTTTGTATAGCGGATTTTTATGTGAGCTAAACTCTGATTCTTTTTTTAATGGGGGAGGTGGAGTATCCCATGATCTTCTGTATACTCTAAATTGATCTTCACCCAATTTCCTCATAGTTTCAGTTTTATTTAAACCTGTTAGAGAACCATAATGTCTCTCATTAAGTTGCCAAGCTTTCTCGTATTTAATTTGTTTTCCAAGAGTGTCTAAAATTATTTCGAGTGTCCTGATTGCCCTTTTTAGGAAAGAGGTAAAACACATATCAAAATCTATATTTAATTCTTTAATTAATTTTCCCGATTGCTCAGCTTCTTTAATCCCTTTTTTTGAAAGATCAACATCAACCCATCCTGTAAATCGGTTATCTGCATTCCAGGTACTTTGTCCATGTCTGATTGCTATGAGTTTGCCCATTAGATATAATATTATTAATATATTAAATTATTGAAATGAAGGGTATTAAATTCTTTTATATTACATGTCCAAAGAAAAAAGAGGCGCAAAATATAGCTACATTTCTTGTAAGAAACAAATTAGTTGCTTGTGCAAACATTATTTATAACGTTGAGTCTGTTTTCACATGGAAGGGGAAAGTTAATAAAGTAAAAGAAATTTTAGTTGTGGGGAAAACGTTAAATAAAAATGTGCAAAAAATTATAAAAACTGTAAAAAAAATTCATAGCTATGAAGTTCCTTGTGTAATTTTTTTTGATGTAAAAAATGGAAACACAGATTTTTTAAAATGGATTATAAAATCCGTATAATTCTTCTTTTATACTACTTGTCTTTAATAAGTATATTAATATTATATCTTTTTCCGGGAAGTTTAATTGGCTATTTTCTTTATGGATCTTTTGCAAGACAACCAGATTTAATTCCTAATCCCTTAGGTACATCAATTAATCATGCACTTACTTTTTTTGTTTTGTCAATATTAGGACTTATTAGTTATTATAAGAAAAAAAATTTTAATATAAATTTAGTTTTTTTAATAGCCCTATCATTATTTTTAGAAATATCGCATATAGTAATACCTAATAGATCATTTGAATACTTAGATCTTTTTGCAAATTTACTTGGAACAGGGGTGGCTATTGTTATAATGTTTTTTTACAAAAGGATAAAAAATGGAAAAGTTTGACGAAAGAAAAAAATCTTTTGAAAAAAAGTTTGCTCATGATGAGGAATTAAAATTCAAGGTAGCATCAAGAAGAAATAAATATCTTGGACAGTGGGTTTCTCAAAAATTAGGTTTTAATGAGAAAAAAGAAAATGAGTATATTCAATCTGTGATTAAAGCTGATTTTGAAGAGGCTGGTGATGAGGATGTATTTAGAAAAATTAAAAATGACTTAAAAAATCATAATATTTCAGATGAAGATATAAGAAAAAAAATGATTGAGTTAAATGAAAAAGCTAAGTCAGATTTTATTTAGCGTTATTTTCTCACTTTTACTTAGCCAATATTGTTTGAGCAAAGAAAAAATTTTAGGAAAAGCGAAAATTATAGATGGTGACACAATTAAAATAAATTCAAAAAAAATTAGACTTTTTGGCATAGATGCTCCTGAAAAAAACCAAAAGTGTAAAAAAGTATTTTTAAGTATAAGTTTTTTAAATTTTCAAAAAAATTATAATTGTGGAAATATATCGACGATAAAACTTAAAAAAAAAATAGGAAATAATCAGATCATGTGTGTAACAAATTCAAAAGATAGATATAAAAGATATATAGGAGTTTGTTATTTGGATAAAATTGATTTGAACAAATGGATGGTCAAAAATGGATATGCAATAGCATATAAAAAATATTCCAGAAAATATGAAATACAAGAACAATATGCAAAGGAAAATAAACTTGGAATTTGGAAAGGGTCTTTTATTGAGCCTGAAAAATGGAGGAGAAAAAATAATTAAATTCTTATATAAAATTACAAGTGATTCGTTTTTATAAAATAAATAAATTATTATTAGTTATTTTAATTTTATTAGCAGCATGCTCATCAATTCCAAAAAATACTAAAAATAGTTGTTCAATATTTGAAGAAAGGTATTTGTGGTACAAACATACCAAAAGCACCGAAAAAAAATGGGGAGTTCCTGTACATATACAATTAGCGTTTGTAAAGAAAGAAAGTGGTTTCAATTGGCTCGCAAAACCTCCAAGAAATAAGTTGTTTAAGATAATTCCTTATAAACGTAAATCTAGTTCTTTTGGTTATTCCCAGGCTGTTAAAGGTACTTGGGAACAATATAAAAATGAAACTGGAAATAAGTTTGCTACAAGGGCTAGATTTAAAGACTCGGTTGATTTTATTGGATGGTATGTAAATAAATCTAACAAAATACTTAAAATTCCAAAAAATGATGCATATAGATTATATATTTCTTACTATCTTGGTTGGGGTGATTATAAGAATTACTCTAAAAATAAAAAAGCAATTATTTATGCTAAATCAGTTAGAGATGTTGCAAATGAGTATAAAAAACAACTTACAAGGTGCAAGAATAAATTAAATAAGAAAAAATATATTATTTACTAAACTCTTTTTTTAATTGAACGTCCACTTCATCTATTCTTTTCGAATTTTTACATAGCAATAAATAAAATACTGGGGTTGTAAATAAAGTTAGAAAAGTACTTATAAGCATCCCTCCAAAAATTGTACAACCAACCGCTAACCTAATTCCTTCTCCAGCTCCAGGACCAATATTTCCAACTATCAAAGGAACCATAGCAATCAAAGTTGATAAACTAGTCATCATGATTGGTCGAAATCTTCTCATACATGACTCAATAATTGCATTTTCAACACTTTTTCCACTTATACGGAGCTGATTTGCCCAATCAACTATCAAAATACTATTCTTAGTAGCTATACCAATTAAAACAATTAAAGCAATTTGAGAAAAAATATTAATTGTACTATTAAATAAAAGAATAAAAATTAGACCTCCTAAAGCTGCCAATGGAACTGTTAGCATTACAACTAATGGCTGTCTCCAAGCATTGAAAGTGCCAGCCATCACTAAATATGCACTAACTAAAGCCAAAGCAAAAATAATAATTAATTCACTCGAGGCCTCTTTCAAATCCAAAGATTTTCCTTTGTAAAAAATTCCAGCTTTTGGAGCTTCGTTATCTATTGTTCTTTCAATAAAATTTAAAGCCTCGTTTAAAGTATATCCTCCAACTAAACGTGCGGTAATTGTTATCGACTTTGATCTTTGGTATCTCGTTAAAAGTTTTGGAGATCCCCTTTCTTCAAAAGTTACTACGTTAGCTAAAGATATTAATTTCCCCGTAGTTTCTGATCTGACAAATATCTTACTAAGACTTTCAGTTTTTCTTCTATCTTTAATATTGGCTTGTAAAATAATTGGATATTCTTTACCATTATCATTCATTGTAGTAACACTTTTCCCAGAAAATAAAGTCTCAATAGACTTACCGATCGCCTGTATAGACAAACCTAAATCTTTAGCTTTGTTTTCATCTATTACAAGCTGTACCTCAGGTTTATTTTTTGTATAATCAGAGGTAATATCGGCTAAACCTTTGTTATTTCGTAATACATTTATTATAGAATTTTGCCATTTAAATAGACTTTCATATGAAGGTCCGGTTAGTGTTACAACCACTGGTTTCTGATAATTACTCACTCGAACAGAATTAGGAGTAAGAGGAAAAGCCATAGTTCCAGGCACAGTTACAATTTTTCCGATAGCTTTCATTACAATTTTTTGTGCAGTATCTTTTCTATCTTTCCAATTATCTAATAAAGCTATTATTATAAAACTATTATAAGATTGAGATGATCTTCCAAACCCGGGAACTCTCATAATTAATTTTTGGTAAGATTCGTTCTCATCTTGAAGAAGTGGTAGTAATCGCTTTTCAACTTTTTCAGCCTTATCCACTGTATACTCAAATGAGGACGATTCATCAGTTTTCCCAAAAACTAAGTAAACACCTCTATCTGGATTTTTTTCTAGTAAAGTTTTTGGAGTAAATTTAAATAAAGCCGATGCAAGTAAAACAACAAAAATCATAAACCAAATAATTATTTTAGGTTTTTTGATCCAATAATTTAAAGTTTCATAATAAAATTGTCCAAAAGTATCAAATATTTTTTCAAATCTTAAAATCAATTTTTTTTTCGATTTTTTTGTATTAAGTAATTTTGAAGCTAACATTGGAGCAATTGAAAGAGCTGTAAAAGTACTTATAATAATTGTTATGGAAAGGGTGATTGCCATTTCACGAAATAATGTTCCGCTTATCCCATCAATGAACAATAATGGTGCAAAAGTTGCTAAAAGAATAATACTTGTTGATAAGATTGCAAAAATTACATTTTTTGAACCTATTGCTGCAGCGGATAAAGATGAATCACCTTTTTCAACTCTATGATAAATTGATTCCGTCATAACCACACTGTCATCAGTAACAATAGCTACGCTTAAAATTATAGCAAGAAGTGTAAAGACATTTATTGTTAATCCAAAAATCCATAATCCTAGGCATGCCCCAATAAGACTCACAGGAAGTGTAACTGCAGGAACTATTGTCGCTCTCAGATTACCTAAAAATAAATAAATAATACCAACTACTAAAAACAAAGCTAAAATTATGGACTGATAACACATTTCAATTGCCTCTTTTATATAATTCGCTCTATCAAAACTTACTGAAAGTTTAAGTCCATCTGGTAAAGTTTTTTTTACCTCCTGAATTTTTTCACGAATATTTTTTGATAAGGTAACTGTACTTTCATTTGTTCTAGCATATATACCAATCCCAACTGTATTTTCATTTAATGCATCTGGACTTTGACTTTTGAAAAGAGTTTTTTCGGAAACTGGACCATATTTAACCTCGCCTAAATCTCCCAAAGTAATTGTTTTTCCCTTAACATTTTTAATAGGCAGTTTTTTTATCGACTTTATATCCGTATATGTTTTACCAAGATCTAAAGTAAGATCTATATTATTTGCCTCAATAGTTCCTGCTGGAACTGCAACATTATTTTTTCTTATAGCTTTTTCAACTTCACTTATATCTAAATCATTTGCGCTGAGTTTAATTGGATTCAAATAAGCTCTTACTGCTTTTTCATTTAAACCCCCGACTATTACTCTTCCTGTGCCAGATACTGAGCTAAAAGCATCTACGAGATTTCTTTTTACGTAATCCCCGATTTCAAGAGAATTCCAGGATGTGCTACTTACAGATAACCACATACTAGTTGAGAAACCTGCTGATGCCTTTCTAACTTCTGGAGCTTTGCTATCCTCTGGTAAATTATCTATAATTCTTGCTATTCTCTCTCTAATATCGTTTGCGGCATTATCAATATCTATAGAAGTAAAAAATTCGATTTTTATTGTGCTTCTACCTATTTCAGAAAGTGTATCAATAGACTTTATACCTTCGGCACCACCAATAGCTAATTCAATTGGCTCAGAAATTTCAGATGCAATAATTGATGGGCTTGCACCTGTATAGTTTGTTGAAATAACCACTTCAGGTGGTTGAAGGTTTTTTGGTAATTCCCTCGTACTTAATTCAAAAAAAGTATATAGACCAAAAATAACTAATAATAGTGAAAATACAGCACTAAGTACTGGTCTTTTTATATTTAGTAAACAAAAATTATACATTTATCACATTAAAGGCTTAACAGTCATACCATCAGCTAATCTTGCTAAGCCTTCTTTAACAATCTTATCGTTTTCACTCAATCCTTCTAAAATTTCTAAGTTGCCTGCTTTTCTAATTCCTGTTTTAACTTCAATTTTTTTTATTTTATTGTTCTCCAATATTTTATATACAAATTTTTTTTCATCTTCAAAAATAATACTAGTATCTGCAACTGACAAAGAATCTTTTTCGTTGTAAAGAACTTCAATATCCAATAGTGATCCTGGTAAGATTTCAAGATTGTCATTATTAACTTGCGCTCTAGCCAAAATACTCCTGGTTTGTGCATCTACTCGCGATGCATATGAAATTAAATTTCCTAAGTATAACTTATTTTTGTATGCTAAAAATTTTGCATTTACTTTTAAATCTTTCTTTAAAATTGATGCAAAAACCTCAGGAATTTGAAGATCACAAAGTATTTTTTTTGTATCATCAAGTGTTACTATAATTGAATCTGTTCCTAAAATAGATGAACTAATTCCTCTAGTGCCTACAGTCCCTGAAAAAGGTGCAATAATCTTTTTCTCTGTAAGTTTAGCAATTAACTCTCCTTTTTTTACAAATTTAAAATTAATTGGTTCCAATAATTCACTTTTCTTTATTTTAAAAGATGTTGTTTTACTACTTAAAGCAGTGCAATAACTTTCGATAGTTTTACTAAATTTTTTTTGTGAAACTACTTCAACAACAACTCCAGGAGGAGGCCTTTTCCCAAATTTCTTTTTAAAATAAACACCCATTGCAGTTCTGCCACCTATTATCGTAACAATAATGACAAAAAAGATAATTATTCCGATTGTTACTTTTTTTGATCTTTTCATTTTTTTAAATATTCGCAAGCTGAAGCATCATAAATTTTAACAGTTTTACCACTTATGATAGAATATGCCATACCTAAAACACATGCCGTCATCCCGCTTCCACAAGTAAAAACAATGGGCTTTGAAACATCAACGTTATTTTGATTAAAAATTTTGTTTAATTCATCCTTTTTTTTAAATGTGTTTGTTCTACTGTCTATACATTCTTTAAATGGAATATTTTTAGAGCCTGGTATACAGCCTCTTTTCAACCCAGGACGAGGTTCATCTACTTTTCCTTCAAACCGCTCACGACTTCTGGCATCAACAGTTTGAAAAGAAGGAGTTTTTATATTATCGTCAATTTCTTTTTTGTTTTTTATCCATTCAGTATTTTCACTAACCTTGTATCTGATTTTAGGATTTAATTTATTCATGCTACTAAATTTTCCATGATCATCGTTAACCTTATTGTAAGTGGATCTATTTTCATTCAACCACTTTTTCATACCACCATCTAAAACAGAAACTTTTTCATGACCGAAATATTTTAAGGCAAACCACAACCTGCATGAACTATATGTTTCGCTATAATCATAAATAATAATATGATCTTTATTTTGAATTCCAAACGACCAAAGCATACGAATCCAATAGTCTGAGTTACTCATCATATGGGGAAAGGGCGAATCTTTATCACTGTGTTCATCCACATCCCAAAACATAGCTCCTTTAATATGTTTATCTTCATACTCTTTTTTTGCATCTCTTTCTGAAGATGGTAAATGCCAACTAGCATCAAATATTTTTACTTTGTTTAAATTTTTATCTAACCAATCTGTTGTAACTAAACTCATTAGAATCCTTTTCTTTTTAAATAATATTGGTGGTACTCTTCTGCAGTTTGGTAAAGCTTTTCTTTTGAAATATTTGTTACAACTCTACCCTTTAATTTTTTGTTAAATTCATTTTTAATTTTTTCTGCAGTAATCTTTTGATCATTATCATTATAAAAAATTTCTGACCTATATTGAGTTCCAATATCTGGTCCCTGTCTATTTAGTTGAGTTGGATCATGGATTTCAAAAAAAACTCTAACTAATTCTTCATATGAAATTATTTTCTCATCAAAATCTACTTTAACAGTTTCTGCATGATTAGTTGAACCAGAACAAACTTTTTCATAGGTTGTATTTGGATCGTCACCACCACAATAGCCTACCTCTGCTCTTTTTACCCCTTTAATTTTTTCAAACTCTAATTGAGGGGACCAAAAACATCCTAGTGAAAAATATGCAGTTTTCATTGTATTAAAATTCTAATATGTTATTTCAATTAATTAAAGGTGCTAAAATGCTCACAAAATCTCAACTGGCAATTCTTTATATGATAGCAAGTGTGGCTTGTTTCAGCATTATGGATATAATTGTTAAGTACTTAAAATACGCACCTTTTGGACAAGTGCTGTTTATGCGGTTCTTTTTTGGAATGATACCAATATTTTTTTTAATACCTAAAGAAAAAATATTTACTTTTTACAAAACAAACAGGCCTGTGCTTCACGCTTGGAGGGCAATATGGGGAGCTATAGCAATTATTGCTTTGTTTATAGGTTTAAGAAATATTGATATCGCTGACTGCATTTCTATTAGCTTTTTGGGTCCAGTTTTTGTGACTATTTTATCCGTTATTTTTCTGGGAGAAAAAATTAGAATGACTAGAATTTCTGCAATTACTCTTGGAATAATAGGTGGTGTTATTATTATTAAACCAAGTTTTAATGAATTTAATTTTTTTTATTTTATGCCTGTAATTTTTGCATTTGGTTTTGCTCAAGTCGCTTTATCTATAAAATCATTATCTAAAACGGAACCTAATTATTTAATAGCCTTTTATTTTTCTTTTCTATCAATGATGATTGGTTTAGCAACTATAATTAATGGTTGGATTTGGCCAACATTTTATGAAGCATTTTTATTTGTAGTTTTAGGTTTAGCCGGTGGATATGCCAATATACTTCTCACTCAATCATTGCGAATGGCTGACACAGGTCTTGTCACACCTATAAAATATTTATCGTTAGTTTTCGCTGCTACAGCGGGTTACTTTATATTTGGAGAGTCTCTTAAACTTACTACTTTAGTTGGAGCAGCCTTTATTGTTACTGGGACTTATATAATTTTTAGAAGAGAACAAACTTTAAAAAAACAAGTGGTACCACCTAGATATGAGACCTAAATGGTGGAATAAGGGAAAACAGTATCTTGCTAAAAGAGATAAGATTATGCAGGGTCTTCTTAATTCATACAAGGGTCACTTGACTTCAAGAAAAAATTTTTTTTATTCATTGTGTAGATCAATAATTTCACAACAAATTTCAGTTGCAGCAGCAGATTCAGTATTTTCAAAATTTGAAAAAAAATGCAGAGGTCAAATTAAACCTAAATTTGTAATTAAACTATCAATATCCGATTTAAGAAAGTGTGGGTTAAGTAGAATGAAAGCAATTGGAATTAGGAGTTTAGCAAAAAAGATTTTAGATAAATCTTTTGATCCAAACTTAATTAAAAAAATGACAGATGAAGAGGCAATAAATTATTTATCTTCATTAAGACAAATTGGTAGGTGGTCAAGTGAGATGGTTTTAATTTTTTTTTATAACAGACCAAATATTTGGCCAGTACAGGATATTGGTTTATTAAGAGCGATTTCAAATAATTATAAAAAAAAATACTTTCCTCCGGATATTTTTATTAAAAAACTCCAAAAAAGGTTTTCCCCATACTGTACTTTGGCAGTAATGGCTTTATGGTACTCAGTAGATAATCAACCAGTTCAATATTAAATTCATTTACATCTAGCAAAAAATGATTTAATTTTTTTTATGCCTGACAAGATTAATATAGAATGGAAAGAATTTAACAATTTAGTAGAAAAAGTAGCAATACAAATTGATGATGCAAAATTCAAACCGGACCTTTTAGTAGGTATTATGAGAGGCGGTGCAGCTATAATAGATATTTTATCAAGAATTTTTAAAGTAAAAACTGCTTACTTAGCTGCTTCTTCTTACTCTGGAGAAATGATCGAAGACCAACAATCCGAAAATATTGTCTTTGCAAGAGAAATGTCATCTACGATGAATGAATTTCCGGAAAACATGAAGATATTAGTTGTCGATGACTTAACAGACACAGGAAGAACACTTGATTACACTATAAAATATTTAAAAGATTATCCGCAAATGAAAGGTAAAATTTCTGATATTAAAACATGCGTTTTATTTCAAAAACCTAAAAGTAATTTTAAACCAGATTTTGTAGGAAAAGTTTTGAAGGAAAATACTTGGCTCATATTACCCACGGAACCATTTGAGGAAATTAGAGTAGAAGATTTGAGAAAAAAACACAAAGTTAAGGGTTAGAAAAAATATCTAACCCTTAGCTTTATCAAATTAAACTACAAAACTTAAAATCGACAAGATTGCAACAATCCAAATCGCGCCGGATGTTCTATTAGCTTGACCAGAAAGTAATCTTACTGCCGCGTAAGTAACAAAGGCTAGAGCAATCCCATTTGCAATTGAATATGTTAAAGGCATTGCAATCATTGCTACAACAGCTGCACTACTTTCGCTGATATCATTCCAAGAAATATCAGTAATATTTCTTACAAATAATATTGCTACGTATATTAAAGCTGCCGCATCTATCTCTTTTGGAAGTGAAGTTGCTAATGGAGCAAATCCCAAACATAGAAGGAAAGCTATACCAACGACAATACTAACAAATCCTGTACGACCCCCTGCTTTGATTCCAGAACCACTCTCAACGTAAGATGTAACAGTAGATGTTCCAATTAATGAGCCAGCTACTGTGCCAACAGAGTCCGCTACAAGTGGTCCTTCGATATTTTCTACTTCTCCTTTTTTATTAACTCTTCCACATACATTTGCTGCTGATGTTAAAGTTCCCATTGTGTCAAATAGATCAATGAAGAAAAGTGTAAATATAACTGTTAAAGCACTTCCCGAGAACACTCTGGGAGTAAACCCATCAAATGCGGATAAAAAATATCCCAATGACGGAGGCATTGACAAAATTCCATTAAACTTTGCTAATGCACTACTGCCCTCAATTGTTGAACCAGTAAAACCCCAAATAGGTAGCCAAGCTAAAAAAGAAAAGAATATTAAGCTTAACAATATGTTTCCTTTAACTTTATATTTTTCTAATACCACCATTGTAACGAATGCTAAGCCACCGAGTATTAAAAGTGGATTAGTTACATCACCAATAGTGACTAAAGTAACTGGATGATCAACGCTAAGACCCATTATTTCAAATCCAATAATTGCTAAGAAAAGTCCTATACCTGCACCAATGCCGAGCTTTAAGCTTCTAGGTATAGCATTGATTAAATATTTTCTAATTGGCGTTAAACTTACTGCTAAAAAAAGTATTCCAGATAATAATACTAACGCGAGTGCTTCCTGTGGGCTGTACTTCATACCACCCATTACACCAAAAGCCACGAAAGCGTTTATTCCCATACCAGGAGCCAAACCAATAGGAAAAGTTTTTCCAACAAATCCCATTATGAAGCATGCTATTGCGCTAGCTAAAATTGTAGCTGTATATACGAATTCAAATGACATGAAGCCTTTACTTTCACCAGCAAACTCGCCAGAGAGTATAAATGGATTCAAGAACATGATATATCCCATGGTAGCGAAGGTTGTAAAACCAGCTACGATTTCTGTTCTCATATTAGTTTTGTATTTTTTAAACTCAAAAGTTTTTGACAAATATTTTTGCATATTTTCTCCTTTGTTTTGACTTTAGCTAAATTTTTAAAATCTAAAAGTTCAAAATGGGGTGAAATTATTAAAGATATATTCACAGTTGTATTTCTGTTTATAACTTTTTGTATTATTGTAAAATTAAAATGAAATTTATTTTTTTTTTAATAATAGCATCCACGTTTTTAATTGGATGTAAAACTATAAATCAAAAAGTTGATAAGGCTTCTCAAAATGAACAACTTAAGTTAAGCAAATTTCTCCAAAAAAGCGAAACCGAACTTAAAATTGAATTTGGTAAACCTGACAAAATCGAAAAAACAGATAATAGAAGCATAATTTTAATTTATTACGAATCAAAATTTAAAATAAGATGTGAACGAAGATTTACTATAAATTCTTTAGGTGTTGTAAAAGCTTTTAGTAGTAAGAATTGTTTTTAATATTATTTTAAAATACCAGCAGTTTTAAGTATAAAACTAAATTCCTCAGCTAATTCTTTTATCGAATTATCTCTTCCACTAAGACCACCATGAGAAGATGGCTCAGTTCTGCATTTTAGTAAATGTATGTTTTTTTCTACCGTTCTATCTTGAAGGCGGGCAAAATACTTTACAGCTTCGCTATAAAGCACCCTTGTATCAAACAAAGAACTAGTAATATACATATTTGGGTAAGCTACATCTGTTCTTAGATTTTCATAAGGGCTATAACTTTTTATGTACTCAAAATTTTCTTTGCTTTCCAATGGACTGGTCCATAATGGCTCTTCAGAGGGCGTTAATGGAAGTGATCTATTACACATTGTGGTTAAGACATCGCAAAAAGGAACTAACAATAACATTGAAAAAAATAATTCTGGAGCCATATTAACTACAGCTCCTCCAGTTGTTCCGCCAGCACTTCCAGAAATTGTACAAATACCACCTTTATAAGTATATTTACTTTTAATAAGATGTTCGCATACAGCTATCACGTCATAAAACGTATTTTTTTTCTTTAATCTTATTGCTTCAGTATGGTGTGCTTCTCCAAGCTCTTTTCCACCTCTTACATGGGCTATTGCATATATGAAACCTCTATCTATTAAACAAAATTTTGAACTTCCCCAACCAGGATCAATTGATGCTCCATAGGCACCATAAAAATATAAAACTAATTTATTTTTTCCATTAAGTTTAGTATCCTTACTTCTTACTAAACTTATTGGAACACTTGCTCCATCATGAGATTTTGCCATTAATCTTTCTACAATATAATTTTCCGAGTTATGACCCGAAGGAATTTGAATTTCCTTAACTAATTTTTTAGATTTTTTCCTTAAATCGTATTCGTAAATTTGATCAGGGGTCTTCATAGACTCCCACGAAATTCTTACTTTGTCAGTATTTGTATCTTTTTGTAATTGAGACATCCCAATACATCCAATTTTATCTTTAGATACTTTTATTTCTTCTTCAATATTTGTATCTAGACTTTTAACGTATAATTTTGAAATAGCATTTGATTTTTCAGCACGTAAAATATAATTGTCTAAAAATTCTACCCCGCCAATAATAGTTCCTTTCTTTGATGGAATATATTCTTCTTTATTTTTTAGATTATTTACCTTACACCTTAATATTTTATAGTCCTCAGCATTCTCATTTGTATGAACATATATATATCCATCTTTCCAAAAATCAATTGAGTATTTGACTTCATTTTTTCTTTTTTGAAATAAAATTGGCTTTGGATTTATCTGATTACTAGGAAAAAAATGTTCTTCATACGTCATATGATTTCCCGTTGAGATTATAAAAAATTTTTCATCCGCACTAAGACTTATTGAGCATG
>MDTD01172666.1_pt1 | contig 13552 bp, 18 predicted proteins | sample 811221 | NCBI WGS metagenome assembly MDTD01 (sample SAMN05326646, study PRJNA326480) | marine metagenome | isolation source: seawater | place: Pacific Ocean: South West | collected 2011
ACAGAACCATCCAATGAGGAAAGCATCATTGTTAAAACAATAAAAACATCTGGAGATATTCATAATAAAGTAAAGTTGTCAGGTATTGGTGGAAAAAAATTGTTTTGTAAAGAAATAGAGGAAGATTTATTAGCTAACAATATTGATATAGCAATTCACTCTTTAAAGGATATGGAGTCAGAAGAACATCCAGACTTAACGATTGGAGCGTTTATAAAAAGAAATGATCCTCGAGAAGCCCTTATTAGTGAAAAAATTATAGACTTAAATAAATTAAAAGTTAATACCAAGATTGGATCAAGTTCGAGAAGAAGAGAACTTCAATTAAAAAGGATTAATAAAAATTTTCTTTTTATAAATATGAGAGGAAATATCGACTCGAGAATTAATAAATTTACTGATAATAATTTGGATGGAATTTTAGTAGCTGTCGCAGGCATAAAAAGTTTAAACTTAGAAAAAAAAATTAGTTTAATTTTTGAAACAGATCAAATGATGCCAGCTTTAGGACAAGGGATAATCGCAGCACAATGTAGAAAAAACGACACGTTTGCGCAAAGCATTCTGAAAGAAATTAATGATGATAATACTTCATCTTGCGCTAAAGCTGAGAGAAATTTATTGAAAACACTAGGTGGAGATTGTGATACTGCAGTTGGAGGGCTAGCTGTCATTAATGGTCAAAGTATAATTTTAAAAGCTGAGTTATTTTCTGATGATGGAACAGAGAAATTTACTTGCGATATGACCGGTAAAGTCAATGATGCTTTAAAAATTGGTAAAACCGTAGGTCAAAAATTGTTAGAGTTGGCGGGTTCAAAATTTAAAAAAAAATGAATATTTTAATAACTAGACCTCTCATAGACACTGAAGACTTAATGGGAAAACTTTTTTCCTTAGGCCATAAGATAATACATGTGCCAACTTTAAAAATTTCTACAATTAAATCTGTTACTGTTGATTTTAAGAAGTACGATGCAATAATTTTGACTAGCGCAAATGCTTTAAGAAATTTAAAAGTCACCAATAATGACAAAAATAAACTATTTTTTTGTGTAGGTTCAATTACAGAAAAAATTGCAAGAAAATTAGGTTATATAAATACAATTTCAGCTGGAGGAAATGTTTATGCATTAAAAAATTTAATCATGAATTCAAATAGAATATCTAAAAATTCAAAAATTGCGTATTTATGTGGAGATAACTTAACTTTTGAACTTGACAGTGAATTAAATAAAGAAGGTATGAATATTGAAAAAATTATCAATTATACTTCTGATAAGATTACAGATATTAACGATGAAAATAAGAAGATAATTGCCAGTCATCCTCCTGACATAATTTTTGTTTATTCGACACGTAGCGCAGAGAGTTTTATTGAGATTATAAAAAATTACTCTCTCTATCCTTTGATGACAGGATCGAGGGTAATGTGTATAAGTAATAAAGTTTTACAGGTATTTAAAGAAGCTAACTGGAAAAAATTAGAAACATTTGAACCTGGAGAAGAATTAATTAAATTAGAAAAATAGGGACTTAATGGAAATATTAAAAAACTTTTTAGAATTATTTTCAGATGTTTGGAGAAAGGGTATCTCTGGGGTAAATATTTCAGAAATAATTATTGCTGTTGGTATATTTGTACTATTTCTTTTTTTAAGAGGAATATTTTCAAAATTTGTAATTAAAAGACTAGAGAAATACGTTTCAAAAACTACAAACAATTTTGACAATTCTCTGGTGAAATCTATGGAAGGTCCCGCAAAATTTTTTCCAATAGTTTTAGGTTTTTTTGTAGCTTCTAGTTACCTATCCATTGAAAACCGAGCTGCAGATTTCTTAGAAACATTGAATCGATCTTTAATAACAATCTTAATATTTTGGACCTTTCATCAAATTATTGGCCCACTTTCTGTTGTTATTAAATCTGTTGGAGACTTAATTTCAAAAGATCTTATCAATTGGATAATTAATGCAATTAAAGTTTTAATTTTTATTTTAGGTCTCGCAGCAGTTTTAGAACTTTGGGGAATTAAAATTGGACCAATTATTGCAGGCTTAGGTTTATTTGGTGTGGCTGTTGCATTAGGAGCTCAAGATTTATTCAAGAATTTGATTTCTGGAATTTTAGTATTAGTTGAAAGAAGATTTAAAGTTGGTGATTGGATTTTCGTAGAAGGTATAATAGAGGGCACAGTTGAAAATATAGGCTTTAGGTCAACAGTAGTCAGAAAATTTGACAAATCTTTAGCTACTATACCTAATTTTCAATTCGCTGAAAAAGCAGTGATTAATTATTCTAAAACCACAAATAGAAGAATTAATTGGATTATTGGATTGGAATACAGAACCACTAGTGACCAAATCAAAAAAATTAAAGATGAAATTGAGAAATTTATTAATCAAAGTGATTTGTTTTCAAAAAGTGGAAATACTTTTTTAACCATAAAGGTAGAGCAGTTCGCTGCTAGCTCTATTGACTTAAGATTAATATGTTTTACAAAAACATCTCAATATTTGGAATGGATGAAAGTTAAGGATATTTTGGCAATCGAAATAAAAGATATTGTTGAAAAAAATAAAGCTTCATTTGCTTTCCCAAGCACTTCAATTTATGTGGAAAAAAATTAATGAAATCAGTTTTAATTTTATTCGATAACATTATTAATCTTTATATATGGGTATTGATTATACATGTAGTAATAAGTTGGCTTGTTGCATTTAATATTCTAAACACAGGAAATAGACTTGTTTACTCTATTTTAGAGATTTCTTATAGGTTAACAAATCCTCCATTAAACTATATTCGAAGATTTCTTCCTAACTTAGGATCAATAGATATATCTCCTGTAATTTTAATTTTAGGACTAATTTTTTTGAGAAATTTAGCATTTGAAATGTTTGCTCCAACGTTATTTTAATTATGATTATAGATGGAAAAAAAGAAGCCGAAATTTTAAGAAATGAAATCAAGAGAGAAATAAGTCAAATAAAAAAAAAAATTAATAAAGCACCAAGCTTACATGTAATTTTAGTTGGAAATTTTGCCCCTAGTGAAATTTATGTAAGAAATAAGATAAAAAAATCTAAAGAAGTAGGTATAAATTCTAAGATAATTAGATACCCAAAGGATGTAAAAGAAGAAGAAGTTTTAAATAAAATAGATGAATTAAATAAGGATAATGAAGTTTCCGGAATTCTAGTTCAGCTCCCACTTCCAAAACAAATTAATAAAGAAAAAATAATCAAATTAATAAATCCTTTAAAAGATGTTGATGGGTTTCACCCTAGTAATGTTGGAAATTTAGCGTCTGGATATAGTTCTATGATACCCTGTACACCTTTCGGATGTTTGTTGTTAATAAAAAAAGTTGAAAAAAATTTATCTGGGAAACATGCGGTTATAATTGGCAGATCAAATTTAAATGGAAAACCAATGGCGCAGTTATTATTAAAAGAAAATTGCACTGTAACAATAGTACATTCAAAAACAAAAAATATAAAAGATGAGTGTTTAAAAGCTGAAATTTTAGTTGTCGCGGCTGGTATACCTAATTTAGTTAAAGAAGATTGGGTAAAAACAAATTCTATTATTATAGACGTGGGAATTAATAAATTAGAAAATAGGATTGTAGGAGACGTAGAATTTGAAAAAATCAAAGAAAAAGTTAAGGCAATTACACCTGTTCCTGGTGGTGTGGGTCCAATGACCATCGCTTGTTTACTAAAAAATACTTTGAAATGTTTTAAAGCTCGTTTGACTTAGAATTATCAATTTTCAAATATTTACTATTTCTTAACCTTATAACGACTGTTGCTATAGCCACAATAAGAATTGCAGAAGAAATATAGATCAAATTTGTTGGATCTCCCTCTTTATCTTGTAGAATTATGAATCGGGCAAGCGCTGTAATTGCTATTACCAAAGGATAAGAAATTCTTATAGCCCTAGTTTCCCAATAAGATCTAACCAAACCAATTACCTCAATATAAATGAATAAAAGCAAAAGGTCGGCAAGCTCAATGTCTCTATTAAGATACATTTCTTTCACTTCAAGAAAAAAAGCAATTACAGTAGCAGCCAGAACAAATATTACTGCCACTAATTGGATATTTCGAATCGTTGAGTTCATAAATAAACTTTATCAGACTTTTAACTTTTATTTAACTGTTTAGAGTGAAATTTTATAAATTTTTCAACTTTAGATTTATTAAATGATTTGTTTTCCTCAAAAGAAACTTTTTTCATTGAATAAGCTTTATTTTTAGTTCTTCTAGATAAAATTGTAACATTGCCCTTGTAAAGACTTAAGATAACATCTCCAGAAACTAGTTTTCTTTTTTTATCTACTATTTTTTGTAAGTTAATTCTCTTTTTTGAGTACCAGTAACCATTATAAACTAACTTTGCATACTCAGGCATTATTTTTTCTTTTGCATGCACAGTATCTTTATCAAGAGTAACAGACTCGATTGCTCTATGAGCTAAGTATAATATAGTCCCACCAGGAGTTTCATAAATTCCTCTTGATTTTATTCCGATAAATCTATTCTCGACCAAATCGACTCTACCAATTCCATTTTTTCCAGCCAATATATTTAATTTATTTAAAAGTTTTTCAGGGCTTAATTTTTTTCCATTAATTGATATTGGGTCACTATTTTTAAAAGATATTCTAACCTTAGTTTTCTTGTTAGGGGCTTTTTCTGGAGCGACAGTTCTTTGGAATATAAATTCTGGAGGAGAATTCTTTGGATTTTCTAAAATTTTTCCCTCTGTTGAAGTATGGAAAATGTTGTCATCCACTGAGAATGGTGGAGCTCCTTTTTTATCTTTTGGTATCGGAATATTATTTTTTTTTGCGTAATTAATTAGATCTGTTCTTGATTGTAAATTCCACTCTCTCCAAGGGGCTATAATCTTAATTTTATTTTTACCAAAATAAGCGTATCCCAGCTCAAATCTTATTTGATCATTTCCTTTGCCAGTTGCACCATGAGAAACAGCAAAGGCATTATATTTTTTTGCAATGGCTATTTGTCTCTTTGCAATCAGAGGTCTAGCTATTGAAGTTCCTAACAAATATATACCCTCATATACAGCATGTGCTCTTAACATTGGAAAAACATATTCTTTAACAAAGGTATTCTTAAGGTTTTCAATTATAATTTTTTTTACTCCTAAGTTTTTAGCATTTCTTATTATTTTATTTTTATTCATTACCTGGCCAATATCTGACGTATACGCAATTATTTCAGCGTTATAGTTTTCCTGTAGCCATTTTAAGATTATCGAAGTATCAAGCCCACCTGAGTAAGCTAAAACAATTTTTTTCATTTACGTGCAAGTTTTTTTTGCGGTGTTGTATGCTTTAGTAAATCCCATCATCGAATAATGATCTGTGGTTTCAGCGCCTTTAATCGTTCTTGCTTTAATAATTAAATTTGTCGCCCTTTTCATTAGTTTTATAAAGTTTTTTTCTTCTTGGTCATCAAGAAGCCATGCAAAATTTTTTTGAGAAAAAAAAGAATATCTCTTTTTTCCAGAGCTAGCCACCACCGTGGATGATTTATACTCATGTCCACTAGTTAAACTGACTTCATCTTTAATATTTTCTGAAGGTCTAAAAGTAACAAAAAGTTTTGATTTTCCTCTTTGTATCGATGAAGGTGCTCTTTTTGTAGGCACTGTTTGAGCAAAACAAATTTTACCTTTATCAGTTTCAACTGTAAAACTTTCCCAATTTTTGTACTTTCCAGTTGATCTAGGAGTTTTCGCGAAAGTATTAGTTGCGAATAATACTAAAATCGTAACTATAAAAATTTTTTTAATAAACATGATTTATCTTTATACTAAAAATTATCTATTTCAATGGTTTGAATTAGGGTGAGGGATTTGGATTGTTATTATGGATTATATTGATCTTATCCATTATTTCCTTATTCAGATCTATTTTTATACACTCAATATTTTCTTTTAATTGATCCATTGTTGTTGCACCGATTATATTGCTAGTTACAAAGGGCCTAGAATTTACAAAAGCTTGAGCTAGCTGAACCATCGTTAAATTATACTCTTTTGCTAATTTAAAATATTCATCATAAGCTTTCATAGCTAACGGGTTAATCATTCTTTCCCATCCTTCAAATAATGATAATCTAGAGTTTTTAGGCATCTGACCATTTCTATATTTTCCAGACAATGCACCAGCAGCTAAAGGATAGTAAACTAAAAGACCACATTTTTCTCTTATAGAAATTTCTGACATTCCTATCTCATACGTTCTGTTAACTAAGCTATAAGGATTTTGCACGGACATCATTCTTGGCAGACTTTTACTTTTAGATAGTTCAAGATATTTCGATAATCCATAAGGTGTTTCATTGGACATACCGATGTATCTAATTTTTCCACTCTTTATAAATTTTTCTAATGATCTTAAGATGTTCTCAAAATTATTCCACTCTCGTTCGTCTTCTCTGTAAACAAAATCTCTTCTGCCAAAACAGTTAGTTGATCTCTCTGGCCAGTGTAGTTGATATAAATCAATATAGTCTGTTTTTAATCTTTTTAAACTTCCATCTAGTGCTTTTTTAATACCATCTTCGTTGAAGCTATTTTTTCCATCCCTTATCCAATCTAAACCTGGCCCAGCTACTTTAGATGCAAGAATTACTTTTTCTCTATTTTTTCTTTTTTCAAACCAGTTGCCAATCATTACTTCTGTTTTTCCATAAGACTCTGCAGTTGGAGGAACAGAATACAGCTCTGCAGTGTCAAAAAAATTAATCCCTTTACTTAGAGAATAATCCATTTGTTCAAAAGCATCTTTCTCAGAATTTTGAGTTCCCCATGTCATAGTCCCTAGACAAATCAAACTTACATCTAGATCTGTATTACCCAACTTTTTAAATTTCATATAATCCTTATTTTTAAGGTTTTTTTTAAAGCAATTATTGACTATTGAAAAGTTAATAAAAATTCATATATTAAAATTATGGAATTTAACAAACAAACGACATCAGTAAGATCATCTGCATCGGAAGCTATAATCGATCAAGGGTTGAGAGCTTACATGCTGAAGGTTTATAACTATATGGCTTCTGGTGTTTTACTAACCGGCCTAATCGCATTAGCTTTTTTCAAAATGGCGGTAGTCACATCTGATGGAGGCCAAATTATTGGTTTGACTAATTTTGGAAACACAATTTACGCTTCGGGTTTAAAGTGGGTGATAATGTTAGCACCACTTGCTGTAGTTTTTTATATGAGTTTTGGAATAGCAAAAATGTCTGCAGCAAAAGCTCAAACAACGTTTTGGGTTTTCGCAGCTTTAATGGGAGCATCTTTATCTTCAATTTTTTTAATTTATACCGGAATGAGTATTATCAGAGTATTTTTTATAACAGCTGGAACATTTGGCGCTATGAGCATTTATGGTTACACTACTAAAAGAGATTTAACAAAACTTGGCTCATTTTTAATGATGGGTCTTTTCGGAATTATAATAGCGTCATTAGTAAATATCTTTATGAAATCTACTATGATGTATTTTGTTATTTCCATAATTGGTGTTTTGATTTTTGTTGGTTTAACAGCTTACGATACGCAAAAAATTAAAAATATGTACTTAGTGAGTGATAGTGGTGAGCTACTTGGTAAAAAAGCAGTAATGGGTGCTCTTACACTTTACTTAGACTTTATTAACCTCTTCATAATGCTTTTGAGACTCTTTGGTCAAAGAAGATAAATATTAGACTACTTTCAAATTATTCCAGCTAGTTTTATCAATTAATTGATTTAAATTTTTAGACTTTTTTAAAACATTCCCGTGTTTATCCTTTATTAAAAATTTTTCATTGTAGTAAATAGGTTTTAAATTTTTCAAAATTCTCAAAATTGGACGATCAGAGGCTCTTTGATAAATATCAAATGAAACTTCTTTAACACTAGAAGAAAAAGAATAATCTTTCCAAGTCCCATTCGAAACCATTTTCGCATAAAGATTTAAGATACATTGAAGTTCTTTTTTAATAAAAAATTTTTCTTTTTCCTTTTTATATTCATTATTTATTACTAATTTTATATTTTTCATATTTTATGTTTATTGATCATTGGGATCTGCAAAGCTGTGAAGATGAAAGTAATTGGTAAAATCCCCCAAACCTTGAAATTGACCCAAGTTGCTTCTGGTTGTGTTCTCCAAACTATTTCATTTAACAATGCTAGAAATATAAAAAAGATCGCCCATCTAGAGTTTAATTTGTTCCATCCTGTATCATCAAGCTGAAAAGCAGTTTTTAAAAAGAATTTTAGAAAATTTTTATTAAAAAAGATTTTTCCAAAAATCAATATTGCTGCAAAAATTATATTGACTATTGTTGGTTTCATGTAAATGAATACGGGATTATCAAAGTATAATGTTAATCCACCGAATAAAGATATTATTATTCCACCTACCAGAGGTATAAATGGAATTTTTTTTTCTAATAAATACACCCCAATTACAGCAATTAAAGTTGCTATTATTAGTGGAGGAATTGCCACACTTAAGTTATTTCCACTTTTATAATAGATTGTAAAAAAAATTAATAAAGGTCCAAAATCTGCTATAAATTTTAAGAATGACTTATTCACAACAGGTAGTTTAACATATAATAAATTTTTAATAAATTAGATATTGATTTTAATAAAAAAATTATTAATTATAGGTTATGGCTTCAAGCAGTAATGCAAAATTTTCAATAGGAGAAGTAGTTAAACATAGACACTTTGATTTTAGAGGTGTTATTTATGATGTAGATTTCGAATTTAACAACTCTGAAGAGTGGTATCAATCTATTCCAAAAGGCGTAAGACCAAGAAAAGATCAGCCATTTTATCATCTTCTTGCTGAAAGTAATGACGTAACTTATGAAGCATATGTGTCGGAACAAAATCTTTTGTTAGATAAGTCAAAAGAACCAATTAAGCATCCTTTAATAGAAGAAATTTTTTCTGGAAAAAAAGGCTCCAATTATTTTAAGATATCAAATTAGTCATAATTATAAGTACTGCCTAAAATTTAACATCATTCTTTCAAATCTAAGACATAAATATAAAATATTCTTTAACTGTTGTAACCTAGTTGGGAATTAACTCATACTTCTAAACTCCCTCTCAATTCCCAATTAGGCCTATATTGACCCTTCACAGCAAAATAATATTATAGTAGTCAATAGTTATGTTTGATGTATTAAATCCAAGCAAAATATTTACTTGGATAGAAAAGCTTATAAAATTTATAAATTCAATTTTTTTTATTTTGCTTTTGGTAGCGTTAACTTTTGCATTGATTGTATCACCACCTGATTATTTACAAGGGGACAGTGTTAGAATTATGTATATTCATGTGCCTTCATCCTGGATTGGTTTAGCTTCGTTTACCTGTATCGCCTTAATATCTGTTTTGATATTTATTTTTAAAATGAAAAATTTAATTCTTATAGCAAAAAGTATAGCTCCTATAGGATTAGTTTTTACCTGTTTATCAATTATAACTGGATCGATTTGGGGAAAGCCTACTTGGGGAACATGGTGGGCTTGGGATGCCAGAATTGTCTCAATGGTAGTGTTAGGTATTTTTTATATTTTATTCATTCTCTCGAATAAATTCATCGAACCAGAAAGCAAAGCAACTAAGATATCTTGTATCATTGCAATTTTTGGATTTATTAATATTCCAATAATCAAATATTCAGTAGAATGGTGGAATACTCTTCATCAACCAGCCAGCATAAAAATTGACGGAACAAGCTCAATACACTCATCCATGTTAATGCCATTAGTATTTATGTTGCTAGTTTTTTTATTATATTGTGCGTTAATTTTTCTAATGAAATATAAGACAGAAATCATTAGAATAAAGAAAAAAAACTTAAAAAGAATATGATACAAAACTTTATATTAATGAATGGATACGGCATATTTGTATGGGCAGCATTTGCAATAACTTTTATAACTTGTTTTATCCTCTATTATAAAACTTTAAAAACGTTGAAAAAACATGAAAAAGATTTTGCTGATGAGTTAAACAAGCTTTCTTCTGATCAGAGGACCATAGTTTTAGAAAAATCTAAAATCGCTACTAAAGTTTTAGCTTCATATAATAAGTCAATTTAAAGCATTTTAATGCTTACAAAAAAAGTTAAAAAGAGAGTTTCTTTTCTAACAATTTTCTTAGCCTTGACCGTCTTAGGAGTATTTTCAATTTTAAAAACTTTAGACAGAAATCTTTTGTATTTTAAGTCACCATCTGATGTTAAAGCAGATCAAAATATTTCTTACACTAAGAAATTAAGAATTGGAGGAATGGTAAAAAAAGACTCGCTAAAAATAGATAGTGAAGATATTGAATTTGTAATTACGGATTATAAAAATGAAATTTTTGTAAGTTTTAAAGGTACTGTGCCCAATTTATTTTTAGAAGGAAAAGGGGTTGTAGCAGAGGGCATTCTTAATGATAAAGGATTTTTCATTGCTGATAGAATTTTGGCAAAACATGATGAAAATTACATGCCCCCAGAATTGAAGGATATTATTAAAGATGTTAAGTAATATAGGTAACTCAATATTATTTTTTAATTTATTACTTTCTTTATCGATAATTTATTTCGCATTCCAAGAATTAAAAAGAAATTACAATTTTATAAATAAAAAAATTTATTATATCAGTTTAATTCAAAGCACACTGATAATAATTTGTTTTTTCACTTTAATTGCAGGTTTCTTAATTTCAGATTTTTCAATTAATGCTGTTTATCAAAACTCACACTCTTTAAAGCCTACTTTTTATAAGATCTCAGGAACCTGGGGCAATCACGAGGGGAGCTTATTATTATGGGTTATAATTTTGACGATTTTTTCATTCCTTTTTTTAGTAACAAATAAAAATCATTCAAAAAAATATCGAGTTTATACTTTAATAACCCAAAATATTTTAATAATTGGTTTTATATTTTTCATTTTATTTAATTCGAATCCATTTGATGTAATTATTCCAACTCCAAATGAAGGATTAGGTTTAAATCCTATTTTGCAAGATCCAGCTCTAGCAATCCACCCTCCACTGTTATATTTAGGGTTTGTTGGATCCTCAATTTACTTTTCCGCTGCAATAGCGTCTTTGCTAACAAACTATTCAGGCCATAATTTTGCTAGATCAATTAAAAATTGGGTTCTAATTTCTTGGTCATTTCAAACGATTGGAATATTAGCAGGATCGATTTGGGCATATTATGAATTAGGATGGGGAGGCTTTTGGTTTTGGGATCCAGTAGAAAATGCTTCTCTGTTACCTTGGTTTGCAATGACGGCTTTAATACATTCATTAATAGTTTTAGAAAAAAGAAAACAACTTTATTTTTGGGTAATTATTCTTTGCCTATTAACATTCACTTTAAGCGTGGTAGGCACATTTCTTGTTAGATCAGGAATATTAAATTCCGTACATACATTTGCGAATGATCCATCTAGAGGAATTTACATACTAATTTTTTTAAGCTTAATGATCTTTGGCTCGTTATCAATATTGTTTAAAAGGTTTAAAAGCAATACTTACAATTTTAATTATAACAGCAAAGAAACTTTTATTTTAGTGAATAATTGGTTTATGATTTTTTATCTTTTTACTGTTTTTCTTGGCACTATTTATCCAATTGTAACTGAGGTGTTTTATAGTCAAAAGATTTCGGTTGGACCACCTTTTTATAATACAGTAATTATACCTATTGTAATATTATTTTTATTTTTTATGTCAATTGGACCTAAAGTTAGATGGATTAAAGATAATATTGATAACTTAAAAACAACTTTGATGATCTTACTAGGCTCGGTTTTAATAAATTTATTTATTTTCTTATTTTTTAAAAGCTATAGTTTGCTATCAAATTTGATTTTAATTTCATCAATTTTTTTAATCATTTCTACTGCAAGGGATGCAATAAATTTATTAAAAAATAAAGAATATAATATTTCTAGAATAATTGCTCATTTTTCGTTTGGACTTTTAATACTTTTTATTGGACTGAACTATAATTTTTCATCTGAAAAAGATTTCAATCTAAAAGTCGGTGAAGTAAAAAAATTTGAAAATTTTTCAATTAAATTTAAAGATTTAAATTTAAAAGAGTTTAAAAATTACAAAGCAGTAATTGGAACGTTTGAAATCGATGATTTTAAAGATAATACCAAACTTTTTCTAAGTCCTCAAATAAGAATATACGACAATCCCAGCACCTTAACATATGAAGCTTCAATTAGATCTGGCTTGTTAAAAGATTTCTATATAACGATGAGCAATATAGATAGGTCAGATTATTATAACATCAAGTTTCAAAAAAAACCTTTTATGGTTTGGATATGGATTTCAGTTATTTTAATTTCACTGAGTGGATTTTTACGATTTTTTAAATATGAAAATAAGATTAATTAAAATATTTATCTGTATAGTAATTTTAGTCATCATCGGTACTTTCTTCTTGGGTCTTAATAAAGACTCGATTTATGATACTAAAGGATTGGAAGGTTCATATATTGGAAATATAAAATTAGACCATTTTAATAAAAATGAAATTATTTCGAAAAAGAATTTCGCACAAAAAGGTTTTACGCTAATAAATTTTTGGGCTTCTTGGTGCGGTCCTTGTAAAATTGAGCATCCTTTTCTGATAAAATTAAACAATGAGCCCTCTCTTCAAATTATCGGTGTAAATTTTAAAGATAAAAAAGAAAATGCATTAAAATTTTTAAATGATAATGGAAATCCATATGACTTATTAGCAAAAGATAAATTTGGTAAATATTCGATAAATTTTGGTATTTACGGAATTCCTGAAAGTATTTTGATTGATGAAAATTTTATGATATTGAAAAAATTTATTGGTCCTATTACTGAAAAAGACTATATTTTTATAAAAAAGATAATTAAAGATTCATGAGAGTTAAAACTTTAATTTTGTCATTTGTTATAATAATGAATATTTCTAATGTGTTTGCAAATGATATTAATAAAAATGAAATATTCAAAAATATTAGATGTTTAATTTGTCAAGGCCAATCAGTTGCAGACTCAAATTCAGACTTTGCCCAAACAATAAAATTAGTAGTTAATGATCTTATAGATGACGGTAAGTCAGAAAATGAAATTTATAATTTTTTAATTGAAAAATATGGGGAATGGATAGTTTATAAGCCTCCTTTCAACAGCTTTACATCAATACTATGGATTTTCCCTTATCTAGCTTTTATAATTGGCGGTGTTCTGATTTTTTTATTGATAAATAAAAGAGAAAATCGGTGACAATTGGCTACTATACATATGATTAAATAAATTGTATTTTTAACCAATGAAATTAAAGCTAATATTAGTTTTTTGTACAGCGCTGTGGGCGTATTCCGTAAATGCAAATGAAAGCGGTAATGAAGTATCCTTTTATTCGGGAACTTTTGATATAGTTGATAAAGAGGGTGATGATCAAACTAATTTATTTGGTATGGAACATAAAAACCCTA
>MDTD01171757.1_pt1 | contig 13551 bp, 1 predicted proteins | sample 811221 | NCBI WGS metagenome assembly MDTD01 (sample SAMN05326646, study PRJNA326480) | marine metagenome | isolation source: seawater | place: Pacific Ocean: South West | collected 2011
CCCGGGGCGGGGCCGGGGTCGGGGTCGGGGTCCGGGTCGGAGGACTCGGACGCGGAGCTGGAGGCGGAGCTGGCGGCTCTGGGGCGCGCGGGGGGCGCGCGGGGCGCGCGGGGGGCGCGGGGCGCGGGGGCGGGCGGGGGGGAGGCGGGGCTGGCGCGGGAGGCGGCCCGGAAGGCGCGGGCGTACGACGCGGGCGGGCTGCACGAGGCGCTCGAGGAGGTGGGCTGGACGGCGGGGGCGCCGTGGGACGAGGCCCTGACCGTGACGGCCCCGGAGGCGGGCGCGGGCCCCGTCGCCGTCCACGACGACCTCGCCCGGGAGCTCGCGTTCTACAACCAGGCGCTGGCGGCCGCCCAGGTCGCCTGCCGCAAGCTGGAGGAGCGGGGCGCCAAGATGGCACAGATCTTCCGGCCGGACGACTACTTCGCCGAGATGGTCAAGGGGGACGACCACATGCGGCGCGTGAAGGAGCGCCTGCAGAACGAGACGGCGCGGATCGAGGCGGGCGAGGAGCGCCGCAAGGCGCGCGAAGCCAAGAAGTTTGCGAAGCAGGTTCAGGCTGAGCGCGAGAAGGAGAAGGTGCAGGCACGCAAGGCGCAGGTCAAGTCGGTGGAGCAGTGGCGCAAGCAGCGCAAGCGCAACAACTACGGCGGGGACGGTGGGGACCTGCCCGCGGGGCTGGAGAACGAGCTGGAAGGCCGCGGAGGCCGGGGCAAGGAGTCCAAGCAGCAGGCCGGCCTGCGCTTCAATGCGACCAGCGGGGCTCAGAAGTCCAAGAAGCGGCAGGCGCGCGACCAGAAGTTCGGTTTCGGGGGAGTGAAGAAGAAGTTGGCCAAACAGAATGACGCCAAGTCGGCCGACGACGTGTCAGGCTTCCGGCAGGGAAAGTTCGCCTTCCGCCACGGAGCCAAGAAGAAGGGCGGCTCTGGCGGCGGGAACCGCCCAGGTAAGGCCCGCCGCGCCGCTGCCCGGGGCCGGCAGTGAGTGGCCGCACGCCCCCCGCTGCGCGCGATCCCTCTCCGGCGCGGCGTCCAAAAACTACAATATGTTCACACTATTTAAATGTACACGTAATCTACATACACATTCACACGGAAAAGAGGCGCAGGCTCTATTGATCTTTTGCGCGGGTGCTCGTCTCCATGCTATCAGTTCTCTCTCGCGCGCGCGCGCTCTCCCGTCTAACCGAAGCCGAAGCCCTCGCTGCCCTCGTGGATGGCCAGGAGCAGCTTCTCCCGGAGCTGGTCCTTGCTCTCGTACTCGATCAGGTCGAGCTGGTTGAAGCAGGTGTGGGCAGCGGGGAGGCGGTCCAGAGGGCCGTAGGCCCGGTGGATCTGGAACTTCTGCGGGCCTGAGATGCCCTGGAGCGCCTTGAAGCCGTCGAGGGGGACCTTGGAAGTTCCCGTGCAGAACTGCAGCAGGCGCGCCATGTCCTCCTTGTTCAGCTCGTCCACGACCTCCCAGAACCACTGGACGATGGGCGAGGCGGGCACGTAGCCCGTGTAGTCCGTGTGGGCCCTGAGCTCGCCCTTGTCGATGTCGGGCAGGCCGGAGATGAGGAGCTCCAGTTCCGCGTTGTTGAACATAGAGATGAGATCACGCGGCACGAGCTCCCAGAACCCCTGCAGGAAGGCCTCGATCTGCGGCTTGATGGCCGTCGTCATGCGGTGCTCGCACACCCTCTTGACGTAGTCCGCCTTGTTCCCTTCAGTCACGGCACACTGCGCCCCGCCCGGCTTGAGCTCCACCATCTCCTTCTTCCCGAAGTAGTCCGTCTCGGCCGTAAAGCTAAGATCGAGGACCCCGGTGATATCGTTCTCCAGCATCCACTTGAGGTTCTTGTAGTAGTCGGGGTCCACCGCCTCGATATCCTCCACCGTCAGCGGCTCTCGGAGCATGTGCTTGTAGAACGACCGCGTAAAGTAGGCGTCCATCAGCTGCCCGTCCATGAGCGCCTTCCCTACGACCCGCCCGGTGAAGCGGAAGTAGTCCAGGTGGCCGATGTCCTCGCTCTGCACGCCACTGTTCGGGTTCGGCTGGAAGGTGGAACCGCCCTCGCTGGAGGTGAATAGGGCGAGATTTTCGTTAAACATCTTGCGCGCCATCAGCTGGTACCACTCGCGGCTCACGCCCCCCGCATCGATGCCTTCCTCCCCCCGGAACTGGATGTTCAGCTTGCCGCGCATTTCCTCCGGGCCCTTCTTACGCAGGTACTGGAACGAGTCCTCGAACACGTACTCCCGTCGCACGAGGAGCCGCAGGGACGGCATGTGCTTCTGCTCTATGAGATCCTTCATCTTCGCGCGGAAGTACACGCGCTTGTTCTCAAACTCGAGGAGGGACGGCGACTGCAGCAGGTAGGCCAGGGTTGGTCGAAAAGCGCCGCCGAGGAGCAGCTCCGGCGTGCGCTTGATGGCCGCGTTCACGAAGGCGCGATTCTCCTCGCAGAAGGAGAAGAACGAGGTCGCCGCTGACGCGGGGTCCTTCCGCGCGCCGCTGCCGCTGCCCCCGGGAGACGAGATTTTAGGCAAGCCGATGCTGGACCTGCGAGATATCTCTCCGGTTCGGGCAGTCGCCCCGGAGGCCTGGAAGCCGCTCGCGGCTGAGTCCGGCAGGAGGGCATCGCAGCTGCACAGCACGGCGAACGCCTCCACGAGAGGGACCAACTTGACGTTCGAAGGGGACATGGCGCCCCGGATCTCGGCGGAAGCTGACGACTCCACCTCTTTGATCGCATCCCCGAGGGACGCCCAGAGAGGCTGCATGCTCATCTGCAAGTGCGAGAGGAGCGCCGGGGCCGCTGCCTCCGCAGGGAGCGGGCCGCGGCCCTTTTTCACGTACGTGTCCAGCGTCCGATGCAAGCACTCGACCACCCTGAGGATGAGCATGGAGCTGGGCGGAGCGGCGCACAGGCGGGGGGCACAGCCAATACTGGCCAGATCAGCCTGCGCGCTCGGCATGAGGGAGAGAGCGGTCCTGCAGAGATTCTCCAGGACGAGATTGATCTTAGTGGGGACTGTGAGGCAGAGGTGCGTCAGCACGTTGATGGCCTTGTCGTGGATCTCGTCCCGGTGCCCCGGCTGGCCCACAAGCGAGACGAGGTTCACAAGGAGCTGCTCGGGTATCGCCCTCACGGAGGCTTCGACGTCGGCCTTCAGAGACCGCTTCGTCGACGACGGCTGCCCGCGGTTTGAAGCCGAGCCGGGGCGCTTGGCCGCCTCTTTGTCGGGGGTCTTTGCTTTCTCGGCTTTCACTCCCGCCTTGGCACCCTCCTGGTCCTCCTTTGCCTTAGGCTCCTCTCTACCTTTTGCCGGCAAGGAAGCGCCTATATCTTTGAGGACCGCGTCCGCCGCGGCGGCTTCTTCCTCCTTCCCGATTTGTTCGTGGATCCCTTTGAAGACTGTGAGCAGGAGCTGCAGAGTGCGGTCCATGTGGTCCGAGCTCGACTTGCAGACGCTGGAGGCCAGGAAGGCCAGCAGGACCTGGAGGACTGGGAGCTCCCGGGTCTCCGAGTCCAATCGGGACCTCTTGGACTTGCCCGCCCGGGGCGATTTGGCTACGACACGCTTCCTGAAAAGGTGTGTCGCAATCAGCCGAGAAAATACAGCCTTGTTTTCGCCCTTGGCAAGGTGCAGCAGCAGGTCCACGAGCCTCCGAGAGACAAGGGGAGGCAGCGAGGCAGCATTCGCCGGCTTCGAGTACACGATGCTGGCCTCGCAGCCGTACATCCGGGACAGGTCCAGCTGGGGCGCCGGGAGCAGTCTGCCGGCCAATTTCAGGGTCGTAGCGAACTCGCTGTCAATGCAAGACTTCAACATGCTTGAGACGATCTGTATCAGGTCGAGGGCGACCTTTGAATTCAGGCAGAGATTCAACATCAGCCGATTCAGGATGCCCTTGGCCAGGGGTGGAGCCAGCTGCACCAACCGCAGCAGGGTGAGGAGACCCTCAGCATCCACTTGCGCAGGGACGTCGGCCTCTTTGGAGGCAGCGTCGCGCAACAGGCTCCGGGAGACCACAGCGCCACCGGCCAGCCGCTGGCCGGTCGCGAGCGCAGCAGCCTCATAGAGCCTGTGGCGGTCCACCGGCGGCCCACCGAAAGCGTTCAGCAATCCCTCGCGGCCGTCGAAGGGCGGCGGCTCAAGGCCGCCGAAGGCCTCCACCGGATCGAATCGGCCGGTCGAGTTGTTGAAGCGCGCGCCCGTGAGGGATTGGATCATCGTTGCGATCGCTTGCGGGGCCCCGCGGGGAGGCCGTCCAAAGTTGCCGCCGGGCGCGCCGCCTTCAGCCGGCGGGCCGGCGGTGTCTGGTGCTTGTTCTTGGCGGGGCGAACGGCCAGCGCCCACCGCCCTCTGCCGAACCTGAATAGCCTCGGAGAGCAAGTTCGGGGGCAAGGCGTTCATGGTGCCATCGTCAAGGTTCAGCAAGGCCTCTTCCCTCACATCGGCGGGGAAGGTGGCCAGAATACTCGCCATGTCCATCTCTGCCCCAGTGCCAGATGAGGGCGCCGCGGCTTGCTGCGCCGCAACGTTGTGCATCCGCTGCATTTCTCGCTGCTGCGCGAGGACTTCGGCCTGGAGCTCGGGAGGAAGGGCTGACAAGAACTCGGGGTCTAGGCCGCTCGCGTCCGTGCCACCCACAGGGTTGGCGGCGGGACGAGTACTTGGCTCTACAGAGCCAGCAGCTGGGCTGGGATCGCTTGGGCCGCCTGCCCCAGCCTGACCCGCTGAGCCCTGCGTCACGCCGGGATTCGGTGCCGAAACCCTGAGGGCCGCCTGTCTAGACACCTGCATCGCGTGGCCAGCCAGCACTTCGGCTCGCAATTCCTGAGGGAGAGCAGCAAGAAATTCTTCGTCGATTTCGGGCACCTGCTCTCGTCCTTGGCGAGCTTCGTCCTCTGGCGCATCCGTGCGTTCATCCGCTTGCGCCGCCATGCCAGCGAGGGTGTCCCTAGAGGCAGCCGCAGCGTCCCCGGCGTTAGCCGCGGCGCCCCGAGCGGCAACAGCGGCGTCCGGCCTCTCTGCTGCTTCTGCAGGAGCCTCCGGGGCTGCGAGAGGAGCGGCAGGCACCTCCTCTGCCCGGGGCCCCGCCGGGCCCCTGGGCACAGGACCCAGGAGCTGATGCGCCCGGCCAATCAGGGCCGCATCCCCATCGCCGGGCCCTCGACGAAGCTCGCCCAGGACTGCACGAATGGCCGTATTCTCTGCGGGAATGGCTGTCGTCTGTGCACGAATGGCACGAACGGCCGGCGTCTCTGCACGAACTTCCATCTCGGTGTCACCAGGGGGTTCCTGAACTCGGGCCTCTGCATCTGCAACTCGGGCCTCTGCCTCTGCAACTCCGGCCTCTAAATCCTGACGAAAAATCCCGTGGGGGTTGAACAAGTCAGGGTCGCCTTCCGCAGGCTCGTTCCACGCGTTCAAGTCTCTGGGCCCGGGGGGTTCGTAGGACATGAGATTGAATTCTCTGGATTCTGGAATGACAGGCTCCCCAGTGGTGACGCCAGAGGTGGTGACGCCAGGTGGGGGGTTTCCCACTGGCTCGCGGGTTCGTCGGACTGGGCTTGGCTCTCGGTCTCGGATCACGGGAAGCTCCAGGATCAGTGCACGGTGCAAATTATCGAGCAGCTGGTCGCGGTCGTTCCCTGCAGGGACTGCGCTGGGAGCCTGGGCAGGGTCTGCCTCCGCAGCATTTGAGCCTCTCCCTCCAGCACCAGGATTTTGCTGCATTGCGCGGAATATTGGGTGAGACCAGTGCTCCTGATGCTGCTGGCGGGGACCTCCGGAGAAAAGTGGCGCAGACCTTGAGCCGGATCTGCGCACGGCCCAAGGTGTGATGCTGTCCAGGTTGCCCATTGGCGCGAACCGGCCATCGCGCATCCCCTGGGCCCGATAGTCTGAAGCCCTATGCGAATTCTCGTTTTCCTCAGATGCCGGAAGGAAGCGGTGCCTGGCAGCCCCAGGGATGGGGATGCCCGATGCCCATGCCCGACCACCTTGCTCACTGCTTACCCGGCTGCTTGCGCCCCCTGCCACCTGCAGCCGTTGCGGGCGGAGTAGCAGCGGGTGGGAAACAGGGCGACCAGCCCCCGCCCCTGACCCGGCGAGCAGGGAACGCGATCGCACACCGCCTTCAGAGGTGTGTTCTGCTATGTAGCGCTGAAACCCGCCGAACAACAAGTCCCCAACCATGTGGGCCGGCATTGCGTTCGGCCAGCCTTCCCGGCCCCGGACGCGAACCTCGATACGCGGTCCGCCCATCCCATCACGAAATAGGGTTGTTTGTTCCTCTGCGCCCCCCGTGCCAAGGTGCCCCCCTTGGTTCCACACTTCAACGCCGCCCCAGGCAGTCTCAGCGTCCTCCTCCTCCCCCTCGTCCATCGAGTCCGGCAAGAGCACATCATCTTCGTCCAGGCCATCGTCGAGGTCCATGTTCATCCCCACATTACCTAGCAGGTCGTCTTCGACGTCGTCAAGATCGCCGTCATCCTCATCCTCTTCGCCCTCGTCCAGTTCCATCTCCTCCTCCAGAAGCTCTTCTTCGTCGCCGTCGATGCCGAGCTCCATGTCTTCGTCCTCCTCCCCGTCCATAAAGCTGGACGGATGCTCAATATCGGACGAGAACAGATCGGACTGGGACCCGCTCGGAGAGAAGGAGTGGCTCCGAATCAGATCGGAGCCGGATGATTCAGAACCCGAGCCTTCGTCGCCCGAGGACGAGTTGTCATGACTACCCGAGGAGTCGTCGCTGTCAGACTCGTAATAGTCATCGTCTCTCACTGCCTCGATGTGGATTGAAGCCCCTTCAGGAAGCATGCCCCGAGCGGAATCTGCCAGGCGCTGCCCCATTTCTGTAGCTCGCGCTATATGACCAGCCTCGTATCCGATGCGCTGCACGAGATCACGGTCAACAGAGCCAGTGGTGAACCTCTGCATCGCAGCTTGTGCCGCAGGCCCAGCACCAGCCTCCGCTTCTGCGTCTCTGCCGCCGTCACCCATGTCATGGTCTTCGTCCGCACGGTCCTGAGTACCCCGAAGCCCAGGTTGTGCAACCTCGGGCCCGGAATCCCGGTCTGGGCGCGCTTGGGGGCCGTCACCACCACCACCCTCCACAAGAGGAGCCCCGGCCATGTCAGCGGGGGCCCCACCCCGGGATTTCCGCCGGCCGCCCTCCTTGGCGGAGGACCGGGTCGCGGCAAGCGTGGTCCTGCGGGTCAGCATTTCCAGCGGCCTCAGTATGGAGCTCACGACCACAGGCGCGGATGGGTCTTCCAGGTTGGCCGACTTTACCGCATTCAGCAGCGCCTGAGTTGCTCCCGAATCTCTCATGTTCTTCAGGATTTCCGAGAAGAGCGCCGACTTGTTCCCCCCGGGCATGGACGGGCGCACCAGCAGCTGGTTGATGAAGTCGACAAAGGCCACTATCTTCTGGTGGTGGGGCGTGCTGTCCCTCTTCTTGAGGGAAGAGCACATCTCCTCGATGATACGCCGACGTCCTTCGGAACTCCTTACACACACTGCAAGAAGGAAGAAAGCTGCATGCTCACAGGGACCTGATGGGACAGACTCCGCGTTCGGTCGTTCTGGGCTGGGGAGAATGCTATGGACCACATGGGAGAAGAGCTTCTTTTGGTTGTCGAAGTTCAGGAGGAGAGAAATGGTCGACCCGTACATGAGGCTGCAGTCGTGGAGGAGCTTTAAAGCGAGCCCTGTCCAGAGAATCCGCGCGTCCCGATCGGGGCCTCGACGCGGGGACTTCCCACCCGACGCTTTGTCCGCGCCCTCCTTTAGAACACTGGAAGCCTGGGCGTGTTCGGCAGAAAATTCGGAAACCAAAGAGGAAAGGTATTCCAGCACTTCTTTGAACGATGGCGCAGGCGCGGTCTTCACTGCTTTTGAACCTTTTCCGGCGCGTTTCGGGGCCTCCGCCTCGGGATTGGTCGCTCTCCGCGGGGTGTCAGCTTTGGAGGGAAGCTTTCCGTCGCCTTGCTTTGGCACGGCGTCGCCACCCTTTAAGGGTTTACCCTTCTCGCCCAGCTTTGCGCACTGGTCCTGCTCGTGCGCAAGCCAAATGGACCAGCCTGCGAAGCGACGAGTGCGAGGGTCGAAACCCTTCTTGATGACGCAAATGTTCTTCAGGGCCTTGACAAATACAGCTGGATCCCGCGCAATCGCGCTCTCCAGGGCCTGGATGGTCTGCCGGATCCCGCGCCTTTGCAGCGTAGGTATCGTTGCGCGTATCTCTGCCTCCATGGCTGTCTGCAGGGTGGCTTTGTCTTCGAGAATATTCCGGACGATAGCTCCGACGAGGGCGCCCCGTCCGCTGAACAAGACGCTGCGAGGCATCTTAAAGACAAGCGGCAGGCCCCCAGCGCCGAGGAACTCCAGGGCCAGACCATGATTCTGCGTGAGACGAGCAGTCAGCTGCAGAACTGCCTGCGCGCATGCCACGGGGAGCTTCGCCATCGCAACGCCGTCCTGCTTAGGAGAGTCCACAGTCGGCTTACGCGACACTCTGTCTTTGCCGTCGTACATGTCGATTTTTTTCAAAAACGAGAGACAGGCTCGGAGGAAGTCTGCCTGCAGGCCATCCTGCACATAGGTGCCACACTGCGGGACTTTGCCGACAACGTCCTCTAAATTTGCAACTTCGATACCGGCCTCTTTGTAGGCGATCCGCTCACCAGAAAGCTCCTCTTTCTTGATCAAAGGGGTCGCTTCCCCGCCGGGCGCTTCCTCACGCTCGGACAGCGACGCCTGCATGACGGAGTCCACAATCAGAAAGCAGGAACTCACCCACATTGGCATGCCGTTGGCCCATGCAGTCCAGAGCTCTCCACAGCCCTTCATTTCAGAGGCGCACTTCCAAGCATCGACTGAATCCCCGGAGGAAGGCTGGCCGAGGGGAGCCTCGTGGAGGGACTGCTTTTGCAGGAGAAGGAGAAGCTGGTCCAGGACTCCAGCGGACGCAATGATCCTGTTCGGCTGCCGGGCATCCGTGGCGACCAGCAGGAGAAGCTGCGTGATGCAAAACAGCTCGCGGTGGGTCAGATCTGAAGGTTTGAAGAGTCCGTCCGAGGAGGAATCCACTCTTGCCGTCAGGCCAGCGAGTTTCCCCCGGATGAACTCCACCACCATCGTATAGTGCGCCACAGCGCCTGAGCTCTTCTCCTTCCCTCTCGGGCACATGTGGTAAAGCAGTTCGGCCACCCCGTACACGATTTGGTCGGCGCCCTCCTTGTTGAGGTACTCCTTCTCGCTCAGAGCAGCGAAGGACTTTTTGAGGACGCTCGTGACACATGGGAGGCTCTCAAATGAGTCGGTGCCCTTCGGGCCGAGCTTCTCCATGCCCCTGGCGAGGTCCCCGGGGCCCGCCGTGGAGTGCATCTTGAAGGCCGCATCCCCAGCCCCGTCGCCGGACGCTAGCACCGTAGTCGGCTCAGTGGTGGCGTCGAAACCCGCCCCATTGTCCCCGAACTGGCGAATAGCTTCGGACGCAACTGACTGCTCGAACCCCATGTCCATGAGGCGCTGGACTGTGGAGGGAGTCTTGGCCACCTTCTTGCGATAGGGGCTATCACCCTCACTCCCGGCGTTGGAGACTGTGAAAACGTTGGACATGACACCCAGAAGGGTGGAGAGGTTCGGAGCACTGAGATGCTTCAGCTCATCGTGCTTCCACATCGCAGTGACAACTGAGGCGACCTCGGCATTCACGTCTCTCACGAAGTCGTTGATGCTGGCAGCGATTTCATCCGCCGTGCGCTGCGGAGACACGTCGCGGTCGAGGGAAGCGACCAACAGGTTGAGCGAGGTGGCCGGGGAAGACAGCAGACCTGTGTTGGAGAGATTATGGAGTACCAAAAGCATGACGTAGTTGGTCCTCTCGAGGGCTGCCTTCCACTCTTTTTGGACGTGCTTTGCCACCGGCCCCGAGTAGATCGACGGGCCACCGTCGTCGCGGCACGAGGCGTAGAAGTTCCACAAATGCCTGGTGACAAAAGTGAAGAGCTTCATGAAGCTCTCCAGGGCCCCAGACGCTTGCAAAGCGTTCAGAAGAAGATGGCCGCAGGTGCGCCTGCGAGCATCAAACAGGGCGGCGAGCAGCTCCTCGGAGACATGTTCTGCAAAACGGACATGAACGCGCTCGTGCCGGAGCTTTGATGCAGCAATCATGCTCGCCGCATTCTTCATGTCGCCCACGCATGTGTGCTCATCTTCTGTAGACACGGAACCCTCGTACTGCAGAGTGACATTCAGCGCCCCCGCCAGAGTCACCGCAGCCGCTTTGGCATTCGGGCTGGCATCCTCGGCGCGGCTCGACCGCCCACGGCGGTCGTGCGCGATGGCCTTCGAAATTGCTACGCTGAGCTGGTTGATGGAGCCCGTCAACGTCCGGAGGCTGTCCAAAATGGACTTGAATCGGGGGCATCCACTTGGGTCCTCTTGAGACTCGTCCATAGGGGCAGGGCCCGGCCCTGCACTGCCAGAGGTGGCCGACTCCGGCCTTGGGTCGCCGCCAGGGGTTTCAGCGATAGGCTGTTCCTTCTGTCCGCTCCCGTCCCCGCCCTCTACTTCACCCGCGCCCTTTGGACTGCCCTTAGGCAAGAGGAGATAGTACCTCTGGTACTCCTCCAAGACACTCATTTGCCACAGCAGCCAGCAGGCGATGTTGCCCAGCTGGTCCAGGGTCCCAGAAGCGGACGACGCCAGGCCTGCCAGCATCGGCGAGGAAGTCGAGCCGCGCACGATAACGGACGCGAGAGACACCAAGCCTTCCGTTGCCGCTACATGGTGCAGATATTCAACGCACTCGTCCTTTTGTATGAGGTACAGATTGCGCCCCCCGAGCATCATTGCCCGCTCCTTGAGAGAATGCATTTGCCTGTTGAGATCGGCACAGATGCTCTCGGAGAGAGACGTCGAATGGAACGAATTGAACGAGCGGAACGCCACGTAGATGGAGTTTGAAGCCGCTGTGAGGCTCTGGGATTGGTTTTTCCATTCCGGCATGGTGTGCAGCTCCAGCAGGTGGTCAAGTCCCCCGTTGTCGATGAAAAGGCGGCCCACTTCCCGATCGTGCAGGATGGACTCAAGGAGCCGGCAGCTGTTGAGGACGTAACTGGAAAAATTAGGGGCCGTCATAGAACTGCCCCCCGCCCCCCCCCAGCCTAGGAGGTCCTCCCCGGATCTCCAGAGAAACCTCCCATACTGCACGAGTCGCTCGAATATGTTTGTCACGTGCACCATGGCGTGCACTCGAAGGCTGCTCACATGCCGCAGGAGCTCGTCCAGGCCCCCGCCGAATACGGCCGCAGTGTCTCCTGCCAGACACTTCAGGTACTTGTCTGAAGTGAAGAGCGACACCATACACCCCAGCACACCCGAGCTCTCGACGAGCTCCCGGCCCTTGTTGTTCAGACAGAGGGCGATGAGCGCGCCCTGGATGCAGTTCAAGACGTTCGAGACGGGTAGCACGCCCCTGACGAGGGACTCTACGTACGCACGGGGCAGGCCAGCCTCGTTGAGCTCGGCGAAACAGAGCGGGTCATGGTTCAGGAGGTCCGCCAGCATGGCCGCGCTGAGGGCAAAGATGTGGCCACCGAACATGTGCGGGTGCAGAAAAACCTCGCGCAAGAGTGGCGGGATCCCCGCCCCGGCGCCAGCCAGAGGACGGACTATCTCACCGGTGACCACAGAAGAAAAGGTGTTCACGAGGGAGACGACGCGCAGGAGGCCCCTCACTAGGATCACCTTGGGGTAAGGCAGAATCGCCTCCTCCGCCTCCGTAGCAGGGGAAGTGCCGAGGCTCCACTGCCGCTCGGCGTCCTCGAGGGCGAGGCCGGCGTCCGCGCAGCGGCCTGCCACAGCCCCGATCTCCTCTTGCAGCCGCGTCACAAGAAAACTGAGGCCGTCCAGCCGGCGGAACTGCTCCATGGCCACGGTGTTCTGGTCCATGAAGCCTTCGAGGATGGACAGGGTCGTGGTGACGAAGGAGATGTGCGCCTCGGCCTTGTCGCGGAGGAGGGGCAGCAGTATCCCGATCAGGCCGGCGTCGGCCATCGCTGCCTGGGTCTCTTGGCCGAGCCGCACGTACACTGAAATGAAGGCCAATAGGGCCTCGAAGAACTGGCGCGAGTCTTCAGGGCCGAGGTGAGAGCCGTCCTCGGCCATGGCGTCCCCGCCGTTCGGGGGAGGCGTCAATAGATGCTCCACCGACCGCTGGAGCAGGGAGGGCACGAGCGCACGGTATTCTTCCGACGCCAGCGCGCCGGTCACAGTGGAGCTCAGGGTCACATTCCCCCCGAGCCGAGCCCGGTCCGCCCCGGCCGCGCCCAGGAGCCGAAGGGCGAGGGTGTGCAGCTGCTGCGGCACGGCGGACTCGGCCTGCAGCATCCGCAAGAGCTCGTGCACAAAGTCAGGCTCGTTGCTGAAGAGAAGCTGCATCTCCTCCAGGTCGGGATTGCACTGCAGGAAGCTGTAGAACGCAAGCAGGCGCACTCGGAGGAGGTGCCGCCGCGTGCCCAGGCGCCTGAAGTGTTCAGCGGTGCGGATCCGCGAGAGCAGAGCGAAGCGCAGCTTCTCTGGCACGCCGTGCTCCCGGACCAGGTGGGCGCAGAGGGAGTGCGCCGACTCCCCCGCCGCCGTCGCGACCGCGGTCAGAGCCGACACATCGAGACATCGCCTACTACCCCCGGCCCCGCCGGGCCCGCCGGCCCCGCCCCGGGACGCCTCCGTAGTCGCCTCGCCAGCGAGCGCGGGCTGCTGGGGGGAGCTCTCCCCCCCCGCCCGGCCGGCTCTCTTGAAGGGTGGAACTCAAAGTGGAACGAGGCTTCAGACACCCTGCCCGTCGCTTCGCTTGAGCAGCACTCGACGAGCCCCAGGCCCTCCGCTCTTCCCCCGAAACCCTGGGCGAGGACGAAGAGGCGCTCTCGCATCCGGGCGTCCCCGTGCCACCGCCCGCCCACCACCCCCCCCTGGACCCACTTGCTCTGCTGCCGGTGGGAGAGAGTGGCCAGAACCTCGAGGGCCAGCACCACCACTTCCTCCACGGGCGCGGCCAGGAGGAGCGTGAGGTGCTCCCCGGAGCCGTACATGCTCTTGTTCCCGCAGCGTTCAAGGATGGCGGCCGAGGCCAGCAGGACGCGCCGGCAGTCCTCCGCCGGGAACTCGGGGTCCGGTGGCTGCCCCGCCCCCGCCCCCGCCCCCGCCCCCGCCCCCGCCCCAGTCCCGACGCTCGGGCCGCTCCGCTCGCCGCCCCCGCTCGGCGAGGCGGGGGAGCCGGCCCCATCGTCAAGCCGCAGGTCTCGGCGGCCCCGCACGTGGGCCTCAAGCCATTCGTCCAGGCGGTTGAAAAGTGGCACCCAGTGGTTGAAGTCACCCTTCCCAAACGTCCACGCGAACCCGCCGAGCCTCGCCGGCACCTCGCCCAGCGGAACCCCCTCCCCCGCCACGCGCTCCACGAACGCCGCTACCGCGGCGGGCGCGGCCTCGGCGCCCTTCTTGGCCTTCACCCTCCCCATCGCCGCGCCCCCCGCCGGGCACCCCCCCC
>MDTD01175681.1_pt1 | contig 13551 bp, 26 predicted proteins | sample 811221 | NCBI WGS metagenome assembly MDTD01 (sample SAMN05326646, study PRJNA326480) | marine metagenome | isolation source: seawater | place: Pacific Ocean: South West | collected 2011
AATTCTAAGATTGCCTTAATAAACAATATTTATACTTAAATTTTTATTTTTAATTTTTATTTTTAGTTGATGACTTATTAAAATTCAAAAGAATTTTTAGTTTCAGCTTTTGAAAATGTTGCTCTTTACATTATCTTCTTGAATCTGAGGTCGCAATAATGACATAGGAAGTGCTGTTACTATGGCAAATGAAAGAACAAGAATTAAATCTGTCGTGAAGTGGCTTATTCCAAGCTCTGAGTGAGCAAGAGCAAAGTTTAGTAATGACATTCTTTTGTATTTAATACCTAATAATTCTATTTTGTTTTTCATATAGATATTTATTATGTAGTAAAAATTATTGCAAAAACACTATAAGTTCTTTTGGGATATTTTAAAATTAGTTAATTAGTCATTCATAATTAACCTGTTAATCGGCTAAAGCTTAAACTCTCACTTGACATAAAAGTTCTTTAGTATTTGACATATAAATATTTTTGAATCAATTTATTCATAAGAAAATCAGATGATGTACCTTGCTTATGTCCGTTACTCAGATGCATCAATAGCACTTGATTGGAATTTTTTTATGGGTGCTCTAATATTTTTTATACTTTGTGGGATTTTGATATTTCAAAATCAGATCTGGGAAGAAGAAGATTTCTTAAGAAACAAAAAATGGTATAAATGGAAAACGTCAGCAATCAAGGCAAATAAAGGAAATTTGGCTGGAATTTACCCAAAATCAAAAAAAGAGTAGATTAAAATATCAGTTTCTCTAAATATGTAGTATTGACTAGAAAGGTCATTTATTTTTTAGTTTTCTCAGTCAAACATAATTCTTGCTTGTCAAGCCCAAAACAGATAAAAAGGGGAGAATAGTTGATTTGCCTTTATTCTTCAGATATGAATGAAATCAAATGCCCTGAATGTGGTAGTACGATTAGCTTCGATGAAAATAATTACTCAAACATAATAAAGCAAGTAAGAGATAAGGAGTTTGATTCTGAAATGAGAAAGAGAATAGAACTTCTTGAAAAGGATAAACAGAAATCCGTAGATCTTGCTATTCAAAATATTCGATTTCAAATGCAAGAGGCCGAATTTGCGAATGAAAAAGTAATGCAAGGGCTACAGTCTCAGTTGATTACTGCTCAGAATGAAAAAACTATCGCTGTGAATCAGATTAAGCATACCCTCGAAAAAGAGAGAGATTCATTTTCTTATTTATTGGAGAAAACTAAAGAGAAGAATGAATATGACAGGAAAATAGCAGTTTCTAAAGCCGTTTCTGAATTAAAAGAAGAGTATGAAAAAATAAAAAACAACCTAGATAAAGTTGAACTACAAAGGGAATTATCAGAAAGATCTATAAAAATGAGATACGAGATTCAGTTAAAAGAACGTGATGATCTAATTGACAGACTTCGTGATATGAAAATTAAATTATCTACAAAAATGGTGGGTGAATCACTTGAGCAACATTGCGAAAATGAATTTAATCGTTTACGAGCAACAGCTTTTCCTAATGCTTACTTTGACAAAGATAATGATGTGACTTTTGGTAGTAAAGGCGACTATATATTTCGTGATTGCGACAGTGAAGGAAACGAAATCGTATCTATAATGTTCGAAATGAAAAATGAATGTGATAGCACTTCTAGCAAGAAGAAGAATGAAGATTTTCTTAAAGAGTTAAATAAAGATCGCATAGAAAAAAACTGCGAATATGCTGTGCTTGTATCATTATTAGAATCTGATAATGACTTATTTAACTCTGGTATTGTTGACTTTTCATACCGGTATCCAAAAATGTATGTTGTACGACCTCAATGTTTTTTACCAATAATATCATTATTACGGAATGCTTCACTTAAGGCTCTTGAGTATAAATCAGAATTAGAAGTTATTAAAGAACAGAATATTGATATCACAAATTTTGAGAATAGCCTTGAGCTATTTAAGGATGCTTTTGGTAAAAATTATACTCTAGCAACAAAACGTTTCGAATCAGCAATTACGGAGATAGATAAATCAATAAATCACCTTCAGAAAACCAAAGATGCTTTACTTGGAGCTGATAGAAATTTAAGGTTGGCAAATGATAAAGCTCAAGAGGTATCTGTTAAAAGATTGACAAGAAATAATCCAACGATGAGAGAAAAATTTAATACAATAAAAAATAATAAGGCTGCATAATTCATTCATTAATCTTTAATACCATTAAATTTATATGAGTGGTTGGCTTTATTTAATAAGAAATAGAGATTTATATAAAATTGGAATAACCAAAAACTTTAAGAGTAGGATGAAACAATTAAAACCAGACAATGTTGTTGCTAAATTGTATTCTAGTGATTTTAAGAAATTAGAAAAAGAGTTACATATTCGGTATAAAGATTTTAGAATCCCTCAAACTGAATATTTTAGATTAAATGACTATCATCTTAAAGAAATAAAGCAAAGAATATCTAATATTGAGTATTCGATTATTATAATCTTAGAGATTTTTGCAAAATCGTTATTATTTATAATAGTAATATCATTTGTTATATTTTTATTTTTTTCTTTGAATATTAATGATATAAATATTATTACTTTAAAATCACTTTTGTGGATGGAGAGATTTTTATTTGGATACTCATTTCTTTCTATATTGGTTCATTCTGGTAAATATTTAAGTTTATTGAGTGAATTTAAATACAGATTTTCAAGGTTAATTATTTTTATTTTGTTTTCATTTTTCTTTCGGTTAGCTTCTATTTATTTACAGCAAATTCATTAATATTATGATTAGAACTTTAATAATTTTGTTTTTTCGTCTGAGTTTCTACCACATGTCTTTGTTAGATTGCTCCTCTTGTTGTTGCTTGAGAAGACCAAGTCTTCTATCAAATTCAATCTCCTCTTGACTTTTTTGTTGAATTTGCTTCCCTTTATTACATTTTTCCTTCACTTCAAGAATCTTTTGACTTAGGTCCTCTGAGAAATGATCTTTAATTTCTTCCCACGCCTCTCTCTCTTCAACATTACCAACGGTTCCTTTAATTTGATCGATAATGATTTCTTTAACAAATTTCCTTAGATCACTTTCAGTCATCGTGTTAACTCGACTTGCTATATACATATCTTTAAGAGCGTCTAATTCGATTTCGCTTAGATCCTTATAAGTAAGTTCTTCCATTTTTATCGTGATTTAATACTATTTATAGACCCATTTTACTTCTAGGACTTTTGAATTAGGATTCAATGCCTGGACATTCCTTTTTGCTTCCTGCTCATTATTGGCAATAACAGTCTCTTCGTAGCAGTTTCCTAGTGTATTAATCATTGAAGCTTTAAATCTCATCCTTAAATACATATTACTTATTTTATGCCAATTAATATTAAAAACAATTGATTTGTTTAAAATCTTGAAAGCTTAACTGTTGATGATTTTATAAATCATTTCTATCTATAAATCTATTAACTATAGCTTCAAGCAATATTGCTGTAAAGAATAGACTTAATGAAGGTATAAATACAGGGTACCAAAGCTTTTGGAATAAATTATACAAATATGAGTTTCCATTAAAGCTAGCAGTAAAACTAATCCCAAGGAATATAGATCCTATTATTAAGATGTAAAGATTGTAAATTAAAACATTATCAAGTGTTTGTTTCCATTTGCTTTCATTTGTTTTTTTCATTTAGGCTGATTATTTATTTTATAAGATGATTTTTTCTATAAATTATGAAGAACCTCTGTAGGCATATAGATCGATCCCAATTGACTTAAGGTAGAATGCTCCCCCTATAGAAAGTAAATTTAGCAAAAAAACAAATACCCATAGTTTCCACGTTTGATTTTGAGAATCCATTTTTGTAGAATAATTATTTATGAGTCTCTAGAAGAGATCTAAAAATAAATTATATATTAATTATGAAAGTGTCAGCTCAAGGCATCAAGATCTCTTCTGTAATGCTTTAATGATATGAAATTGTTGTCGTTTGATTTCCATTCGGTATCTTCTAGAAGATCTGAATAATTATAGGTGTTTGAAGGTAGTTTTTTCTCTAATTTCCAGCCAGCATCATTTAAAAAATCTACGTAGTCTTTAGAAAATATACTCTCTTTATTTTTTGATGGATTTTTTGTTAAGGGTGATTTGGCTAAAAACTCATCCTTTGTTTGTAATGACATCTTTTTTTGGAATCTATTTAGTTTCTAGTCACTTTTTATCGAACTTGTTATGTGAGACTTGTAGTGTTAACCCTCGTTAGGAGATACTTCAAAGACAACTATGTAGTTTTTACTAAGACTTCTCTCAAGTAAACTCTAATCTTATTTAATTGGTCTTGACTTCCCAGAAAAATTAAAATCATACCTGGAGTGATAGATACCTTATCTTTAGGGTTGCCGATTAATTTACCTGAGACTTTAGTTGCTAAAAGCTGCGCCTCACCTCGTTTCGTTAACTCAAAAACATTTTCAGCTTGACTTTTGAAAATGCTTATTTTATCAATATTATCAGTGAGCTTGAATTCTTCTATTTCGCAATCTGAGCCTGCAAGCAAATCTATAAAATCTACAGCTATAGGTCTTAAAGCAGAAGCTGCCATGGTTCTACCTGCTGCAACATATGGACTAACTACTGCATCAGCCCCTGCGAGTTTTAATTTATTCGATGCTTCTTCATTTGCTGCCCTTGCTATCAATCTACAATTTCCATTTAGTGCTTTAGCACTAAGAACAACATACAAATTTGAAGCGTCAGTGGGAAGAGTTGCTACTAAGCTGCGACAATTTTTCACCCCGGCTAATAATAATGTTTCGTCCATTGTCGCATCTGCTAGAAGGACGTCGTACCCTTTTTCCTCGGCTTCATCTTTTCTTGATGATTCTATTTCTATTATTAGTGTGGATACTTTCTCAGACTTTAATTGTTCAGCAATTTCTTTACCTGTACGTCCATATCCACATATAATTACATGATTTTTCATTCTTCTAATTATTCTCCTTAATCTTAGCTGCTCTAATTTTAAGAAATATCCTAGTTCAGACAATTGTATGAATCTTTGAAGAGTTAATTGAACTACGAATAATCCTCCTCCAATAATTAAAAAAGTTATTATTCGACCAGCTGAACTTAAAACTTCAACTTCACCAAAACCTATTGTTGTAATGGTTATAAGAACCATCCATAAGCAATCTCCCCAATCCCAACCCTCAGTTATACGATATCCTAAGGCGCCGAATAAAAATAAGAATATGAGCAATGATATTGGAGCTGCCCAAACTTTTAAATATGCTCTCAATTTATTTGTTTTAATCATATTTGCTCAAAATATTTTGTCTCAATTTTAATAGTATAGTGATTATTTAATTACTTATTTAATCGTTTTCATTTCTAAATGTACAAATTTACCCTTAAGTATAATTTCGTGCCTTCAATAATTACTTATAGTATGATTTAATAAATTGGTTAGTAATTATCAAATATGCAAGCACTTACATCTGAGGATAAAAAAGAATTATTTAAGGATGCTTTCCAGGACATTTCAGCAGTTCTTGCAGGCCTGCGCGATCAAGGTTTATCTGATTTAGAAATTTTTGAGTTTGGTAAGTCCCTTATAGATCATTTTGATCCAATTAAAATGGAAAAATTGAAAAAAGAATCTGATTATCAAGATGCTTTATTCAGAGAAGCTAATGATTTATAGATATGTGATCTTTGTTTTATTTTATGAGAAAATTAATTTTTAACTTTTACAATTACAAAAGCTTCTAATAATCATATTTCATTAATTTGAACATTATTCTTCTAAGCCTCTTTGTTTTGAATAAAGTCAATTATGTCTTTGCTTTGTTGAACCGTTAATATCGAGAGATGTGATGAGGCCGGTATTTTAAGTAGTATGCATGTTGCAATTACTTCTGCAGAATCAACGCTTAATGCTTCAGCGAGTTCCTTTACTCTCAATCTTGCCACTTTAAAGTTCATTATTCTGATGATCTTTTAAAGATCTATGTGTTTATTTTTTGATTTTATTGCTATGTGTGTAAATATACGACTTCAAATTAATTTAATGAGTAATGATAAGGATTTGAAGTTGACCCTACATGAGATTGTTTCATATGCGGTCGTAAGAATGGAAGTTGCATCAGATCCCAATGTTAGAAAATGTATATTTCAAGAATACAAAGAGTGGCTTGGAACTTCTGTAGATGATTGGGTTTTAGCATTGCCTAACTATTGGGGTAATTCTGATGAAAATTCTTACTAGATTTATTGATACTTAAATAGAGATCTATATTGCTCGAAATTTATAATGGTTTAATTAAAGTTTTTTTGAGCACATTCGTACCCTGATTCTCTAACATCTTTATTTTCATCAATAATTGATTTGAGAGCACAATCACAATAGTTTATTATGGAGTCTTTTGATTTTGAATTAGTTGCTGGGTAACTTAAAGCACTTGAGACACAATCATCCATTTGACTTTTGGGGTATGAATAAGCTCTGCTAGCAAAAGAAATTATTAAAAAAGATATAATCAGTATTTTTTTCATTTTATTTTAATATCAAAATTGATTATACATTTTTTCAGCTGAATTAATAATTTGATTATTTATTGTTCTTCTTTTGTAGTTATTTTATTCATATTCAAACTCTTAGGTCTTTGATAATCTAAACTAATTATCAACTGTTTAACTTTGTTTCTCTTAAATGTCATTAGATCAATTAAGAAGATTTTTAAAGGAAATGCAGAAAGATGACTCCTTAAAAAATGAAGTTCTTTCATCATCAACAGCAGATGATGTAGCTTTGATTGCCTTAAGGAGAGGTTATGAATTCTCAGGAGATGAATTGCTTCGGTTTTCAGGTAAAAAAGTTGGAAGAGTAACCGTGCAAAAGAATGATGTTCCTGGAGAATATAATTAAAGGTCTATTTTCTTTCACTTAGTTCTTTAACTATTCTATCCCACTTTTTCCCGGCTTTAAGATAAGTTTCTCTTCTTTGTCTATATATTAGATAATTAGAAATACAAATAGTTGATATAAGTATAATAACTATTACTAAAATAAATTTCATTTTTCAAGAAGCATATGCTTTTATTTATTATATTGACATCGATACAATTTGTCAGTTAGTCGGGTATATCACAAACATCTCTTATTCGTTTAATGTTTTTGATAATTTTAACATTGATTTTTCTTCACCCATTTCTCTTCATTTTCAACTACTATGTAATGTAATTCTTACTAAATTTATGGATATTACATTCATAGCCTTAGCCGTTTTTATCATCATTGCAATAGTATTTCTAGCACTATTTTTGTTTAGAAGTATTAACAAAAAAAATTTTAGAGCCAAAGACGGTTCAATATTTGATAAACAATCTGATCTAGATCTATATCAAAAACTATATGGTAAGACAAAACCCCTATTCAGTAATGAAGATGTCAAAGGTTCAGTACAGCAAATACTGGGGTTTGAAAAATCCTTCATATCACAACTAACTACAGATGGTTTTCCAGATTTAAAAACACTAATCAAATATCGCGAACAAATTAAATTATTATCTGATTTAATTAACACTTAGATTGATTTTGAGTTTTTAACCCATAGCTATACTAACATTAAAATAATCTAATATGGCACAATGAATAAAGATGAATATACGGAAGAACAATTATCTGATATGAGAGAGGATGCTTTTGTAAACATCAAAGAAGCTTGTATGAGACTTCAGGAAAGATCAAATTGTGGAAACGATGTTGTCGTTAAGATGTTAAAAGAAGTTTGTCAATTTTATATTGACCAAGATGAGCAAAATTAAAAATTAATAGCCCTTACTTAGTTATTGTTAAATTCGTATTCTTTTAGTGGTTCAGGATTTATGAAGCTAGTATTAGTGCCTTCGATTAAACTAATATTATCAACTGAACCATCTACTTTTATTAGATTATTTATTATGCCTGTAAATTTAATATCTCCTCCCGTCGTACTTGCTAGAATTGTTTTTGGATTAAATAACTTTAGTAATTGAGGAAGTACAGTTTTACCTTTAATAAATTTACCTGCAATTGGTAAGGAAAAATCTACTACTGGTGTTATTAATAAATCTATATTTCTAGGTTTTATGTTTTTATCAAGAAAACCATGTGGCTCGATATAAATTGAATCTGATCCTACATCAATAATGTATCCATTTTCTATATTTGGCACTGAAGCACCTGATGTCGCTTGTATCAATAGATTGTTATTTTTAAATGATTCACCTGGCTTGAGGGTGGTTATATTTCTAAAAGCGATTTTTCTTACTACTTTGCTAGCGGCTGGAGAAGCAATTACTGGAATACCTTTATCTATTTTCTCTAGTGTTTGTGGATGGGCATGATCTGGTTGGCCTTGAGTCAATAATAAAAAATCTATGTCGCGAGGTATCTCAATTTCCCCAGCCAACTTTCCTTTGATTAGCCAGTCTCCAGGTGGAAATGTCAAATCTCCATTCAACCAAGGATCAATCAAAATTCTTCTTTTAGCTAATTCAATAAGCCATCCATTCGCACCGTAGTAAATCGTTTTTATCGCCATGGTTTTTTCTATTAATATACTATTAATATAACTATTGATAATTAATATGGTGGATTAATCAAATCAGCATAGTTATTTTATTATATCAATACATTGCTATAAATATTAGTAGAATAATTAGTATCAAAATAATTACAAGTGCAAATTTTTTGATATACTTTGCAAATTCATACAACCAATCATTTTCCATTTATCGATCTATTTATTTACTTAATTATATACTTTATACTGTGTATTAGAAATAAATCTAGATATATTTCTTTTTTTATCTCTCGGTTATGAAGATTATTCTCTAATATCGATAAAATCTACGTATATCATGTCAATTCGAGATTGGGAAGGTATTGCTCTAATTATTGGTTCTGGGGATATTGGTAAATCTATTGCTCACCATTTGACTACCACAGCACCAAAGTTGGATGTTTTCTTATGTGGCAAAAATATAACTAATAATGATTATATTTATTTGGATTTGGAAAATGATAATTCCTTCAAATCTTTTGAAAACCAAATTTCGTTGTTTAAAAGACCACTTCGTTTAGTTATCAATACAAGCGGCTTTCTACACTCAAATCTCATAAAGCCTGAAAAAAGACTTTCACATATAATACGTTCTAATATGATTAAAAATTTTTCGATTAATGCTTTTGCACCAATTCTCATCGCTAAAAGTATTGAAAAGTTTATTAGACCAGAACTTGAATTCTCCTTTGCAAGCTTAAGTGCTAGGGTTGGAAGTATAGGTGATAATAAACTTGGTGGTTGGTATTCATATAGAGCTTCTAAAGCTGCTCAAAATCAATTTTTAAAAACGCTAAGTATTGAATGGCGTCGTAAATTTCCATTCTCAATTGTTTCTATATTGCATCCTGGCACATGTGATACAAAATTATCAAAACCATTTCAAACATCGGTCCCTAAGGACAAACTTTTTACTCCTTGCCAATCTTCTGAATATTTGATTAATGTTATTTCTGAACAAAAACCATCTGATTCCGGTAAATTTTTAGCCTGGGATAAGAGTATTATTACCTGGTGATTTATTTTTTATAAACAATCAAATTTAAGTCATTATTTAGTTTTCTTTTTATAATCATAATATTATAACACACGAAATTTTTAAAAAAGTGAACAAGCATATTGTCGCAATAGGTGGTGGTAGTTTTGGTAGAAACAGTACATCTATTTTAATAGAGAAATATATACTTAATATTTCAGGAAAAAATACCCCAAAAATATGTTTCCTACCTACTGCAACTGGTGACAATGATAACTATATTGTTCGCTTTTATTCAATTTTTACTCGTTTAAATTGTAAACCAAGTCATATTGAATTTTTCAAAAGAACCCCTGATATAAAAAATCACATTATGAAACAAGATGTTGTATTCGTTGGCGGCGGTAATACGAAAAGTATGCTTGCTATTTGGAATGAATGGGGGATGAGTGATTTACTTAAAAATGCATATAATGAAGGAGTAATTATGAGCGGTGTAAGTGCAGGTGCAATTTGTTGGTTTACAAGAGGTATTACAGACTCATGGGACGATGAATTAAGGATATTACCTTGCTTAGGTTTTATTCACGGCACTTGTTGCCCACATTATGATGAGGAACCATCTCGTATTCCTTATGTAAAAAAAATATTGATGCAAGGTGAAGTAACTAATTGTATTTCTATTGAAGGCGGTTCTGCTATTCACTTTATTGACGGAAAACCATTTAAAAATGTAAGTTTTAAAAATAATAAAAATACATATAATGTATTTCTAGATGATAATGATATTGTTGAGAAACCTTTCGACAAAATCCAATTATAAATATATTTGTAATCATTTACATATATATAATTTCGTATAATATTATAAAAATAAATTTTATTTAGTAAAAACTTAAATGTATTTTTTCTTATTATCATTTTCAGAGATGGGTCTAAGTTTTCCCCTTGTAATTATTTTATTTCTTTTTGGTGGTTTCTTTCTTATTAGCTTCTTTATAACAAGTCCTAATATGGATACAAAAGGTTTATTGAGAGTTCTATATTCAAAACCCGTTAGGAAGGCTGATGGATCGGTTGAATATCCTGAAAGCAGGAATAACTAAATTTTTGAAGATATTAGAAATTTTTATGCATTCCTATTTTCTTTATGCCTAATAACCAGAAATAATAATAGAGATCAAACTTGTTTTTTTGTATTAAGGAACTATCTTTAGTGGAAGTTAGAACTTCCTATAGCCTCATAGCACTATTGAAGTGTAACGTCGTAAGTAACCTTATTCATTCTGTAAAAATTGGAAAAAAGTTTGCTTACTAATTTTGAGAGCATGAAAAATGAAAATAGTATTATGACTTTTCTTCCTTCTGGTCTGAATGGGAAAGCTTTAGATATAACTCTGGATGATATACCCACAAGAAAGGAAGTTAGAAAAGCCATACCCAAGAAGTGCTTTACTCGTCAGACAAATAGATCACTTTTTTATCTTTCTAGGACAGTAGTCATACAGATATTTGTTGTATTGCTAGGACTCTCTATTCCTCTTAGTAAAGAGATGATTCCAGTTTGGATTTTATATGCAATTCTCTCTGGCACAACTTCAATGGGACTTTGGGTATTGGCTCATGAATGTGGTCATGGTGCATTTTCAGATAATCGTAAATTAGAAACCCTTGTTGGATATTGTCTTCATTCTTTTTTATTAGTTCCTTACTTTTCATGGCAAAGATCCCACGCTGTTCATCATGCTTTTACCAATCACATAACTGATGGAGAAACTCATGTTCCTGTTGTGATTAGGGGAGATGGTAAATATGAAAAAAAAGGTGGTGAAGCAGAAATGGAGTCATCATTATTCTTTGGAAAAATTCTGTATGGCTTTAATCAATTATTCCTTCACTTGATTCTTGGCTGGCCAGCTTACCTTCTACTTGGTAAAACAGGTGGGCCTCGATATGGGACTAGTAATCATTTCTGGCCCACAGCTCCATTCTCTAAAAAACTTTGGCCATCCATATGGGCAAAAAAGGTATGGATATCAGACTGGGGCATAGTTATTATGATTTTTTTATTGACTCTTTGGTCTCTAAATTTTGGTCTAAATTCAATGATTAGCCTATATTTAGGGCCATTAATTGTGGTTAATGTTTGGCTAGTTATTTATACGTGGCTTCACCACACCGATACCGATGTTCCCCATCTCGGTGCAAGTCAATTTTCATATATGAGAGGAGCGTTCTTATCAATTGATAGGCCATATGGAAAAATTTTAGATTTTCTCCATCACTCAATTGGATCTACTCATGCTATTCATCATATTGAACCAACAGTCCCTCACTATCATGCACGACTAGCAACAAGAATATTGAAGGATAAATTCCCAAAAGTATATCTATACAACCCAACACCAATTCACAAGTCTCTTTGGCACATAGCTACTAATTGTGTAGCAGTAAAAAAAGATTATACTATTGATAGGTATGTTTGGAGACAACCAAACCGTACTCAATCTTAATGATAAACCTGCTTTATTTATTATTTCCTTATAAAAACCTGCTTTTAAATTAATAATATTTTTTTTATATAATGTCTAATATCATTTTTCAATACATTCAAAATTAAAATAACTAACAATGGCAAAAGAAGATTATGATAGATTTCTGAATAAAATTGATCAGTTAAATAGGTTGGTTGATCTAATTAATAATTCCCCGGAAAAGTATGAATTAATCATAAGTTGTAACACACATGAAGATGTAGTAGAACTAGCAGAAAAATGGGGATATGAAATTGGAAAAAGGTGGGGTGAATCCTAAGCTTTAATTCTTAAATTATTAAAGCTACTGCCCTCCTCCATTACAACTCCATACTTTTGATGAAACTCCCTCATATGCTGTTGTTCTTTCAATGCATTGATTTTGCATAGCGGCCCATGCTGAAATTGTTTCCAAATCCGTTGATATCTCCTTAACTGATTTTGATACCGAAATTATTGAGATTGAGGTGAATACGAGAGATAGAGTACTTAAGCTTGCACAAATAAGGTATTTGTTATTGTCAAATAATTCTTTTAGCATCACTAGAAATGATTATTTAAGATCAACATAGTTAGGATATAAAGAATGATCTTATTAAGTTACCCTTTGAAAATATTAGCGAATTTGTCAATTTTATATTCAACTATATAAAAGCTATGTATTTAAAGTCATATTGAAAAAAAAATAATTATTTTTTTTCAAAATAGTCTAGTATCTTTTTTAATCTATCTGTGTTTTCAAAGTTAGGACTTGCTGTAAGAAAAATGACTAAAACTATCATAAGGACACCAACACTAGTTACACCTAATAAAAGTTGTTGGAAAGGATCTAAGGATTCAAGCATTTCTATTTGGTTTAAACTCTTTAGTCAATGTATTGATGATAATTGAACTAAAGCCTTTATAACGTAAAGCAAACTTTATGTTTTAGTTCTTAGATAATTATTTACTTTTCTTTAGTTTCCTTCGGCCATCTTGCTTTTAAATTAAGAGGGTTTTTCAGATTTATTTCTACAGGTTTCCCTTGAGCTAATGCAATCAAGGCTTTAAACGACCAGCCACCAAGAATTAATAGTACTGAGATTAAAAATATATAAAGTATGTTTGTAAGCATAAATCTAAAAATACTTGAAACTATATTAATGTGTTAGTTGATAGTTTTTTCTATTGTAAATTCAATTAATAAATACTTCCTTATTTTAATAAACTAGCACCTCTTAATCGTGTTAAATCTATCGTATTTTCCATTACGCTATATGCTATAAAGCTTCAAACCTTACTAATAATACCGTTCCTGCTAGTTATAAATACTTATAATGTTTGTATGTGTGTGTTTTTTTTTGTGTGTTTTTTTCTTTTTTTTTTGCCCAGATTGTGTTAGTTCTACCATTTTATTATTATTATTTTAACTTCTATTGATTTTTATCCGATTTCGTATGAATATAAAACTGTTATTA
>MDTD01184448.1_pt1 | contig 13550 bp, 10 predicted proteins | sample 811221 | NCBI WGS metagenome assembly MDTD01 (sample SAMN05326646, study PRJNA326480) | marine metagenome | isolation source: seawater | place: Pacific Ocean: South West | collected 2011
TAATTTAAATAAGATATTATAAATTTCAATGAGCATAGTTTCCAACAATTTAAAACGTATAAAACCGTCGCCCACGATAGCTGTTTCCACAAAAGCAAGGGAAATGCGTGCTGCAGGCAAAGATGTTATAGGTTTAGGAGCTGGGGAGCCAGATTTTGATACCCCCGACAATGTTAAAGAGGCTGCAATTGAAGCTATAAAAAAAGGTGATACAAAATATACAGCAGTAGATGGTACACCCGCACTAAAAAAAGCAATTATTGAAAAATTTAAAAGAGAAAATAACTTAGTCTACTCTACAGAACAGGTTACAGTTGGTACTGGAGGTAAGCAAGTACTTTATAATACTTTTATGGCTACTTTGAACAAAGGTGATGAGGTAATAATTCCAGCTCCATTTTGGGTTTCATATCCTGATATGGTTTTACTAGCTGGCGGAAAACCAAAAATTATAAAATGTGAGGAAAAAGATGGCTTCAAGTTAACAGCAAACAAATTAAAAAAAGCTATTACAAAAAAAACAAAATGGTTAATTCTAAACTCACCGTCCAATCCTACAGGAGCAGGTTATACAAAAAAAGAAATTGAAGAATTAGGAAAAGTTTTAATTCAAAATAAAAAAGTTTTTATTTTGAGCGATGATATTTATGAACACATCAAATATGACAATTTTAACTTCTTTACTATTGCACAAATCTCAAAACTTAAAGAAAGAACTTTAACAATGAATGGCGTAAGTAAATCTTACGCAATGACAGGCTGGAGAATTGGATATGCTGCGGGACCTAAAGATATAATCACTGCAATAAGAAAAATCCAATCTCAATCAACATCGAACCCTTCATCAATTAGCCAGGCAGCTGCGGTAGAAGCTTTAAATGGACAACAAAATTTTATTACTGATCGTGCAAATGCATTCAAAGAAAGAAGAGACTTTGTTGTGAAAAGTTTAAATAACATAAAAGGTATAAGTTGCTTAACCCCAAACGGAGCATTTTATGTTTTTCCGAGTTGTAAAGGATTATTAAATAAAAAAACAAAATTGAAAACTGACACTGATTTTGTAAAAAAATTATTAGAAAATTCTATGGTTGCAGTTGTTCAAGGATCTGCATTTGGGTTAAACGGATATTTCAGAATTTCTTACGCAACTTCTATGGAAAATTTAAAAACAGCGATGTCCAGAATAAAAGATTTTTGCGAAGGATTAGAATAATTATCTTTGTTTCAAAATTTTTTTTGATAAATGTGTTTTTTTAATCCATGAACTTGGAATAGAGTTTATCCCGTTAAGCGCAGCAAAATAAGCACCAATAAAATTTGCTCTTGAACAGTTGCATCCACCTGCTTTGATAGTTTTTGATATCGCTTCTTTATAGTTCTTCGATGTTAAAATAGAATGAACAGCACTATTAAATGTACCAGGATAACTACAAGCCATTCCTAATTTTTTTACGGCAAAAGAATGTGATTTTGAATTAAATTTTTTTACCATTCGAATATCATTGATAATTTTTTTAAAATAAGTATTTTTTTTATATTTATTTACAAATTCTTTAATTGGGTCCTTTGCGCCCTTTAAAGCAAAATCTAAAATATAAAATTTCGAAATAGCGTATCTAATACTTTTTTTTGAAATTGTTACTATTTTAATAATTTCCTGAATTTTTTTAAAATCATAACCATACAAAAAATAGGGTAACGCAGCACAAAAACCATCAGATTCATTTACTTTGGTGCCTCCAGAATATTTTCTACTCAATTTAATATTTTGAATAGTTTCAATTATATTTTGATGGATCCAAGGGCCTTTTATACGACTTCTCCAATCTTTAACTTTTTTATACTTTTTTCTTAATTTTAAGTTCTTCCAGTACTGGCTTCCAGGACCAAAATTTTTTACAATATTTTTTTTAAACCTTAATTCTATGTTTTTATGACCTTCAAGTAATGTTTTTAACATAACTTGACCGATATCATTATAAGCTGAAACATTGCCAGTTTTAATGTTATAAAATGGGCTTTTATTTTTCTTTAAAAAAGTAAAATCTTTTTTCCCCTTAATATATTTTGAAAGTTTTTTTTGATCATAGACCCAGTGTAAAGGTCTAGCAGCAGCATCAGCAACAGTCGCACCCAAAAATACGTGTAAATTATTTCTCACTTTAATTATGTGATAAATGTTTTTCAGCCTCTAAAGCCGCCATACATCCCATACCTGCAGCAGTAACTGCCTGTCTAAAAATCTTATCTTTTACATCTCCGGCGGCGAAAACTCCAGGAATGTTTGTTTCAGTAGAGTCTGGTTTTGTGATTAAATAACCTTCTTTATCCATCTTTAACTGATCTTTAAATAAAGATGTTGCTGGATCGTGTCCTATGGCAACAAATAACCCATCCAATTTAAGCTCTGAAATTTTATTATCTTTAACATTTTTTATTTTTAAGCCATTAACTCCTTTTGGTTCTTTAGATCCTAGAACTTCGTGAACAACACTATCCCAAATTATTTCAATCTTTTTATTAGCTTTGAGCTTTTCTTGTAACATTTTTTCCGCCCTCAAAGCATCACGTCTGTGAATTAATTTTACTTTTGACGCAAATTTTGTCAGGAACATCGCTTCCTCCACTGCTGCATTACCTCCACCTACTACAGCTACTTCTTTGTCTTTAAAAAAAAATCCATCACACGTCGCACATGCTGAAACTCCAAAACCACGAAATTTTTGTTCGGACTCCAAATTTAGCCATCTTGCTTGTGCTCCAGTAGAAATAATTATGCTGTCCGCTGAGTATACTTGACCGCTGTCACCATGAGCAGTAAAGGGCTTGCTTGACAAGTCAACTTTACTAATGTGGTCTTGAATCATCTCTGTGCCCACTGCTTCTGCTTGACCCTTCATTTCCTCCATCAGCCAAGGACCTTGTATTACTTTTGAAAAACCTGGGAAATTTTCCACATCTGTTGTTGTAGTTAATTGACCTCCTGGTTCTGAGCCAAAAACTAAAACAGGCTTAAGAAGAGCTCTAGCAGCATAAATTGCCGCTGTATAACCAGCCGGTCCAGATCCAAGAATCAACACTTTTGTATGTTTAGTAGATTTATTATTCATCTTATAGGAGGTATATAGTAACAAATGTTAAAATTAAAAGCATTACTTTTGACACAAGGCATGCATGGAATGGTAAGCCAAGTTGAGGGCTTAGCTAAGGCTTTAAATTTAAATTTTAAACACCAGACTGTAAAACTTAAGTCATTCTGGAACTTAATACCCCCAAAATATACTCCAATATCAGAAAACTTATTAACAGAAAAATTTATATGTGACTCAAAAGTCATCATATCGTGTGGAAGAAAAAGTATAATTCATTCTATAGCTTTAAAAAAAAGATTTAAAAGAGATATTTTTAATATTCATATTCAAGATCCAAAAGTTTCTTTAGATCATTTTGACATGGTTATATGCCCAGAACACGACGATCTTCATGGTAAAAATGTTTTAAAAACAATTGGTGCCGTTCACTATTTAACAAATAGAGAAATTAAAAATCATCACAATTATTTAAGTATTAATGAACAAAATAAAAAAATTGTTACTTTTGTTATTGGTGGACCAAACAGATATTATGATTACTCTGAAAAACAATTAAACCTAGTTTTTAATAAAATCAAAAATTTATTTACCCCCGATAAATACAAGTTAATAGTTATTCCATCTTATAGGACACCAAAAGAAGTAATTAGAAAAGCCTCCAACACCTTTAGTTCAAATCATCACGTTATTAAGGAAGTAGATAAAAAAGCATATCTTGCGTCTTTAAGTCTAGCAGACTTCATAATTGTGACATGCGACTCTACTTCAATGATTTCAGAAGCTGCAATAACAGGTAAACCAATTTATATAGCCATGATGAAAGCTAAAAGAATTAGTAGAAGATTTAGAAAATTTTACTCTGAATTTGATAATTTGGGTATAACAAGAGAACTTACAGATAAGGTTGACAGTTGGAGCTATGATAAGTTAGATGAGGTAAATAGGATTGCACCAATAATAAAAAAACAAATGAAAAATAATGGAATTATTTAAATCATTAACAGAAAAAACTAAATTATTTGATGTTCCATTTAAGCATTATGAGTTAAATGAACCTCTTTCAGATGATGCTATTAAAGAAATTTGCTTAGCTGATATACCTGATCCAAGAAAAGAAAATTTAAACTATGATGGAACAAGAGCTTTAGATGGTGGGGCAGGAACTTTTAGATCTGGGATAAAAGAGGGTGGAAAAGCAAAAAAACTTAGATGTTATGTTACAAAGGATAATTCAAAAAACTTCCCTCATCTAACAAATTTTATTAATGAACTTAGATCACCGCAGGTTTATAAAAAAATAGGATCTTTAATCGGAAGAGATTTAGGCAAATCATATGTAAGATTAGAAGTTATTTGTGATAGAGAAGGTTTTTGGTTAAAACCTCATTGTGATATAAAAGAAAAATTAATGTCATCAATTGTTTTTGTAAATCCTCATAATGAGTCGGAGAATTTAGGAACAGATTTTTATGATTCTAAACTTAACAAAGTTAAAACTGTTCCCTATAAAAATAATTATGGATACTTTTTTACTAGTGGTCCCAATACATGGCATGGAATGGAAAAAAAAGAAATAAAAAAAGAGAGAAGATGTATCCAAATAAATTACGTTACATTTTCCACTGATTGGAAAGTTAAATAATATTACTTTAAATCTTGCAGAGCATTAACTTTTAAAACATTATTTTTCAAAGAGTCTATAGCATCAACACATGCGTTAGCTGATGCTATTGTTGTAAAATATGGAATTTTGTTTACTAGAGCTGATCTTCTTAAGCTGAATGAGTCAGCAATAGACTTGGCTCCCTCCGTTGTGTTTATAACTAAATCAATTGAGTTGTTTCCTAACTTTTCTACTATATGTGGTGAGCCTTGATTTACTTTATTAATTATTTTGCATTTGATTCCATTTGAAATAAAGAATTTTGCAGTTCCAGAAGTCGCACAAATATTGAATCCTAATCTGATTAACTTATTTACATTATACAAAATTTTTTGTTTGTCCTTATCTTTTACTGATATAAAAGCTGTGCCTTTTACAGGTAAAATATTTCCACCCGAGGTTTGACTTTTTGAAAAAGCCATTCCAAAATTTTCATCAAAACCCATAACCTCACCTGTAGATTTCATCTCTGGACCTAAAATAACGTCAACCTCTGGAAATTTATTGAAAGGAAAGACAGCCTCTTTAATAGCGTACATTTTTATATTTTTGGGTATTAAACTAAATTCTGAAAGCTTTTCTCCAGCCATTATTCTGGAAGCAATATTAGCAATTGGCAAACCTGTTGCTTTCGATACAAAAGGAACAGTCCTGCTTGCTCTAGGATTAACTTCCAAAACATAGACATCTTCATCTTTTACTGCAAACTGTATGTTAAGAAGACCAATAACATTTAAGTCAAAAGCTAACTTTTTTGTCTGATTTTTTATTTTTTCAATTGTTTCATTCTGCAGAGAGTAAGGCGGTATTGAGCAAGCAGAGTCACCAGAGTGAATTCCAGCCTCCTCTATGTGTTCCATTATTCCCGCTACAAACACATTTTCTCCATCACATAGTGCATCAACATCAATTTCAATTGCATCATTTAAAAATCTATCAATCAAAACTGGATTTGATCCTGAGACTCTAACTGCCTCATCTATGTATTTATTTAATTGACCTTCGTCGTGAATAATTTCCATACCTCTTCCACCCAAAACATAAGAAGGTCTTATCACTATCGGAAACCCAATTTTTTTAGATATATATTTAGCTTCATCTTTGTTTTTTGCGATACCATTTTCTGCTTGTTTGAAACCTCCTTTAATTAATAAATCTTTAAATCTTTTTCTGTCTTCTGCTAAGTCAATCGAGTTATATTGAGTTCCTAGAATAGGTATATTTTTTTCAGATAAAGTTTTTGCCAATTTAATAGGTGTTTGACCACCAAATTGGGCAATCACCCCAAGTAATTTTCCATTCTCTTTTTCTTTTTTAATTATAGACAAAACATATTCCTCAGTGAGAGGTTCAAAATACAATCTGTCACTTGTGTCATAATCTGTTGAAACAGTCTCAGGATTACAATTAATCATAATTGTCTCGAATCCTTTTTCTTTCAGTGAAAAGCTTGCTTGACAACAACAATAATCAAACTCGATACCTTGTCCTATTCTATTTGGTCCGCCGCCAAGAATAATAATCTTTTCTCTATTAGTTGGTTTAGATTCACATAATACTAAATTTGTTTTTGTAATTTGATAAGTTGAATACATATATGGGGTTTGAGATTCAAATTCTGCAGCACAAGTATCGATTTTTTTGTAAATTGGAAATACTTTAAGCTTCGATCTGGCGTTTATAACATTATCTAATGTTGAATTTGTTAACTCACTTATTTTTGCGTCTGAAAATCCAAGAGATTTTATATAAACAAAATCTTCATAAGTTTTAGGAAGTCCATTTTTTATTAGACTTTTCTCTACGTCTACTAATTCAGAAATTTGATTAATGAACCAAGGGTCAATTTTTGTATATCTATAAATGGTTTTATTTGAAATTTTTCTTCTTAAAGCTTCAGCAACTATAAGCAATTTATCAGGAACATTGGATGACAATTTGTATTTTAAGTCTTTATCTGAAAGTGCACTTAAATTATCTAAACCCCTGTAACCAATTTCCAATGAAACCAAAGCTTTTTGAAATGACTCCTTGAAATTCCTTCCAATTGCCATTGCTTCTCCAACAGATTTCATTGCCGTTCCTAAAATAGGCTTTGCAACCTTAAATTTTTCAAAAGTAAATCTAGGGATTTTGGTGACCACATAATCAATAGTTGGCTCAAAAGAGGCAGGGGTGGTTCCAGTTATTTCATTCTGTAGTTCATCTAATGTATAACCAACAGCTAGTTTAGCAGCGACTTTTGCAATTGGAAAACCTGTGGCCTTTGATGCAAGAGCCGAGGACCTTGAAACTCTCGGATTCATCTCAATAATAACCATTCTTCCATTTTTTGGGTTTATTGCGAACTGCACATTTGAACCTCCAGTTTCTACTCCAATTTTTCTTAAACATGCAATCGAGGCATTTCTCATTTCTTGATATTCTTTATCGGTTAACGTCAAAGCTGGAGCCACTGTAACAGAGTCCCCTGTGTGTGTTCCCATTGGATCAATATTTTCTATTGAGCAAATAATTATACAATTATCCTTATTATCTCTAACAACTTCCATCTCAAATTCTTTCCACCCCAAAAGAGACTCCTCGACTAAGACTTGATTTTTTGGGGATTCAAACAATCCTGATTTTATAAAATTTAAAAATTCTTTTTTTGTATATGCAATTCCACCCCCAGTTCCACCTAATGTAAAAGAGGGTCTTATAATCGCTGGTAAACCAATTTTTTTTAAAGCTGAATTAGCTTTTTTTTCAGAGTTTATAATTACAGATTTAGGTACATTTAAACCTATCTCTCTCATATTTGTTCTGAATTTATCCCTATCCTCGGCTCTTGAAATTGCCCTTGAGTCAGCACCAATTAATTCTACTTTATATTTTTTTAGTACACCTTTTTTCTCTAATGCAATTGCAGTATTCAAAGCTGTTTGACCTCCCATTGTTGGAAGAATTGCGCATGGACTTTCTAAAGAGATTATCTTTTCTATTATCTCTACAGTTATTGGTTCTATGTAAGTTTTGTCCGCTATATTAGGATCAGTCATTATTGTGGCCGGATTAGAATTAATTAGAATAATTTCATACCCTTCGTCCTTTAGAGCCTTACAAGCCTGAGTTCCTGAATAATCAAATTCACACGCTTGTCCGATTACAATAGGGCCAGCGCCAATAATTAATATTTTTTTAAGATCTTTTCTTTTTGCCATATTTTTTTATGTATTTTATAAATTTATCAAATAAATATCTGCTGTCTTGTGGACCAGGATTAGACTCAGGGTGGTACTGTACTGAAAAAGCAGGCTTATTTTTTAATTCTATTCCTTCAATAGATCTATCAAATAAAGATAGATGAGTGATTTTTACATTCTTTGGTATTGATTTTTCACTTACTTTAAAACCGTGGTTTTGACTTGTAATTTCTACTTTCTTGTTTTCTAAATTTTTAACAGGATGGTTTGCCCCTCTGTGACCTAATTTCATCTTAATCGTTTTAGCTCCTATTGCTAACGATAAAAGTTGATGACCAAGACATATACCAAAAATTGGAATATCTTTATTTAAAATTTCTTTTATAGTTGGTACTGCATACTTTCCAGTCGCAGCAGGATCACCAGGACCGTTAGATAAAAAAACACCGTTTGGTTTCAATGATAAAATAGTTTTAAAATTTGTTTTAGCAGGGACTACAGTAACCTTACAATTCAAATCAGACAAACATCTAAGAATGTTCTCCTTCATACCATAGTCGATGGCTACAACTTTATATTTGAATTTTTTATTTTTAATATAGCCTCTCTTTTTTTCCCAAGTTTTAAAGGATGACCAATTATAAATTTTTTTACAACTAACTTTAGAAGCTAAATCTAAACCTTTGAGACCAGTCCAATTTTTTGATTTTAATTGCAAATTCTTAACATTAAGCTTACCAGTTTTAACAAAAGAAATTGTTCCCTTTGGTGCCCCTTCATTTCTGATATAGCTTGTAAGCGCTCTGGTATCTAAACCTGTTAATCCAACTATTTTATTTTCTTTTAACCATTTGTCTAAATTTTTAACTGACCTATAATTTGAAGGTTGAGTAATATCAGTGTTTAGAATTACTCCTTTAACCCAAGCTTTTTTTGCTTCATTGTCCTCTTTGTTGGTTCCAACATTTCCAATGTGCGGAAAAGTAAAATTTATAATTTGATCAGAGTAAGATGGGTCAGTTATAATTTCTTGATAACCAGTAATTGAGGTATTGAAACAAACTTCACCTGTTACAGTTCCCTCGTAACCAAGACCAAAGCCATTAAAATAAGTTCCATTTTCTAGAACTAAAATAGCGGTGGGGTTGATCTTATTAAGATTTTTTTTTGAGTTTATTATTTGTTTAAATGTTTTCAAATACAACTCATGAGTTAAAGCAAATACTTATAAACATGATTTTGCGCAAGATATGAAATAGAGATATAATCGTCAAGAAAGATCTTTTTCTTTTACACAAAAATTGTGATTAAAGTAAAAAGGCAAAATATAAAATATGTCACTTCAAGCAAAAATAGAAGAAAAACTGAACCAGTCTCTGAAAAACAAAGATAAAAATCTTTATCCAACTTTGAGGCTTATCGTTTCAGGGATAAAAGATGCGATAATTGCGAACAGAACAAAAAATTCTAAACAGCTTACAGATCAAGATATTGTGTCTATTTTAAAAAAAATGTTGAAGCAAAGAAAGGAGTCGAGTGATCTTTACAAAAAGGCAGGACGTACAGAATTGCTAGAGTCAGAAAATAAAGAAATAGAAATAATAAATTCATTTTTACCTAAACAATTAAGTGAAGACGAAACAAAAAAATTATGTGAAGAGGTCATTAAGAAAGTTGGGGCAAGTTCTTTGAAAGACATGGGAAAAGTGATGGGAGAACTAAAAAAGACACATGCAGATGTTTTAGATTTTTCTAAAGTAGGAGCAGTAATAAAGAATATATTGAAGTAAATAGTATGAAATATCCAAAAGAATATTTAGAAGAAATAAAACTTAGATTAAAAGTTTCTCAGGTGGTTGGTAAGTTTGTTCAATTAAAAAAACGAGGAAAAGAATTTATCGGTTTGTCTCCGTTTAAGAATGAAAAAACTCCCTCTTTTACAGTAAGCGATGAAAAAGGCTTCTATCATTGTTTTAGCACAGGTGAGCATGGAAACATTTTTGACTTTTTAATGAAAACGAAGTCCTACGGTTTCGGAGAGGCTGTTAGAGCATTAGCTGCAGAAGCTGGAATGCCAGAGTATAAATTCAGTAAAATGGATAAGGAAAAAGAAAAAAGATTAAATTCTTATAAAAATATTTTTAAGAAGTATTCTAATTTTTTTCATGAGCAAATCTTTAATTCAGAAAATATTCAAGCTTTAAATTATTTAGAAAAAAGAGGAGTCAATAAAGATATTATAAAAGAATTTAAACTTGGTTATGTTCCTTGGAAAAATGAATTTTATAAAGAGTTAAAAAAAGATTTTACTGAAAATGAAATTTCTTTAACAGGATTATTCTATAAAAATGAAAAATCTGGCAAATTTGTTGATCGTTTTAATTCACGAATTATTTTTCCAATAAATAATTTAACCGGTGAGCCAATAGCTTTTGGTGGTAGAATTATTAAAGAAAGTAAGTTGGCAAAATATATAAATTCACCTGAAACAGAATTTTATAAAAAAGGAAGAACCGTTTTTAATTTGGATAAAGCAAAAGAATGCAGGTCCCAAACAAATGATGTGATTATTGTAGAAGGGTACATGGATGTTGTAAGTTTATATTCATCTGGTATTAAAAATGTAATTTCAAACTCAGGAATTGCCATTACAGATATTCAAATTCAATTAATTTGGAAATTTTTTTCTAACCCGATAGTTTGTTTAGATGGTGATGCAAGTGGACAAAGCGCAGCCTTAAGAATAGGTGAAAAATTATTATCTTTGATCAATGAAAATAATAAAATTTATTTTTCAATACTTCCAGAGGGAGAAGATCCAGACGATTTCATTAAAAAAAATGGAAAGGAAAAATTCAACCAATTTTTAAACTCCAAAAAAATTATTCAAACTTATCTTTGGGATAACTTTTTATCTCAAGTAAATACCAATAACCCTTTTGAAGTTTCTAAGTTTGAAAAAAAGATAAAAAGCTTATGTTTTTCAATAAAGGATGAAACTTTGAGAAAATACGTTTTAGAGGATTTTCTTGAAAAAATTAAAAATTTAACACCAATTCAAAATTTTAGAAAAACCTTTTCAAGTTATAAGAAAAAGAATTTTAAGTTATTAGACTCGACCAAACAAATTTTTGCTGAAAAAAATCATTTTTCTAAAGAGGAATTAAAGGAATATTCCATACTATATATTTTGCTTAATTATACAAATTCTCTTGAAAAAAAAATAGAAATTTTTAAAGATCTTAACTTTTCAAATAAAATTAATAATGATTTAAAAGAAAATATATTAAAAAATTTTAATGAAAAAAATTTTCAAGATTCTAAAAAAGTTAAAGTAGATGAAAAATTTGATATTTTAATAAAAGATATTGAAAAAAGTGTTAATCTTAAGAATATAATAAATAAAAAAAGTCATTTAGAAATAGAGGAAATTTTAGACGAGCTAATCCAAGAATTAAATGAAATGAATCATTTGAAGCAAATTGAGTTTTTAGAGAAAAAGGTAGCAAAAAATTTAGATGAGACATCTTATTCTGAGCTTGTTAAGCTTAAAAGCCAGTTAAATAGGGATTAAAAAAAGATAGATTTTTGGATTATAATTACTATATATAACGACACGCTATATTATAGTTAGCATCAATGGCAGAAAAGTTAATTACAAAATCATTTGAAAGACTTCTTGATAAAGGAAAAAATCGAGGTTTTATTACTTACGAGGAGTTAGGCAAATCTTTAGGTAAACGTGGAAGCTCTATAGAAAATATAGAGAAAGCGTTTATAATTATTGTTGATAACAGCATCACATTAGTAGAAAAAAAATCACAATATCAATCCAATAAGAAAAAAGAGTCTCCAACCACAAGCGAAGAAAAATCATCAGAAAAGAGCGATGATCCAATTAGAATGTATCTTAGAGAAATGGGAGGAGTTGAGTTGCTCTCAAGAGAAGGTGAGATTGCTATAGCTAAAAGGATTGAGGCAGGAAAGGATGTAATGATCAATGCTTTAACGCAAAGCCCTCTTGTTGCAAAGAAAATATATGAGTGGAAAGAAAAATTAGAAACTAATGAATTATTAGTAAGAGATATTATAGATATAGACTCTACTTATGAGGATTTTGAGGCATCAGAGGAAGAAGATGGCGAAGAAAAAATTAAAGTTGAGAAGAAAAATAAAAAAGATAAAGAAATTGAGGCAAAAAAAACAAACGAGAGTCCGTCGCAAGAAGAGGAAGATGAATTTAATGTTTCTCTTGCTAAAATGGAAGAGGAAATTAAACCTAAAATCGTTAGTACGATTGAAAATTTAACAAAAGACTATACTAAATTACAAAAATACCAAAAAGAAAAATTAACATGTATTCTTGACGGAAAAGAATTATCCACTTCGAAAAATAAAAATTTTAAAAAAACACAAGCTACATTAGTAGATAATTTTAAAAATCTTCAATTGGCTCCACACGTTGTAGAAGAATTAGTACAAGCTCACTATAAAGAAAATAAAAAAATTGTTTCTCTAGAAGGAGTTCTTCTAAGATTAGCGCTTGATAATAAAATTTCACGAGAAGAATTTCTAAGATACTATATTGGAAATGAGATAAATCCAAAATTTGAGTCTTTTTTAAGTGAAAATCAGATATGGAAATCTTTCTTTAAAAAATTTAAACAAGATTTTAAAGATATAAGAGAACGATTAGTAGAGTTTAGTGAAAAAATTGGGCTGTCTGTTGGGGAGTTTAAGAGACTTGTTAGTAGAATTCAAAAGGGAGAGAGAGAGTCAAGAATTGCAAAAAAGGAGATGGTAGAAGCCAATCTGAGATTGGTAATTTCTATTGCAAAAAAATATACTAATAGAGGTCTTCAATTTCTTGATTTAATTCAAGAGGGAAACATAGGCTTAATGAAGGCAGTAGATAAATTTGAATATAGAAGAGGTTATAAATTTTCAACTTATGCAACTTGGTGGATAAGACAAGCGATAACAAGATCAATAGCTGATCAAGCGAGAACTATTAGAATACCAGTTCATATGATTGAAACAATTAACAAAATAGTAAGAACTCAAAGACAAATTATGAGTGAATTTGGAAGAGAACCTACACCAGAAGAATTAGCAAAAAAATTAGCTATGCCCTTAGAGAAAGTGAGAAAGGTTTTAAAAATAGCTAAAGAACCAGTTTCTTTAGAAACCCCAGTAGGAGATGAAGAGGATAGTAGTTTAGGTGATTTCATTGAAGATAAAAATGCATTACAACCACTGGATACCGCTATACAATCTAATTTGAGCGAGTCTACTACTAAGATTTTAGCGTCGTTAACTCCAAGAGAGGAAAGAGTATTGCGTATGAGATTTGGTATAGGTATGAACACTGATCATACCCTAGAAGAAGTTGGTCTGCAGTTTTCTGTAACTAGAGAAAGAATACGACAAATTGAGGCTAAAGCGTTAAGAAAGCTGAAACATCCTAGTAGATCTAAACAACTAAAAAGTTTCCTCGAAAAATAATTTCTGTTATAAAAGTTATTATTAAGGGCCTGTAGCTCAGCTGGTTAGAGCAGTACACTCATAATGTATTGGTCCCAGGTTCGAATCCTGGCGGGCCCACCA
>MDTD01040837.1_pt1 | contig 13548 bp, 14 predicted proteins | sample 811221 | NCBI WGS metagenome assembly MDTD01 (sample SAMN05326646, study PRJNA326480) | marine metagenome | isolation source: seawater | place: Pacific Ocean: South West | collected 2011
CGGCGAAAACGAAGAACATACCGTTCTTTACCCCGGCGCAGCCGATATTGCTGATGAAGAAGGTTTTCCGATGATCGCGACTTGTTTCAGAATGATCGCAAAAGTTGAAGTTGAGCATGAGAACCGCTACAACAAACTTATTGCCAACATCGAGAACGGCGAAGTATTCAAAAAAGGCGAAAAGACCAGGTGGAAATGCCGCAACTGCGGTTATGTGCATGAGAGCGACAGCGCTCCGCTGAAATGCCCGACATGCCTGCATCCGCAAAGCTACTTCGAACTGAAGGAAGTCAATTACTGATTTGTTTTAGTGATATTCTTACGGCTGGAAGCTGATGCTTTCAGCCGTTTTTTATTTAACTTGTAATCTTTCGAATTCCGAGTCAAACTCATTTCGTAATTTATTATAATATTGATACTTCAAGTCATTGTCCTTCTTCAACTTTGAATAGGTAAACCGGTAACGCTGATATTTTTTACCAAAACTATCCAAGTCACGTACAGCACTTTTCAGCAAATTATAATAGGCGGTATAACTAACCAAATGGTTCGTTTCCTTATCCGAATAAAACTTTGAATTTGTTGTAAATTGATTGTTCCATTTTCTAACAAACTCTTTCATGCCTGGAACATCCTCTATTTTCCTGTCCAATTTACGGTCAAGTATTTTTAACCCGTCCTTATTCTTGTCTTTATAATCAATCCTGTTCTTACTTTTCCTGCTCCAGACTCCGCCTCTGTTTCTAATTTTGTATTCATTGACGGTTTCCTCAAAGCGAAGACCTCCACTCGACGGTGCAGATATGGTCGTCACAAGATACCTCTTGACAGGAACTTCATATTGCAATATATCTATCAGAGCAATAAGCTTTTGAATATTGTCGTCCAGTCTTTTCTTCATTTTGATATCTTTACGGAGATTGCTGCCAATGTACCTCTGCAGCTTTTTCAAGTTACAATTGTCAATTCTGCACCCAAACCGCCTTATTCCATTATAATGAGCGTCGTCAATAGAACTGGCATGAGCAAACTTTGAATATGTTGCAACTCCAACCACTTTGCCGTTTTTCAAAGAGATTATCGGACTGCCGCTGTTTCCACCAACAAACCTGGCACTGGTTTCAACTTTCTCCGGCCCAATTGCAGTGATACGGCCATATATTTCTGTAGTAACGCCATCTCCAAGGCTATTGCCCAACACACAAACCGGGGTGTTGTCCGTCAACTCACCACACTTAGGATCAAATTCCAAAGTACTGTACTTATCAGGATTGACCACCGTGATAAAGGCAATGTCCCGATCCGGAGCAAAATAACAATTTCTGGCCTTTATTGCAATGCCGTCATTACTAATAAATTTTATTCGGGGATTATCCCATATATTATGAGCATTAGTGACAATTGCAGTTGTCCCGTTCGATAATTTACAGAAGAACCCCGTACCTCTTCCTTTTTGACCCTCAATAATAACTATCGACTTCCTATACTTGGCTAGATCGGTTGCTGAAATCTTAGAATTATTAAATATTTCAGACGCACCAGGTGTTTCAGCTGCAACACCAGGCTTAACTTTACTACAGTCGATAAAATAGATAGTACGCGATATAAGTCCCCGGCACAATCCTTTAACAGCAACTTTATCCCCGGTTTTCAGCCGAATAAGTTCAAGCGCGTTTAATTTAGAAAACTCACAACTCAATTGAAAACCCCGATATCCTTGCAGAAAAATAAGTATATTTCTATTTGTTGGAACAATTTTGCTGACACTGCCATAAACTGTAATTTTTTTGTTTATGTATATGGAATCTCCCTTCGCTCTGTCAATGCTATAGACGCGGGACAAATCCATTGCGGTTATATCCCCGAAAACTTGTGATGACAGTACAGTTAACATGACAATAAATAATCTGATAGAAGTCATTACTTCACCCCCATTTATAGATTTGTTGAATACAAATAATCTATTTTAAATTATATATTTGTCAAGCATTAAATATATTATTTTGTGTTAAATAAAGCAAATCTAACGGATCAGAGCACCGATCATCAAAGATGAAGTATTCAAAAAAGACGAAAATACCAGATGAAAATGCCGCAACTGCGGTTATGTGCATGAAAGCGACAGCATTCCGCTGAAATGCCCGACCTGCCTGCATCCGCAAAGCTATTTCAAGCTTAAGGAAGTCCAATGCTGATTTATTTAAGTAACATTTCAACGGCAGGAGGCTAATCCTTTCAGCCGTTTTTTATTTTACCGCAGATATTATTATAATTTCCTGCAATAAATATAACGCCTGCATACGATACTGTAGTTTTTACAATAATGCTTGTAAAAGGCCTGTTATTACATTTTTGCAATTCATTACAGTTTGGTAAAATTGCTTTGATATGCGCTTGAATTTAATGTCTTTACGGGTTATATTTTTTCTTTCATTCACAGGTATGTCTAAATCTCAGATCAAGAGAAACAATTTTTATTTATATCAACCAAATAGGGAGCTGTCTGATATGGCTGAGAAGCTTGATGGATTGCTGAACAAGATCCGCGAAGAGGGCCTTAAAAAAGCCGACACCGAAAAAGAACGTATTATAAACGAAGCTAAAGCACAAGCTGAAAAGATTGTCGCTGAAGCCAAAACCAAAGCTGAAAATCTGCTTAAATCCGCTGAAAACGATGCGGCCGCAGCTGAAAAGAGAGCAAAATCCGCAATTCAGCAGGCGTCACGCGACATTCTGCTGTCCCTGCGCCAGGAACTTGAGACCCGACTGACCAACGTCGTCCGCGCTTCCGCCGAGGAAGCCATGACTCCGGAATTCATGGGGCAGGTCATTATGGAAGCCATCAGCAAATTCGACGCCGCAACTGTCGACAAAGGCATCGATGTCATGGTCAGCGCCAAAAACCTTGAGAAGATGGAAGAGCTCTTCAAAGGCTCTTTACTGTCCAACCTGAAAGCCGAACCGGAGCTGTTTACCGGGCACGATTTCAGCGGCGGCTTGAAGATCGGATTTAAAGGCAATGATATTTTCTATGACTTCTCAGATGAAGCTTTAACCGAGCTTATTTGTGCTTACGTCGGACCGCGTCTGACCGCTATCATTCAGGGCGGTGCGGACAAAGAAGCTTAATTGACAGGTAGTCACAATGGCTGATTTTTATTATCTAATGAGTTCGCTGCCGATGCTGAAACCGAACCATCCGGTGCCGATGAGCACTGAACGGTTTATGGAAATCTGCGGCAGCCATCTCACTGACGAACAAACTACTGAGCTTGAAGCGGTATCCTCCATTCCGTCGGACGAATATTCATTCGACAAGGATTCTGCGCCGGGAGCCTGGAATATATTCGAAACCTGTCTGCGGAACCGCATAATCACCGCCAGAGCCGGAAAAAACTCCGACGCCTCTAAATTCATGCGCCACGAAGATGACTTTTTCTCCGTGATTGACCGTGGCGTTCAGGAAGCTTTTTCCCGGGAAAATCCACTTGAAAGAGAAAAACGTATTGATGCCGTCAGACTGCAGTTCCTTGACGACCTGGAGGGCAAATACCGTTTCGACTTTAACGCTTTGTGCGTCTATAAGCTTAAGCTTATGCTTTTTGAAAAAGAAAACCGGTGGGATCATCAGCACGGACTGAGTAACTTTGACGCGGTAATCACCGCGGCCGCCACCGTCAATTCTGACAAAAACTAATATCAATTATAATATATAAAAAGGAGCAGCGAACGTAATGCAGGACAGCAACCGAGGAAAAATCGTCGGTGTCAACGGCAATATGCTGACGGTTGAATTTGATACGTTCGTCACCCAGAACGAGGTGGCATACACCGTCTGCGGCGATGAACGTCTGAAATGTGAAGTTATCCGTGTCCGGGGCAATCGTGCCGACCTTCAGGTATTTGAGAATACTGAAAGTCTGAAAATCGGCGACCCGGTTGAATTTACGGATGAACTTTTGAGTGTGGAACTTGGCCCGGGTCTTCTGACCAAAGTTTATGACGGACTTCAGAATCCGTTGAATGAACTGGCGGAGCAGACCGGCTTCTTCCTGAAGCGCGGTGTTTACCTGCCCGCGCTTGATTATGACAAGGAATGGGAATTTACCCCGCTGGCCAAGCCCGGAGACAAGATTTCCGCGGGCGACTGGCTCGGACACGTACCGGAAGGGATCTTCAAACATTATATTATGGCCCCGTTTTCACTTCAGGGCGAATGGGAAGTTGTTGAAGTCAAACCGGCAGGTTCCTATAAAATTAAAGATACTATCGCGGTCATCAAAGACAAGAATGACAATACCCGTGAAGTCTGCATGGTTCAGAGTTGGCCGGTAAAAGTGCCGATCTCGGCCTACCGTGAAAAATTGCTGACTGAAAAGACCATGATAACCCAGCAGCGTATCATTGATACGTTCTTCCCGGTCGCAGTCGGCGGAACGTTCTGTACTCCGGGTCCGTTCGGAGCCGGTAAGACCGTACTACAGCACGCCCTCAGTCAGTACGCTGAAGCCGATATCGTGGTTGTCGCGGCCTGTGGCGAACGCGCTGGTGAGGTTGTGGAAATCCTGCGTGAGTTCCCGCATCTTGAGGACCCGCGTACCGGTAAAACCCTGATGGACCGCTCACTTATTATTTGTAATACATCATCAATGCCGGTTGCCGCTCGTGAAGCATCAGTTTACACGGCGGTTACCCTGGCTGAATATTACCGTCAGATGGGCCTGAACTGCCTGTTGCTGGCGGACTCAACCAGCCGCTGGGCTCAGGCACTGCGTGAAATGTCCGGTCGTCTCGAAGAGATCCCGGGTGAAGAAGCGTTCCCGGCCTACCTCGAATCCCTGATCGCCGGTTTCTACGAACGCGGCGGTCTGGTCAAATTGAACAACGGCGAAAACGGTTCGGTCACGATCGGCGGTTCGGTAAGTCCGGCCGGCGGTAACTTTGAAGAACCGGTAACCCAGGCCACGTTGAAAGTGGTTGGAGCGTTCCTCGGACTTTCCCGCGAACGTTCAGACGCCCGTCGTTTCCCGGCCATCCACCCGCTGGACAGCTGGAGCAAATACAAAAGTATTGTTCCAAACGAAATGATCGAAGAAGCCAGAAGCCTGCTTAGGCGTGGTAATGAAGTCAGTCAGATGATGAAGGTTGTCGGTGAAGAAGGTACTCATATCGGCGACTTCCAGATTTATCTGAAGAGCGAATTTCTCGATTATGTATACCTCCAGCAAAACACCTTTGACAGCGTTGACGGCGCGACCAGTGAAGAGCGCCAGAATTATGTCTTCAACAAGGTAATGTCAATCCTTGCCACCGAATTCATCTTCAAGGACAAAGACGGAGCCAGAAGCTGGTTCCAGCAACTGCGCCAGATGTTCGTCGACTGGAACTATATCAAGCAGGACACCGATGAGTTCAAAAAGCAGGAGGCGGCTATCGACACGAAAATCAAGGAGCAGTCCAATGCGTAAAGTATATCATCGTATAATTCAGATTGCCGGTAACGTTATTACCGTTGAAGCTGATAATGTAGGTTATGGCGAACTGGCTGAAGTGACAAGTACCCGCGGTACTTCTCTGGCCCAGGTAATTCGTCTGAATGAAAATAAAGTTTCTCTGCAGGTATTTTCCGGCAGTCGTGGTATCAGTACCGGCGACGAAGTTCGCTTCCTGAACCGCCCGATGCAGGTATCCTCCTCTGATGACCTTCTCGGACGTGTCTTCAACGGTCGCGGCATGGCCCGTGACAACCGTCCTGAGATCAAGGATGACCTGATTCCGATCGGCGGACCTTCGGTCAACCCGGCCCGTCGTATCATCCCGAAGAACATGATCCGTACCGGTATCCCGATGATTGACGTATTCAACACCCTGGTTGAATCGCAGAAACTGCCGATCTTCTCGGTCGCCGGTGAGCCCTACAACCAGCTGCTGGCGCGCATCGCGCTGCAGGCGGAGGTTGACGTTATTATTCTCGGCGGTATGGGACTCAAGTTTGACGACTATCTCTACTTCCGAAACACTCTGGACGAATCCGGCGCGCTGTCACGTACCGTTATGTTCGTTCACACCGCATCCGACCCGGTTGTTGAATGTCTGCTGGTTCCGGATATGGCCCTGGCTGTGGCTGAAAGCTATGCAATTAACGGCAAGCGCGTTCTCGTGCTGCTGTCAGATATGACTAACTTCGCCGACGCAATGAAGGAAATCGCCATTACCATGGAACAGATTCCTTCCAACCGCGGTTATCCCGGCGACCTGTACAGTCAGCTTGCGTCACGTTACGAAAAAGCAGTTGACTTCGATGGCGCCGGCTCAATCACCATTCTGGCCGCCACCACGATGCCGGGTGACGACGTAACTCACCCGATCCCGGATAATACCGGATATATCACTGAAGGACAGTTCTATCTGCGCAACGGCCGTATTGAGCCTTTTGGTTCGCTCAGTCGTCTGAAACAGCAGGTTAATTCGGATACCCGTGCCGACCATCGTGTTATCATGGATACCATGATCCGTATGTACGCCGACTTCAAAGAAACCCTGGAAAAACAGTCCATGGGCTTCCAGATGAGCGGCTGGGATAACAAGCTGCTGAAATACGGCAAGCTGTTCGAATCCCGGATGATGGACCTTTCAGTTAATATTCCGCTGGAAGAAGCACTCGATCAGGGTTGGGAGACTCTTGCAGAATGTTTTGCACCGACCGAAACCGGTATCAAATCCGACTTGATTGAAGAGTTCTGGCCGAAAGAGGCTGCCGTCGAAGCTGAATAATTCCGTCTGGAGACCTGATTAATGGCCAAAGTAAAAATGACAAAAACCGAGCTGAAAGCGCAAAGGGACTCGCTCAAGCAGTTCACCCGCTTCCTGCCGACGCTGCAGTTGAAAAAACAGCAGCTTCAAATGGAAATGCGCGCCAGCCAGGCCCGGCTCAGGGAAAATGAGGAAAAGGAAACCGCATTGCGGAAAAAACTATCCTCATGGCTGGCTCTGTTCGGTGATGATACAGTAACTGATAAACTTAAAGTGCTGGTTAACCTTGAACGCATTAACGCCGGCGAAGCAAATATCGCCGGGGTTACCGTTCCGGTCTATCAGGGCGTACAGCTCGATGTCGGGGAATATGATCTGTTCGAAGAGGACTCATGGATCGACGACGCGATTGAAGCGGTCCGCGCGATCATTGAGCTCAATGCCGAACATGAAATCATCCAGGAGCAATATAATCTCCTGGCCGACGAACTGCGCTCAACCTCGCAAAGAGTGAATCTGTTTGAAAAAGTGAAGATCCCGGAATGTAAGGACAACATCCGGCGCATCCAGATCTATCTCGGCGACATGGACACCGCGGCCGTAGCCCGTGCCAAGATCGCCAAAAGCAAGAATCAGGAGGTGGCCGCATGATCATAAAAATGAAAAAAGTTGCGGTAGTCTGCCTGAAAGCAATGCGTGACGCCACTCTGGACGAACTTCAGGACCTTGGGGTTATGCATGTCGAGATCGAGGAGATCAAAGACTCATCCGACCGCACCGACCTTGAGCAGCTCAACAGTAACGCGTCAAGAATCTCAATCATGCTTGATGGCGTCAACGGCACTCATAACAAAGGCGAGGTTGAAAAATATGAAGACGGCGAAACGGTCTTCAAAAAGGCCGCCGCGCTGTTTGCCGAACGTGAAAGAATAGCCAAACGCTGTGAGCAGTTGGAGCGTGAAATAGAACACCTCAAACCATGGGGCAGTTTCGATCCGAATATAATCAGCGAAATGCGCATCAAGGGCGTACAGGTGTATCTGTGCGAAGCTCCGGAAGCGCAATACAAAGAATTTGCGGCACGCGAAGATATCGTTATTGAAGAGATTCAGCGCAATAAGACCGGAGTTCATTTTGTTATCATTTCGCAGCAGCAGCTCGATGAAGAGGAGTTGCCGCTGGCTCAGCTTCCCGGCAATATTTCGTTGGAGGAAGCCGAGAAAAAACTTCAGACCTACCTGGAACGTGATGAAGAGATCCGTGAAGAACTGCTGGTTCTGAAAGAATCGCATCCGGTCCTGAATGAATATGTTGATACCTTGAACGCGCAACTCGAATATACTACTGTTCGTGACGGTATGAGCGATCACGGCGACCTGATCTGCCTATGTGGCTATGTTCCGGTTCCGGAAGTCGAAAGACTTGAGGAATCGGCCTCCAAACATGGTTGGGGACTGCTGCTTGAGGATCCGGATCCGGTCAACGACCGCGTTCCGACCCTGATCAAGCTGCCGAAAGTGTTCCGCCTGATCAGCCCGATGTTCGAGTTTCTCGGTATCTCTCCGGGATATGATGAATTCGACGTCAGCGTCTGTTTCCTCTTTTTCTTTACTATCTTCTTCGGGATGATCGTCGGTGATGCCGGTTACGGTTCGCTGTTCCTGCTGATCACGATCATTGCCAGAATATTTGTTAAGAGTCCGAAGGCAAAATTGCCGATCCGCCTCTTCGCCACCCTCAGTATTGCGACTATCGCCTGGGGAGCGTGGCAGGGCAACTGGTTCGGCACCGCTCCGGCTCCGACCAACCAGGATAACGCACTGGTTCAGTTGATCTGTTTCACGCTGGCGCTGGCCCACCTCTGTGTCGGACGTCTCTGGCGCGCTATTTCCTACGGGTTCAGTCGTGCCGCACTGGGTGAAATAGGCTGGGCCCTGGTTCTCTGGGGTAACTTCTTCCTTACTTATCGCATGCTGGTCAATCCGGGACCGTATCCGCAAGCCATGTACTACCTGTACGGCAGCGGCCTGTTCCTGATCGTCACCTGCGGCATCAACTGGAAAGACGTAGCAGACATCTTCAACTTCCCGTTCGGACTGATCGGAAGTTTCGTCGATATGCTTTCATACATCCGTCTGTTCGCGGTCGGTATGTCTGGCTACTATATTGCCTCCAGTTTTAACGACATGGGAATGAACCTGACTGAAGTATCGATCTGGCTGGTGCCGGTAACGGTTCTTATCATCCTGTTTGGACACGGCCTGAATATCGCGCTCTGCCTGATGGGCGTACTGGTTCACGGCGTTCGACTCAATACGCTGGAATTTTCGAATCATATAGGTCTGCGTTGGGCGGGCTTTGAATATAAACCGTTTAAGAAGTCGGAAACGGAATAAGCATATGCTTTTTATAAAATACAGTATCCTGATTTTGGGATGCCTCGGGGCTTTGGCCGGCATAATTTACGGCCTAAAAGGATTCCCGGCAACCTGGAGGAAATGTAAAGAGAGCGATACTAATGGTTTTACGCTGTTAGCATTTGTTTTTTCTCCTCTTTCACAAGCTGTATATGCCTGGCTTTTGTGGCTGCTTATTTCTTCGAATGCAGGTGAAAGCGGTCAAGATCAAGCGGTTAACTCTACAAGCATAGTCTCTGGTCTGGTTATCGGATTGGTTTTTATCCTGGTTGCGATTGGCAAATCTCTTTTGGGTAAAAGAGCTTGTCGCGTAATCAGCGAAACCGGCAAGGGGCTTAATAAGTATTTGATTATGAATGGTTTTATAGAAACCATATCAATTTTCGCATTCGTTTTTGGGATTATTGCACTAAAACTTAAATAAATATTATTTTCACAAAATAGACAACTTAATCGAAAGGACTTTTGTCATGGAACAAGAATTAATGAAAGCTCTCACTCTGGCAGGCGGTTACGCCGCGGTCTCACTGGCTGCTGTCGGTTCAGCCCTGGGTACCGGTACCGCCGGTTCCTCCGCTATCGGCGCATGGAAACGCTGCTATGCCCAGAACAAACCCGCCCCGTTCCTGTTGATGGCGCTGGCCGGAGCTCCGCTGTCACAGACTATTTACGGTATGATCCTGCTGATCTTTATCAAGAACCAGGTGGCCTCCAACGCCGCATATTGGCCGCTCTTCCTGACAATGGGTATTGTTGGCGGTGTCGCCATGGGAGTTTCCGCCTGGTACCAGGGAAAAGCCGGTGCCGGTGGTTGTGATGCCTTCGGAGAAACCGGTAAAGGTTTTGCCAACTACCTGATGATTCTGGGTATTGTTGAAACCGTAGCGATCTTCGCGCTGGTATTCGCCTTGATGGCCATGCCCTCCTAAGCATCCCCCCGACGGATGGCGATATACCCCGATGTAAAAATCGGGGATAGCTGAGAAAAATTAAAGCATGCAGGATAATTTCATCCTGCATGCTTTTTTTATAGACGTAAGATTTAAATCGAGTGAAACAGATCGTAGAGTCTTTGAGCTGGAAAGTCAATCCTGAAGAGAGCAGTTAGTAGCAAAAGAAATCTTGATAATGCGTTTTGTCCCGCTCTTGATCAGAGCATAATCCGAATGTCTGACTCCGGGAACCCAGATCACATCGCCGGAAGAAAGACAAAGCAGCGGCCAGACTTGACTGTCGATAGACTGAATTCCGGCATCGGTAAATATTTTTTTGACCTTGACCTGTGAACCGCCTTTAAAGACCGCCATCCTGTCCCCGTCAAGCCGGGTTCTGATCAATAAAGTATCAGGTAGTTCATCCGCATCGAAAAAAGCTTCGAAGCAACTTATATTTTCAGGCAAAGACTCCACTTCTGAAATATAAAACGAATGATCCCCGAACAATATTGAGCTACTGTGCTTCCAGGTCCAGAAAAGCGGCGACGGCACCGATATATCTTCTGAGATCTGAACTTCTTCGTGCTGGATCAGGATATCCCCTTCCCCCTGCAAAGGAATTAGTTTTGCTTCGCTGATGTCTCCTTCCAGAGTTTCATCAAAACGCTGCATAACGCTTGTATCCGGGACGTAGAAGCGTCCTAGCCTCTCAGAGAGCCACATTCCGAGCACCCTCTGTCGCAAAGCCGGATGCAGGCTTTTCCAGAAGACGACAGGGGTCTTGTTCTGGTTGTGAATTAATTTGTATGAATCAATGGAGTGCTGTTCGATAAAATCAGCATCGTGCTCAAGCGCGTCGGACGCGGCACGGATGCCGGGAACAGCAAAGGAAAAACGCCGGTTAAGTTCCGGCAGCAGCATACGCCTCAGGTAGTTTCTGGAATGCCCGGTATCGTCATTGGTCGCATCCTCGCGCCAGTCAGTAATCTTATACTCATGCAGCAACTCCCTGACTTCCTCACGAGTAAAGTTCAGCAATGGCCTCAGGTAGAGCACACCATCTATCCGGCGCGCGAACCTTAAGCTGGAAAGGCTGCCGGCATTTCCACCTCTAAAAAGCTTCAGTAAAACATTTTCCACTACGTCATCGGAGTGATGTCCAAGGAGTACTGCATCTTTTGCAGTACGTGCTATCAGTTTCCACTGTTCGAGCCGGAGCCGACGTGCGGCTGCTTCAAGATTTTCCCCCTGCTCACGATTATCCGGTGTTTCCAAAGGGATTACCTGGCACTCAACATTAAGCTCGTTACAGAAAAGTTTACACCAAACGGCATCCTCCCTGGAAGTCTGTCCACGAATACCATGTTCAAAATGGACCGCTTTGACCACGGCATGTATTTGAGGAGCTATTTCAGCAAGAATCCTTAATAAAGCACAACTGTCGGCTCCGCCGCTGAAGCCTACATATAAGTGATAGCCCCTGTATGATTCAAGCAGGTCCCGGACCCCGTGAATCATTTTTTCCCGGATATCCATGCAGAAAACCCTCTTATGATCAGAATGAAACGTTTACGTCGCCATTGATTCTGGTTGGAGGCGGCATAAGGACAACGCCAACTTCCTCCTCCCAGTCACGATCCCAGGTATTCATCATCTTCGGATCAGTTCCATTGCCCCACGGATTAAGATCAATGACCAATACCTGATTGTCTGAAGTAATATATATATCAACTACTATATTATGGCAGGGCAACAGCCAACCGGCTTCATCCATAAATTTCTGGGCCAGCTTCCAATAGTCTTTCTTCAATCCTTCAAGTCGGCGAAAATGCCTGACCAGATTATATTGGCTCATAGCTTTGAGTTCGCCCTTGTAAATAAACAGGCGGAATTCGCGTGTGTTATTCATCCGGCGGAAAGGACGCAGGCATACATATTCAACTTTTCCGGTAGCGGCGGCTTCACGAACTTTGAGGCTGCGGGCGAGATACTTCCATGCGCTCTGCGATGAATGTACAGCGCCATGCTTATCCCTGAAACGGGAGGTATCGGTCGGAGCGACGGTGTCGACGAACGCAAAACAGTTGCCGGGTATCATATGCATCGGCTGTTTGAGACGTCTGATGACGTCACGAACCTGATTACCGCTGGTCACGCCATGCGCCAGCAACGATATTTCCGGCTGCGTCAGTTTTACGAACATGGTCGGAAAAGTGAATGCCGCCAGGCTCGGATACCAAACCGGGGCACGAAACATATTTTCATCTTGTTTAGACATTTTTTTATCCTGATAGCTTAATGCTGCTAGATACGAAGATTAATATACTGGTGCAAAATATACCTGTCAAGTAGGCGAAGAAACGCAAAGCAGGTCGGCCAGAGCCATAAATGTTTCATTTGTCAATTTACCCGGACGCACACCCGGATCAATATTCAACTCAGCAAAGGCTTTTTCCAGCAAAGCCGGATCAAATTCCCTACTGAGTACTTTAAACATTTTCTTGCGACGCTGAGAAAAGGCGGTTTTGACAACCTGGTCAAGATTCTTACGCCGTTCGACTGAAGGATATTCCTCCTTACGGGTAAACTTAACGATTGCGGAATCCACTTCAGGCGGAGGGAAAAATACCTGAGGAGGAATCGACCGCAGCAGTTTAATATCATAGACTGCCTGAGCCCGTACCGACAATGATCCATAATTCCTGGTATCAATATCTGCCGCAACCCGCATCCCCATTTCTTTCTGAACCATAAAGATCATCTCTTTAGGCGGACGGGCCAGGTTGACCAGTCGGGCAATAAAGACACTGCTGATCGAATATGGCAGATTTGCAGCGGCCCGGAAATCACGGCCGCCGGTAATCTCATCGAGATCGACTCTGCATGCATCGCCTTCAACCAGATGAAAGTTGGGATCATGCAGATTTTTGTTCAAGTAATCACAGATTCTACGGTCGAATTCAATCGCGTGAACCTCCGCTCCGGCGGCAAGCATCCCACGTGTCAGGGCTCCGAAACCCGGTCCGGCTTCAAGGATCAGTTCTCCCGGCTGAGGATCAACGGTACGGACAATCCAGTCCAACAGGTTTTGATCCAGCAGGAAGTTCTGCCCGAGGAAGCGTCCGGGATGGAATTTATACTCCTCGAGTATTTCTAATAGTTCAGCTTTTTTCATTGCGGCATTCCGTGACAGCATCCGCCGCCGCAGGCGTGGCCTCCGGCAGAGGGACAACTCCCCTGCATCGCACAGTTTTTAGCCGGACTTGCGACACTGGCGGAAAAGACGGATAATTTCTTTCCGACTTTGCCGGAATCGCATTTTACACAATTCGGCTTGTCTCCGGCACTTTTAACGAGCGCCTCAAAATCATTTCCACAACTTTCGCAATGGTATTCAAAAATAGGCATTTCATGTTCCTTTATTTACTTAAAATCATTACATA
>MDTD01073124.1_pt1 | contig 13548 bp, 18 predicted proteins | sample 811221 | NCBI WGS metagenome assembly MDTD01 (sample SAMN05326646, study PRJNA326480) | marine metagenome | isolation source: seawater | place: Pacific Ocean: South West | collected 2011
AAGTACACAGAAGGAGCTTTCAGAGATTGGGCTTACGATGTAGTAACTAGCGAATATGGTGGGAAAGCACTTAATGATGGCACATATGTAATTGATAATAATAAGTTTAATAATGAGTTAGTTATAAAAGATTGTATTGCAGATAACTTTCTACAACAAATCATTCTAGCGCCAGAGCAACATGATGTAATAGCGACACTTAACCTTAATGGAGATTATATATCTGATGCACTAGCAGCGCAGGTTGGCGGTATTGGAATGGCCCCCGGTGGTAATATTGGCGATGGTTGCGCGGTATTCGAGGCTACTCATGGTTCTGCTGAACCGTTTGCTGGCAAAAATAGGGTGAACCCTGGTTCAATCATTCTATCAGGAGAGATGATGTTAAGATATCTTGGTTGGACAGAGGCTGCAGATCTTGTCCTAAAGGGCGTTAAGGGTGCGATTAGGAATAAACAACTAACATATGATTTAGCACGTGCAAGAGCAGGTAAAAGACTTATCAGAGTAAAAAACAAAGATAAAAATAGACCTGTTGATGTAAAAGAGGAGATAACTAAACTTGTTCCTGGCGCTACATTAGTTTCTACAAGTGGCTTCGGAGATGCAGTAATTAATAATTTATAAAATCTGACTCACTTGTCTCGAAAAATTATTCTACCTTTTGTAAGATCATATGGCGTAAGAGCGACCATGACAGTATCGCCCCTTAATATTCTTATATAATGCTTTCTTATTTTCCCCGATATATGAGCAGTAACAATATGTCCGTTTTCTAGCTCGACCCTAAACATTGTATTTGGTAATGTTTCTATAACTTTACCGGACATTTCAATCTGTTCTTTTTTTGTCATATGTAATATATTGTTGTGTATTGTAACAAAATATTAACTTATATAAACAAGCATGTATCAATCATCAGCCCAAAAGAGCAGAAAAGAATTCAAGATTATGAATTTTAATCATCTAATGTCAATTTATGAGATGAACTATCATAACTTTCGTGCGTTTCTTAAACATAAATACGATCAAAATAATCATATCGAAACAAACGCTATAGCGATTGAGGATGTGTTTCATGATAAATTCACCAGAATATTCAGAATATACCATAAGTTCAAACACAAGGACTCTATGTCGCCACTAAATACATTTTCTATTAAACCGCATCTTATTTTTTATATGTATGATGACGCTAAACTTTTAGAGGTAAAATCACTTAGGGATAACAAGAACTTTGAAAATTCAATTCAGAATAAAATCAAATTAAACTTGAATCTCTTCTATTGGATAAAAAATGCTATAAATCAATAATATATACGATATAGTTGATGATATTTCTATTTAAAAAAAAACAAGTTCTGTTTAACAGACTTGAATTATAGCTTTTAAACCTTACAATATTAGTCAGGAATTAAGGAATCATTTTAGGAGGATGTAAAATGAAACTATCTGCAAAAGGAAGATATGCCATTAAGGCATTGGTAAATATTGCAACAAACGAGTCAAGTACACCAAAAACTTTGCTCGAAATATCAAAATATCAAGGGATATCTCTATCATATCTAGAGCAATTGTTCTCATTATTGAGGAAACATGATCTAGTTAGTGGTGTTAGAGGACCCGGTGGTGGTTACAGACTGAAGGATAGTCCTGATAACATAACCATTGCGCGTATCATAAAAGCTATAAACCCAGAGGGTATTAGCGAGATTAATCATGATAAAACTGATGATGCAGTCTGGGGACAGTTTAGTAAGAAGCTTACAAACTACCTTGATACTGTGACTTTGGGTAGTTTGATAGATGAAACTAAATCTAAGACTAATGATATTGATTTAGAGGAATTAACCAACTATTATCAGAAAAATTAAAACAATTTAGGGATTCAAACCTAAAAACAGGGAGATAATATGGCATACAGTGACAAAGTTCTTGATCATTACGAAAATCCAAGAAATGTTGGAACTTTTGATGAAGACGAACAAGTCGGAACAGGTATGGTTGGTGCACCTGCTTGCGGTGACGTTATGAAACTTCAAATCAAAGTTAGTAATGATGGTGTGATTGAAGATGCAAAATTCAAAACATATGGATGCGGATCTGCAATTGCGTCAAGTTCACTTCTAACAGAGTGGGTTAAAGGAAAAACGTTAACTGAAGCTTCAATGATTAAAAATACAGATATAGCTGAAGAGCTTGCTCTTCCTCCTGTTAAAATTCATTGCTCTGTTCTTGCAGAGGATGCTATCAGTGCTGCAATTGAGGATTATAAAAGTAAGAAAAAATAATATTGCGATTAGATATTTATTTTAATACTATGTAAACAACAATCTACTTAGGAGTTAACAAAATGGCAACTACACCTAAAACAATGTGTACAAACATCGGTGGTATGGAAAGAATGTTACGAATCATTGCTGGTATAGCAATCTTATATATGGGACCTGGCCTAGGTTTAGGTATGTGGTCACTTATTGGCATAATTCCAATACTCACTGGTTCAACGGGATGGTGTCCACTTTATATACCATTCGGAATTAGTACATATAAAAATCAGTAATAAATCCATAAAATAGGCGTGTGGAGAGCACGCCTATTATGAATCAATCTAAAAATATCAAACCAAGATATTGGTCAGCAGCACTCGTTCACCTTGAGAGACATGACCCGATAATGGCAGTACTGATAAAGAAGCATAAGTCTAGATCATATTTAACAACCACCAATTCTGTTTTTACTACTCTTTTTAAGATAATAGTAGGTCAACAGATATCTATTGAAGTTGCTAGCTCAATTGAAAAAAAAATAATAAAGCATATTGGCTCTGTTACTAGCAAAAAAATTTTAGATTTAGATGGTGATATTCTTCGTGCATGTGGTCTTTCTTATAGAAAAATTGACTATATTAAAAGAATTGCAGAATTGATAAAAAAGAAACCCAAATACTTCTCTCAACTAGATAGTATGGATGACGAAAATGCAATTAAAAATCTCACATCTCTCTATGGGATTGGACCTTGGTCAGCTGAGATGTTTCTAATTTTTCATTTTAACCGTCAAAATATAGTTCCATTGGGGGACATCGGTTTAATAAATAGTTTCTGCAAAAATTATAATTTTAATAAAAAAGATTTCTCAAACAATATTTCTAAATATAAAAAAATATGGAGTCCTTATGGCACAGTTGCAACATGGTTTTTATGGAGAGATATTGATGAAGATGTTGTACAATATTAGAAATTTTGATAGAAAAATATGAAGGTATTAATAATTGGTGGTGCAGGCTTTATAGGTTCACATCTTTGCGAAGCATACGCAGACAAACATGATGTGACATCGGTAGATAATTATATCTCAGGAAAGAAATCTAATCATATAAGCAATGTAAAGTATATTGATATGGATGTAAGTAATATTCTATCACTCGACAATAAATTTGATTTAGTGTTTCATCTTGGTGAATATTCAAGGGTCGAACAATCACTGGATAGAATTGACTTTGTGCTTGAGAATAATTTATCACCAACTTTAAATATTTTAAAGTTCGTTAAACAATCAAAAGCAAAACTTATTTACGCAGGTAGCAGTACTAAATTTGCTGATAACGGTACAAATAAGTACAAAAGCCCTTATGCATTTTCTAAATGGAAAAATTCAGAATTAATTAAATACTATTGTGAAACATATAATATTAATTATGCAATCGTATACTTTTATAATGTTTATGGAAAGCGAGAGAACTCTGAAGGTGAGTTTGCCACTGTTGTTGCTAAGTTTCTAAATAGAGCTAGAGATGGCAAAGGTCTTAAAGTGACATCACCTGGTACGCAACGCAGAAACTTTACTTTCATTAAAGATACGATAGATGCCTTAAAGTTGGTAGCTTTAGGAGGACGTGGAGACAATTATGGTATTGCAAATAAAAAATCATACTCTATTATCGAGCTTGCAAAGCTAATTAGTAATAACGTAACTATTATAGAGGGTAATACAGCAAATCGTCTTGATTCAGAGGTTGTCATTGAAAAAACAATGCAGTTGGGTTGGGAGGCTAAGCACTCTCTAGAAGACTACATTATTGAGAACAAATGAAATGTAAACTTGGTATAATTGGAGGAAGTGGTTTGTATGACCTAAGCATTCTGAAAAAATCAGAATGGGTATCAGTTGATACGCCTTGGGGAAAACCATCAGATGAAATACTATCCTGTCAGGTTGGCGAAAAACAAATCTATTTTCTCCCAAGACATAACCGTCTTCATAATATTTCACCATCAAATATTAATTATCTTGCAAATATATACGCTCTTAAAAGTTTAGGAGTGACAGATATCATATCTGTCTCGGCCGTGGGTTCACTAAAAGAGGATTTGACACCTGGTAAATTTTTAATTGTTGATCAATTTATTGACCGAACGTATTTAAGAAAAAAAACTTTCTTTGACGATGATCTTGTAGCTCACGTCCCCATGGGACATCCAACCTCTCTAAATCTTATGAATATTTGTGAGAAATCTCTCATCGAGACTCAAATTGATTATCATAAAGGTGGTACTTACGTGACGATGGAGGGACCTCAATTTTCAACCTTAGCCGAATCTTTACTTTATCGATCATGGCAAGCCGATGTTATTGGAATGACTAATATGCCGGAAGCTAAGCTTGCAAGAGAAGCAGAGATTAGATATTCATCTATCGCTATGGTTACTGACTTTGATTGTTGGCATCCTGATCACGATAATGTTGACGTATCCATGATTGTCAAAACATTACAAAATAATGCAGAAAATGCCAAAAAGATGATTAGTAGTATAATTCATTTTTATAATGACGATGTTATCTTGAATGATGGAATTCATAAAATTCTTGATACATCTCTAATAACTAATATAAATAATGTTAAGGATACAACTTTAAAAAAATTAAATCATATTATTTCGAGAGTTGCCAAAAATAATGAAAATTAATGGCACAAACTATAAAACAATATGGTATGACTCAATCGAACAAAATATAAAAATTATTGATCAAACAAAGTTACCGCATTCTCTTGAGATTATTACTTTAAATAATATAGATGATACGATTAAGGCTATCAGTGAGATGAATGTACGAGGTGCGCCTTTGATTGGATGCACTGGTGCATTTGGAGTTTTCTTATCTTGCAAATCCTCTGTAGAGACTGATTATATAGAAATGTGTTGTGATAATTTAATATCTTCGAGACCGACTGCGGTAAATTTAGAGTGGGCAGTCAAAAGAGTAAGAAATAAAGTATTGTTATCAAAAGAGAAAGACAGGCTTAATATTGCACTTCATGAAGCAACTTTGATTGCAGAAGAGGATATAGAAAATTGTAAATCTATAGGACGGCATGGATTAGAAATTATTAAAAATCTCTCACAAAAAAGCAATGAGACAGTAAATATTCTCACTCACTGCAATGCTGGATGGCTTGCTACAGTTGACTGGGGGACTGCAACCGCGCCTATATATTTATCTTTTAAATCTGGACTCGATATACATGTGTGGGTAGATGAGACAAGGCCAAGACTTCAGGGCGCTTTCCTAACATCATTTGAGCTAAACCACGAATCAATTCCAAATACGGTTATCTCTGATAACACTGGTGGTTTTCTTATGTATAAACGCAGAGTAAATTTATGTATTACTGGTGCAGATAGAATTCTGTCAAATGGAGATGCGATAAATAAAATTGGGACTTATGAAAAAGCTATAGCAGCGAGAGAAAATAATATTCCTTTTTATATTGCTGCCCCAGTAAGTACCATTGATTTTAATCATATCAATTCAAGTGATATTACTATTGAAGAGAGATCTGACGATGAAATGAGAAAAATAACAGGCAAAGTTCATGATGGAAGTCTTGAAGTAGATATTTATCCAGAACAGTCTAATTCATTAAATGTAGCATTCGATATCACGCCATCTAAATTTATATCTGGAATAATTTGTGAGCACGGAATATTTGAGGCAAGTGAAGAGGGTATACGAAAGATTTTTACTAAATTATCTAAATGAAGCAGCTACGTTACCACCATCTACTGTTAAAACTGTTCCAGTAGTTTTTTCTGACACTGCTAAACTATAAAAAGCATTAGCAACATCTGTTGCTAAGACTTCTTCTTGCAATAAGTTACCTCTCATATATTGATCTTTGCTTACTCCACGTGCCTTTGATCTATTTAAAATCAATTTATCATTTAACATACCGCTTTTGATTCTATCAGCATTTACTCCGTTAGATCTGATACCATACATGCCATAATCCACAGCATATTGCTTACAAAGATTAAGTAAGGCTGCTTTGGGAAGTCCATACGGGCCAAAAGCCTTGCCTGGATTAACTGACTGTTTTGATATATTGAAGAGAAGACAGCCTTTTATTTTCTGCTTTAGCATTATTCTTGTCGCTACAGAGGCAATAGTTTGATGTGAGAAAAAGTTTATCTCAAAACTTCTTTTTAGAGATTCACTTGTAACCTCGGCCATTAAACCTTGAGGAGCTGTTCCGGCATTAGAGACAACAATATCTATCCCTCCATACTCTTTTATGATTGTCATAAATGCTGTATTGACTGATTTAGAATCAGTTACATCGCAATACAAGCACATATCTTTATGGTTTGATAGAAATTCTTTTATGAGAGCCTTATTATTATCTAAAAGGATGACCTCTGCACCTTTATCTTTAAAAAGTTTATAAGTTGCATATCCAATTTTTCCTAGAGCGCCCGTGATAACTATAATGTTTCCACAGAGTAATTGTTTTTCTTTTTTTATTTTTGCTTGTTCAAGTGACCAATACTCCATATCAAATAGATCTTTTTTTGAGATAGTTTTGAATTTTGATGTTTCTTGTATTTTACTTATTACAGAAATATTCTGCTCAGCAATATCAGCAGCAATCTCTGCATCTTTTTTTGTTCTACCTATCGATACCATACCTATATTTTGGAGAAAAATAATATTAGGGTTTGTATCAAGCATAATCTTTTTTATTTTTGATTTCTTATTATTAGTATGAAAATATGACTTATATTTTTGTTCGTATGAACTTACATGCTTATTTATGATTTTTTCTATTGTTTTAGTACTATTTAAATCCTTTGATTTAATAAATAGTGGAAACGGCTTAATTCGAATTACATGATCAGGCGTTATAGTACCTTTGCTCATATATGAAGAGGCTTGACTATTATTCATGTATTCTATGATCTCTGAATTTTTCCTAAAGGATGATATATATTTATTCTTAGATGATACACATCCTCGGATTATTGGCATAATTTCCGCAATGTCAATTGCTCTAAATTTTTTATCGATAACTGATTTCCTTTTTTTTGACTTGCTGAGATATCTCTCTGCATTATTTACATATTTAATCATTAGATCATAAGAACCTTTTGCGGTTTCAGCAAAAGTAAAAATTCCATGGTTCATCAGAATCAGACAATTTATTTTTGGATATAATTTTATACATTTATAGACTGCTCTTGCTAAATCAAAACCTGGCATTATATATGGCAAAATCATCACCTTATCATCAAAAATTTTTCTACATAAACTAGCGCCTGAAGGTCTATTTGTTAGAGATAAAATTGCATTAGAATGTGTATGATCAACATACTTATGAGGTAAAAATGCATGCAAGAATGTTTCAACAGAAGGATTAGGAGAGTCTATATTTAATAAATTTCTTTTTTGATAAGAGACCATATCAGTATCACTTATGTTATTTTTATTTTTTAACTTGAGTAATGGTTTTAATTTAACTGCAGGTAAACCCTCGGGTTCAATATTCGATAAATCCCAACCACTACCTTTGACACAAATCACATCATACTGATCGCCATCAATATCACTGATTTTAGTTTTTACAGATGTATTGCCTCCGCCATGCAAAACAAGTTTTTCATTACATCCTATTAGATGTGACGTATAAACTCTTAGGGCAATATCCTCGTTTATTCCAAGTTTTGAGTACTTTTTGATATACTTTTCAGCATCTGTTTTGTTCCATAAGTTCTTCATGTGTTAGGATAAGCTATGAAATTTTTTAAAAATATAGCATATAAAATTCTCAAATCATACAAGTATAGATTTCCAAAGGTTCTGTCTATTGAGTTCTCCAGTGCATGTAATGCAAAATGCATTATGTGCCCTCAACCTGATATGGATAGAAAGAAAGAGAATATGTCTGAGGAGACACTTGATATGATAATCAAGTCTTGTAAGAACCAACCTTTAAAAAAAATTAATCTTTTTTGGATGGGGGACTCCACAGTAGATAAAAATATGATCGACAAAATGCGTAAAATAAGGAGCAGTTTACCGGGAGTTAAGTTATATCTTTCAACAAACTCTCAACTTCTAACTCATAATCGCTCTGATATTATTATTAACGAGCATTTACTGGATGTAATAAATTTTGATATTGACGGCTTTACAAGGAATACGTTTGAATCTATTAGGAAAAGACTCAAATTTAATACAGTTGTAGATAATGTTAATTATTTTCTTGAGACATTAAAAAAATCTAACAAAAAAATTCAAACAAGAGTAACTATTATCGACATGGCACCAACGCAACATGAAGTGAAAAAGTTTGTTGAGCATTGGTCACATAAAGTAGATAAAGTAGATGTAAATCACTACAATACATGGCTTGGCACTCAAGAAGAAAGAAACTATGATAGCAAAGATCATCTTAAAAAAGAGCATGAGAAGCGATTCACTGAGAGTACAACTGAATCTTTTAATTTTTCTTGTACACACCCATGGGAAGAGATGGTAATTGGAGCAGATGGCAGGGTTGGTCTCTGTTGTCTTGATTATGAGCTTTCTGAGCAAGTTGGTGATATACACTCAAGCACTATCAAAGAGATATGGCAGGGTGATAGATTAAACAATCTTCGCAATCTTCAAGAAAAATTAGAGTATTATAAAATCAAAGCTTGCGAAAATTGCAATGCACATACCTTTCAAAAAGATAAATTATGGGCAAAACTTCAAAACTAATTGAAAAAAATATTAGAGTTATAAAAAACTTTCCAAAAAAAGGTATTTTATTTCAAGATATTTTTCCTCTTACAAGTAAGCCAAGTATTTTTAAGTCAATAATTAATGAAATTTGTTTAGAAATTAAAAGAGACAAAATAAGTAAAGTAATTGGAATTGAATCCAGAGGTTTTATTTTCGCTTCTGCGGCTGCACTAAAATCAAAAATACCATTCGTTCCAATAAGAAAACCAAATAAGCTACCAGGACCTGTTTATAAGCAAAAATATAAACTGGAATATGGTACTGATGAGATTCAAATACAGAAAAGTGCTATCACTACAAATGATAAAATACTCATTGTTGATGATTTAATAGCAACAGGAGGTACTGCACTCGCAGCACATAAATTAGTAAGTAAACATAATTCAAAAAAAATATCTTTCTTTTTTGTAATAAATCTAGAGAATCTCAAGGGTACAAGTCTATTAACGTCTCATAAAGCTAAGGTTGTAACATTGTTTGACACACAAGGGTAAAACTCTTTTCTTTTTGTATTATATAGCTATAATAGCAATGTAATTAAGCTGTTGTTCGTAAATTCATTGATTTGTTAACCTTCTTAATTATTAATTAACTAAGGAGAATATTTTGAAAACAGGAACTGTAAAATGGTTTGATACCACAAAAGCTTTTGGATTTATTAAACCCGATGAGGGCGATAAAGATATATTTGTACATCAATCTGATTTAGTAGATGGAACTATACAAGAAAATGACAAGGTTGAATTCGAAACAGAAGATGGCCCAAAGGGTATACGAGCTGTTCAAGTAAAAACCGTCTAATTATTTTTAATTCATGAGTTTGTCTGATCAGATAAAAGATTTGATTAGGACAGGTAAAAAAGATGGATACATATTAGAAGAAAATCTAAAAAAATGTATCTCATCTTTCTCTGAAACCGATCAAACCTACATAAGAAATACTATTGAAGGATTCAAAATTCAAATAGTCAATACCGCACATGAGTATGATGAACTGAAGTATCTATCAGGGAAAGATGCGATTGACTTTTTACAAAACCTAAGCGATGGAAAGTACAGCGCGTTTAAAAAAGATGATAATAAGGATTAACTTCTATTAATGGATGAATTAAAGCCATCATTGATACTAGCTGTTGATCTGGATAATACACTCATCAAGACTGATATGATTAATGTTGGTATTAAGTTTATGCTTAAATACAAAATATATCTTTTTCCAAAGTTACTCTGGATTCTCTTAACGAAAGGTAAACCCCATGCCAAAAAGTTTCTATATGATAAAACTGCCTTCTCCATTAAAGACTTAGCATTTAATAACTCTGTTGTAAACTTCATAAAACTGAATAAAGATAAATATCAGCAAACCATTTTAATATCAGGATCGTATTATAAGTATGTTAATGCAGTTGCTACATACACAAATTTATTTGATAGCTCTGTAGGTACAACGGAAGATATCAACATGGTAAGCCTAAATAAAGTCGAATATCTCAACAACAAATATGGAAAAATTATTTTTGATTATATAGGAGATAGTATAAAAGACATTCCAATATGGGAAGTTGCTAGAACCGCATATGTTGTAAAAAATAAAAATATCCTCAATCACATAAGGCACATTAACTATCAGGTTATTAGTTAATTACTCACTCTATTTATTTATCATTATTATGATACCATTATACCTCGAGGTGAAATATGAATAAGAATAAAACAAATGAAGTGATGGAAATACTCAATAAAATTATGGAATATGAACTATCAGGAGTAGTGAGATATACCCACTATGCATTAATGATTACAGGTAGAGACAGGTTGAGCTTAGCACAATTCTTTAAAGATCAAGCTACTGAATCTTTATTACATGCTCAAGAAGCAGGAGAAATTGTTACAGGATTAGGTGGTCATCCATCATTAAAAATCCAAATAATTGAAGAATCAAATAAACACTCTACGGTAGATTTACTTAATGAGAGTTCAGAGCATGAGAAGGAGGCTGTCGGTCTATATAAAATTTTACTAGACATTGTAAAAGATGAGAGCATTTATATAGAAGAATACGCAAGGGGTATGATTAAAGCTGAGGAAATGCATGCGATAGAAGTTACAAAAATGCTCAAAGACTATGCAGAAAAATGATTTCAATGAGTAACGCTAGACATGAAACATTTTTTTTGTTTTGTTTGCAGGCGCTATTGCAGGAGAGTACCTCCCATTTATTAATGGGGGTTTCATATATGGATTACTGGGCGCTTTTGGACTACTTCAGCTAGTAAAATGAACGATAAAAAGAAATTAATTTTGGGATTTATTGATCGTGAAAAGCCTTTGACTTGGATTCTCGCCATAATAATCTCAATGCTTGTAGTTCCCTTGGCAGTCACATTTATACTTTACTACGGAATGCAATGAAACTTGTAAATGATAAATGTATTTTAAAATCACTCAGTAACTTTCAGCAAAAGCCTTTTAATTTTTGTGTTATTGATAATTTTTTCCCAACCAAAATAAGTAAAGAACTTTGTGAGAGATTTCCAAAATATAATAGTCGAATTTGGCACACATACAAAAATAAAATAGAAGATAAAAAAACCTGTAATAATTGGAACTTTTTCGATGACCTTACTTATCAGGTCTTTTGCTATCTTAATTCAGAGTCTTTCGTAAATCTAATCAGTAAGAAAATAGGCATCAAATTATTTGTGGACCCGGGTCTTCATGGAGGAGGGTGGCATATTCACTCTAATAAAGGGAATCTCAATCCTCATCTTGACTACTCAATTCATCCTAAAATGGATATTCAAAGACGCTTGAATTTAATTGTATACTTAGAAAAATCATATAAAGTATCGTATGGTGGGCATTTAGGCTTATGGGAGCATGATAAAAATAATAATCTCCCAGGACGGTTAAAAAAAGAGATTTTTCCAAAGTTTAATAGAGCTATTATTTTTGATACATCTCAAAACTCTTGGCATGGCTTATCGAGATCTATTAATCTTCCAAAGCATGTGTATAGAAAAAGCATTGCAGTGTATTACTTGTGTAAACCCGAAAAAAAGCATCTCAATAATAAACGAGCGTTATTCGCACCGCGAGAAAATCAAAAGAAATCAAGAGATGTATTAGAATTAATTAAAATAAGAGCAAATGAAAAACTATTTCATAAGGCATATATCAAAAAATAATTTTGAGTTAATATTTATTTCATATGCAACATCACTGAGGAAACCCTCCCATTGCTAAAAATACTTTAAAATGAACAAATTATGGATCCATTAACACAAGGAGTTGTAGGTGCCGCTGCATCTCAGGCAAGTTCTAAAAAAAATACAATATATTTAGCCAGCTTAATTGGATTGCTCTCTGGCCTAGCACCTGACTTAGATATATTTATCAAATCAGATACAGATCCATTATTATTTTTGCAATATCATAGACATTTTACACATTCACTTTTTTTTATACCTTTTGGGGCGTTACTGTGTGCAACAGTTTTTTATTATTCATTTGCAAAAAGCTTAAGCTTAAATTTCAAGCAAACATATATGTATTCTTTTATTGGTTATGCAACTCATGGGATTATTGATTCGTTTACCACTTACGGGACATTGTTGCTTTGGCCTTTTGCAGATGATCGTATTGCTTGGAATACAGTTTCAGTGATTGACCCTATATTTACACTTCCTGTTTTAATTTTTATCACATTGGCAGTCTTAAAAAAAAATAAATTATTTTCAGTTTATGCCTTATTCTGGATTTTGTTGTATCAAACAGCAGCTTATTCTCAAAAAATTAGAGCTGAATCCATCATAAGTGAATATGCAAATACAAGCGGACATGATGTTCATACAATAGAAGCTAAGCCTAGTTTCGCTAATATAATTGTTTGGAAAGTAATTTATACATCATCAAAAAAATATCATGTCAATGCTATAAGACTCGGCTTGAAACACAAAATATATCAGGGTCAAACAGTCGACAAATTAGACATTAATAAATCTTTTCCATGGCTTAGCAGTGATCATCAACAAGCAAAGGATTTAGAAAAATTTAAATGGTTTTCTAATGGATACCTAGGGATAGATAAAAATGATAGCAATGTAATTTATGATATAAGATTTTCTTCCTTACCGAATGAAGTAGAGGGCTTATGGGGAGTGCGATTAAATAAGACAAAAAGTAAAGATGAGCATATTGATTACATTACAAACCGCAATAGGGATATTAATAGGTTTATAATATTACTTAAAATGGTATTCGACAAATATGAAAATTGATAAGTTTATAAAAACTAAGTGTGGATTAGAGCGTTACTATCAGCTATACAAAGAGAGAGATAAGAGCATCTATCACCAACTGAGATTTTACCTTTATGTTTTGTCCGCATCTATAAGAGACTTTATTAAATAAACCACATTGTCTATAAGATATAATAATTTTATTATAAATTATGATTAAAAAAATTCATCATGCAGC
>MDTD01177672.1_pt1 | contig 13548 bp, 16 predicted proteins | sample 811221 | NCBI WGS metagenome assembly MDTD01 (sample SAMN05326646, study PRJNA326480) | marine metagenome | isolation source: seawater | place: Pacific Ocean: South West | collected 2011
AATCCCAGTGTCTTCAGTTGTGTGGTGAAGATCGATATGAGTATCTCCTTTAGCTTTTAGATTCATGTCGATTGAAGAATGTTTAGATAATTGTTCAAGCATGTGGTTAAGAAAACCTATACCTGTGTCAATTTTGTATTTACCCTTTCCATCAATGTTCAAATCAACACTAATACTTGTCTCTTTAGTTTTTCTGCTAATTTTGCCTTTACGTTTCATATTTAAAAATAGGTATACATATATTATCCAATTATGGCAATAATACTAAACCTGGGCTTGAACTATTTAATTTAATATCCACTTATAACCTATGACAACAATTGTATTAGTGAGAAAAAATAGCGATGTAGTGGTTGCAGGTGACGGTCAAGTAAGTATGGGAAATACAGTTGTCAAAAGCACTGCTTCAAAAGTTAGAAAAATTGAAAAAAGAAATGTTGTAGCTGGTTTTGCGGGCTCTACAGCTGATGCGTTAACTTTATTTGAAAGATTAGAAGCAAAATTAGAAAAGCATGCTGGTAACTTGTCTAGAGCAGCTGTTGAATTAGCGAAGGACTGGCGGACAGATAAATACTTAAGAAGACTTGAGGCGCTAATGGCTATAGGAGATAAAGAAAATAGTTATATAATCTCAGGTACTGGTGATGTGCTAGAGCCTGAAGGAGATGTTATTGGAATAGGATCTGGTGGTAATTATGCTTTAGCTGCCGGTAAAGTTTTAATGGGAACTGACATGAGTGCTGAAGATGTTGCTAAAAAAGCAATTGAAGTTGCCTCTGAAATATGTGTTTTTACAAATAATAATATTAAAATAGAGAAAATTTAATGGAAAAATCAAACGTTACACCGCTAATGCCTAAAGATAAAAACGCAGATGGTAATCAAAATCTAGTAAGCTCTTTATCCCCTAGAGAAATAGTTTCAGAGCTTGACAGATTTGTTGTAGGGCAAAATAAAGCGAAAAAAGCTGTGGCTGTAGCTTTAAGAAATAGATGGAGAAGGCAGGCTTTAAAAGGTGAAATGAAAAATGAAGTTTTACCCAAAAATATTCTCATGATTGGTCCAACTGGAGTTGGTAAAACGGAAATATCGAGAAGGCTTTCAAAACTAGCTGAGGCTCCATTTGTAAAAGTTGAAGCAACTAGATTTACTGAAGTAGGTTATGTTGGGAGAGATGTTGAACAAATAGTAAGGGACTTGATTGAAATAGCTATTTCAATGGAAAAAATAAAAAAAAGAAAAGAAGTTTTTGCTCAAGCACAAAAGCTTGCTGAAGAAAAAGTTTTAGATGCTTTAGTTGGGAAAAAGGCAAGTTTAGCAACAAGAGAAAGTTTTAGAAAAAGATTAAGAAATGGTGATTTAGATAATAATGAAATTGAAATTGCTGTAAGTGATACTGGTGGAAATAACACATCTTTTGAAATACCTGGTATGCCTGGTGCAAATGTTGGAATGATAAATATTGGTGAAATGTTGGGTAAATCAATGGGTTCAAAAGAAAAAAAGAAAAAAATGACAGTAAAAGAGTCTCATGAAATATTAATAAATGATGAGTCAGATAAATTAATTGAACAAGATAAAATAATTAAAGCTGCAAAAATATCGACAGAAAACAATGGGATAGTATTTCTTGATGAAATCGATAAAATTTCTGGAAGAACTGATAGAGTTGGTGGTGACGTTTCAAGAGAAGGCGTACAGAGAGATCTGTTACCTTTAATTGAGGGTACAACAGTAAATACAAAATACGGACCAATAAAAACTGACCATATTTTATTTATTGCATCTGGAGCCTTTCAGTTAGCTAAACCGTCTGATTTGCTACCAGAATTACAAGGTAGATTACCAATTAGAGTGGAGCTTGAAGCATTAACAAGTGAAGATTTTAAAAGAATCCTAAAAGAACCAGATTTCAGTTTAATTAAACAATATGTTGCTTTATTAAAAACAGAAAACGTTAATTTGGAGTTCTCAGAAGATGGAATTGATACGATTGCAAACATTGCATCAGAAGTTAATGCAACAGTTGAAAATATTGGAGCAAGGAGACTACATACTATTATAGAAAAAATTTTAGATGAAATAAGCTTTACAGCTACGGACAGATCTGGAGAAAAAATAATAATTAACAAAGATTATATCAATAAAAACTTAGATAACTTAGTTAAAGATACAGATTTATCAAAATTTATTTTATAATTTTTTTTTTAAAAAAATATAAAATGCTCCACTGCCTCCATCATTTTCGTGTGCTACTTTAATATTGCTTATCATTTTCATAAGTTCATCATCTTTTCTTAAAAAATGAGGCACTGAGTTTTTTAATATGCCCAGGTCTTTTGAAATATATGGATCTAACTCATTTTGAGAATGTAGCCCTTTTCCAGTAACGATAATTAATTTTGAAATTTTTTTATTATAAGATTCAAAAACTAAATCTTTTATTTTTTTATTCGCTTCATCTAAAGAATAGCCATGTAAGTCAAAAGTAAAAGTTTTTTTTGATTTTTTTAAGTTTGTGTTTAAATCTTTGTCTAAAATTTTTTCATCATTAGATAAGAAATTTAACCAGTCATTTTTATCTTTATCTGAAATTTTGCTATTCAATTAAGTTAGTATGTCCACTACTTGCCAATTAGGATTATTTGATTTTATATCTCTAGAAAATACCCATGTATCATATATTTTTTTAATCTTTTCAGGATCACCAGATATAATTTTTTTATCTTTATCTTTGATACAAGTTATCACTTCAGCAACAAAATCAACTGTTACTTTTAAGATATCATTTATTTTATTATGTTCTTTAATGTCTGCTGTATTTACTCCAATAAAAGTTATTTCTGCAAAGTGTCCTCTTTTATTTCTCTCTTTAAGTGCTGCATTAAACTGATCTTGTATTTTTTTGCTTAAAAGTGGTTTACTTTTAATGAGTTTATTATCGTCATCACTGAAGTCCGTTATAATAGTCTCATAGGCAATCTTTGCCCCCTTTAAAAATTCTTTTTGGGCCTCTTCATCAAAATTTTGTTTTTTATTTGAATTTATTTGAGGATCAATATTTTTTAAAATTTCCTCAAATTGAGGTGGTGCTTTACCCTCAAATCCAGTTCTTTTGCCAAGTATTCCTCTTAATCTTAGAAAAATAAACCCCGCAATCATCGCAAGTAGTATTATATCGATATACTCAAAACTATAATTCATTACATTAATCTAATTACTATGTTGAATAATTTCAACTAGCAATTACATTAAAGACAAATGAACACAGCACTTTTAACTATAATTTTAGTTCCAATATTTGAAATTTATCTATTTATTAAGATTGGCTCACAAATTGGAGCTTTTAGTACAATTTCTCTTATTTTTATAACGGCAATCATTGGAGTTTATTATGCTCGGTACGAAGGTCTAAATACGTTAAAATCTGGATTGGCTCAAATATTTAAAAATGAGATGCCTGCTTATGAAATTATCTCTGGAACTGCTATCGCCTTCGCTGCTTTACTTTTAATAATTCCTGGATTTGCAACAGATTTTTTGGGATTTCTTTTGATCTTTCCATTTACCAGAAAATTATTTTTTGGAAAATTAATAAATAATTTAAAAAAAAAAAAATCAACAAAAACTTTTATAGAAGGTGAATTTGAAGATATAGATGATAACGATGAGCGAAAACTATAAAATTTTAAGCAAATATATAAAAGATATGTCTAGTGAGACTCCTGATATTGAAACATATTTATTTGTGAAAGATAATATCTCAAAATATCAACTTAATATCGATATTAATTCAAAAGCATTAAAAAATAAACTTGTAGAAATTAATACAACTTTAAAATTTGAAGATAAAGGTGAAAACGAGAGAAAATCCTATTTTGAAATGGTTTATGCTACTGTGGTGAGAATAGGAGAAGATGTAAAAGAAAAAAAAGAATTAGAAAAGATAATATTATGCGAGGTACAGAAAGAGATATATCCTAACCTAGAAAAATCTTTTTTAAATCTTTTACATGACTCTGGTTATCCGGGGATTAAGTTTGAAAAAAAAATTGATTTTGAACAGCTTTATAACCAAAAATTTAATTAAAAAAATTTTTTTTTAAGTTTGATTTTAAATATCGCGCATGATCATCTTTTTCTAATGATGTCGGTTTAATAACCTTTTTAAAATAATGAATTTTTTGAGTTGAATAAAATTCATTTTTATCAATTTCATTATTTTTAAAATCAAGTGTTGGTTCTTTTTGGCCAATTAAGTTAATGTATACTTTTGACAATAAATCACAGTCAACTAAAGCAGTGTGCTGAACTCTTTTAGAATTATCAATACCATACTTTTTACAAAGTGCATCTAAGCTTACTGAAGAGCCTGGAAACTTATTACGAGCTAAAACCAAAGTATCTTTTATTTCATTTTTAATTGGTTTTTTTCCAAGAATTTTTAACTCATTATTTAAATGAGAAAGATCAAATTCTGCATTATGGATAATTAATCTTTTGCCTTCTATAAAACTTAAGAATTCATCAGCTATCTCACTAAATTTTTTTTTATCAGATAAAAATTCATCGGTATAACCGTGAACCTCCAAAGCTTTTTCTGAAACTTTTCTTTGAGGGTTCAAATAACAATGAAAATTATTTTTAGTAAGTATTAAATCATCAAGTTCTAAACATCCTATTTCTACAATTCTATGACCGTCTTTGATGGAAAGACCAGTTGTTTCTGTATCAAGAACTATTTCCTTCATTGTAAAATTTTCTTTATTATATCCCTAATGTTTTTTTTTACCTCTTTTTTTTTGAAATTATTTTTAATTATAAAGTGAGACTTCTTTTTTTTAAAATCTAAAGAAAATTGAATTTTTTTAAACCGAGATAATAATGTTTTATTATAATTGTCTCTTTTTTTTAATTTTTTCAAAATATTAGATTTATTTGATTGAATAAATACAAGAATATCTCTTTTATTATAAATCCTATTTTCAAGTAAAAGTGGTATATCCAAAATTACTATTTTCTTTTTTTTATTTTTCTTTAAAAAAATATTTAATTTTTTTCTAATTTCTGGATGAACTACTTTTACTATCCTTTTCAAATTATTTTTGTTTTGTAAAATTGCCAATACAACTTGGTTTTTATTTATTGGGAAAGATTTAATATAATTTGGGAACAATTTTTTGAATTTTTTAAAAACATTTAAGTCTTTTTTATATAATTTGCTTACTTCTAAATCGGCATTAAATACTGGGTAACCAAAATTTTTAGCCACAAATGTTTTGCCTGATCCAATATCACCTAAAATGCCAACTCTTATCATTTTTCAAAAATTTTTAAAACTTGTTGATTTATTATTGGCTCAATTCCATGCCAAATTTTAAAAGCAGCGAGGGCTTGATATATAAACATCATTTTGCCATTAGAGGTAATGTTGCCGTACTTTTTGCCTATTTCTAAAAAATTAGTTTCGCTTGGATTATATATAACATCATAAAACAATTTATTGGTTGGGGGCGTAGGAAAATTTAAATTTAAGTTGTCATTTTTATTAAGACCAACGCTCGTAGCATTTATTATGATATCAAAATCAGGAATTTCACCCCATTTCACAACATCTAAGTTATCAAACAATTTTTTAAATTTTACTGCTCTGCTTTGGGTTCTGTTGCTTAATAAAATTTTTGAAACTTTCATTTTGTTAAGAGCAAAAATTATTGAAGGAACAACGCCGCCGCTGCCCAAAATAAACACTTTTTTGTTCTCCACTTTATAGTTTAGTTTTTTTAAACTTTTCTGAAAACCCTCTATATCTGTATTGTGACCGACAATTTTGTTTTTTTTTAAAAAAATTGTATTAACAGATTTTGTTTTCTCTGCTTCTAAAGTTAATTCATCCAAATAAGGGATAAATAAATTTTTAAAAGGAATTGTAACATTGATACCATTTATTTTTTCTTTCTTAATATCGTCAACTAATGTTTCGATGTCTTTTTCATAAATTTGTTTCTTCTCGTATATGGCCTGAATATTTTGCTTTTTAATCCAATGATTGTGTAAATCTGGTGATAAAGAGTGACTTATAGGATTTCCAACTACAATATATTTTTTCATTTAAATCTTTCTAGGTAATTTTTTATCTTTTTTATTGGCAATCCCATTATAGTGTTTTTGTCTCCTTTAATTTCCGAAAATAAATCTTTCCCCTCACCTTCAATTTGATAAACATTGTAAGCATATAAAGACTCATCTGAAATTTTTGACAAATATAGAGCTAATTCTTCTTCTGACAGTTCTTTCATGGTCAGTAAAGCTTTTTCTGTACAATTCCAAAGCATTGAGCCATTTTTAGAAATACACACTGAGCTAACTAAATTATGCTGTTTTCCATTTAATTTTTTTAAAATATCCATTGCTGCTTCTCTACTTTTGGGCTTTGAAATTAATTCATTATTCAAATCTATTACACTATCCGCACCTAAAACTAAATAATCTGGGTTTTTTTGACTAACCTTGTTAGCCTTAAGTTCTGCAAGATTTTTTGATATAATTTCTGGAGACGCTTTTTCATTAAGTAAACTTCTTTTAACAATATCTTCATCAACATTTGATGGACTTACTTTACATTTGATATTGTTACTATCTAAAATTTTTTTTCTAATTTTACTTTTAGAAGCAAGAATTATTTCAACCATTTTGTTTATAAATTTCGTAGATTTTAATTACTGACGCTGCAGTTTCTTCAACTGATTTCCTTGTTACGTCTATAGATGGCCATTTATATTTTCTAAACGTATTTTTTGCTTCTTCGACTTCTTTTTTAATTTTTTCTAAATCTGTATAAGACTTGTTTTCTGTTTCTTTTAGAGAATTCATTCTATTTTTTCTTATGTCAACTAATCTCTCTGCTTCTGTATTAAGACCAATTACACAAGTAATTTTTGGATTATCTTTTAAAATTTTTGGAATAGAACTTTCATTAATCAATGGGATATTTGATGTTTTAAAGCCTTTGTTGGCCAAATATATTGATGTCGGGGTTTTGCTGGTTCTGCTAACGCCCAATAGAATAATATCTGATTTATTTATTTCTTTAACTAAATTTCCATCATCATGATTCATCGTAAATTGAATGGCTGCAATTCTTTTATAATATTCCTCATTTAAGGCATATTGTCCGCTTGGCTGATGTGATGCTTTTTGATTCAATAGTTTAGAAAAGCTTAAAATTAAGTCCCCTAAAACTCCGAAGCAGGGTATTTTTTTTTTGTGGCTGGAATTAGCTAATTGCTTGGCCAAATTATTATCTACAATTGAATATAAAATTATTGAATTAGAGTATTTGTCTGCATCAGATAAAATTTTTTGTATTTGGTTTTCTGTTCTCGTAAAAGAATATGTGTGAATTTTATAATCTATATTTTTAAACTGAGCTTTAATAGCAGTAAAAATTCTATCAAGTGTCTCACCAGTTGAATCAGATATTAAATATATTTGATATGTATTACTCATGTATTAAATGTTAATAGTTTTTTATTATTTAAATCATATTGAATAATTATAACATTCTAAAATTTTTGTTGTAAAACAAGGGTTTTATTAACAATTTTAAACAAGTGGACAAATTATTTGGATAATTTCTTTTTCCTGTAATAAGCTTCAATTTTTCTTATATATTTAATTTATTCAAAGCTCTAAATGTTGATAAATTGTTTATAAAATGTTTATTAATTTTAATCACCGTTATTCACAAACTATACTACTAATACAATTAATAATATTTAATTAGATAAATGTCACCAATAGAAGAAGTAATACTTAAAAAAAAAGTAAATATAAATCCTATCTGGATTATGAGACAAGCAGGAAGATATCTACCAGAATTTAGAGAAATTAGAAAAAATAATAAAGATTTTATAAAATTGTGTTTAAACGAAACATTATCTACTGAAATAACTCTTCAGCCTTTAAAGCGGTTTGATTTTGATGCTGCAATTATTTTTTCTGATATTCTGATGGTTCCTTATGGTTTAAATCAAAATGTTGTATTTAGGAAAGGTTTTGGTCCTTTGTTAGACGATTTAAATTTCGAAGAAGTTCATAAATTAACTGAAAAAAATTTTACAGAAAAATTAAGACCAATTTACAATGTAATTAAAATGGTCAGCACAAACGAACTAACAAATAAAAAAAGTACAATAGGATTTATAGGGGCACCCTGGACACTAATAGTTTACATGATAAATAAACAGTCACCTAAATTAAAACTAAAAGATGATTTTTTTAAAAATGAAGTATTAATAAAAAAACTATTGGATATTCTAGAAAAATTTTTAAAAATACATATAAAACACCAAATAGATAGTGGTGCACAAGTAATCCAAATTTTTGATAGCTGGGCTGGACTTCTAGAAAATGAGTATTTAGAAAAATATATTTATTCTCCCACATATAACCTAGTTGAATTTACTAGATCACTTAACATTCCTATAATTTGTTTTCCAAGAGGCATTAAAAACTATAAAACTTATTGTGATATAGTAAAACCTGATGCAATTTGTATTGATTATAATGTGGACCCTAACGATATACGTAAAAATATTAACATTCCAATTCAGGGCGGTATGGACCCCAAAGTCCTCCTTACAGACAAAGAAAACTTGAGAAAAGAGACAAAAAAATATCTAGATATATTTAAAGATCATCCTTATATTTTCAATTTAGGCCACGGGGTCTTGCCAGAAACGGACCCTAAAATGATGGATTACTTAGTGAAAATGGTAAAAAATTATTGAATTATGATTTACAAACACCCAAAAAGAAAAACTAAAGTAGTTTTTGTTCAGCTCGGTTCACCGTCAGAACCAACAACAAAAGCTTTAAGAAAATATTTGCGCAAGTTTCTTGGAGACCCAAGGGTTGTTGACATAAATCCTTGGCTTTGGAAAATAATTTTAAACCTTTTTGTTTTGCCTTTTAGACCAAAAAAGTCCGCAAAGTTGTACGCTAGAATCTGGGATGGAAATAGTTTCCCGTTAATAACTAATACTAGAGATTTTACAAAAACTGTAAGTGAAGAGTTAAAAAAAATAGATCCAGAGGGCTATGTTGAGGTAAATCATGCATTTTTATTGTCACCACCGTATGTGAATGAGGTGTACGATAGTTGGGAAGAGGACCTAAAAAAAGGAATAGGTGCAACGAAACTACTTGTTATACCATTGTTTCCTCAATATTCTGAAAGCACAATAGCCTCAGGTATTGACGCGCTAGCAAAAGAACTCTCAAAACGAGTAAAAATACCTACATTTGAGGTTATAACAAATTTTCACAGAACGCATGCTTTTATAAATAATTCCGTAAATCTAGTAGATAAAAAATTAAATGATTTGATTAAAAAAGGAAAAAAAATTGACAGCCTAGTGATAACTTTTCATGGCATGCAAAAAAGAAGAATTGTAAATAAGGGCGATGATTATTATAGACACTGTTATGAAACATTTTGCCTTATCACTAAAAATTTGAAAAATATCAGACCAGAGCAGTGCATTATGAGTTTTCAAAGTCGTTTTGGATCTGAAGAGTGGATTACTCCATATACAGAGGACATTGTTAAAAAATTAATTTCCGAGGGCAAAAAAGAGATTGTCATATATTCACCCAGTTTTGTAGCAGATTGCCTAGAAACCACCGATGAACTAGGGCACGAACTTGTGAACGAAGCAAGAGAATGGGGTGGAAATATCTATCCAGTCGAATGTTTAAATACTAATAAAGATTGGTGCAGAGATTTTGCAAAATATACATTTGTGCAAGCAGAAGGTTCTGCCCAAGATAAAGAGGATATTGAATACCAGGTTGACTCGAAATTCTACCAAAATATGCCACAACAAGTTATGAACAAAACATAATTTTTAAGAATGTCACGTTCAATATTAATTTATTCCAGTACTGATGGACACACGAAAACAATTTGTAAACGCATAACAAATTTTTTAGATGATGAGGATGAATTACAAATTATCTCGTTAGATGACGTAATTAACATTGATTTGTCAAAATTTAATAGAATAATAATAGGTGCCAGCATAAGATATGGGAAACATTCTAAGAAGCTTTATAATTTTATCAAATCTAATAAAACTTTATTAGACCAAAAACAAAGCATCTTTTTTTCTGTAAATGTAGTAGCAAGGAAACCTGAAAAAAATTCGCCTGACACAAATCCTTATATAAAAAAGTTTTTAAAAATCTCTGGCTGGAAACCAAAAAAGATTGGTGTGTTTGCTGGAAAGGTTGATTATCCTAATTATAGTTTTTTCGACAAATATATTATTAAATTTATAATGTTTATTACCAAAGGACCGACAGACACAACTAATTCTTATGAGTTTACCGATTGGTCAAAAGTTGATGAATTTGCTCGCGAAATCAGTCAAAATGCTTAAAAAGGCAATAAATCGTTCATTTTATTATTATTTAAAATATTCAACTAACTCTTGTAATAGTTAAAAGAGTATATATATTATTATCATCTATTAAGTCCTTATACAAAAATCATGAATATCCAAGAGCTAAAACTTAAATCTTCAGAGCAGCTTATTACTCAAGCAGAGGAACTAGGTATCGAAAATGCGAGCACCTTAAGAAAACAAGAAATACTTTTTGCTATTTTGAAAAAAGTTGCAGAAAAAGAGGAAATAACTGGAGCTGGAGTTTTACAACTTTTACAAGATGGGTTTGGTTTCTTGAGAGCAATGGAGTCTAATTATCTACCCGGACCAGACGACATTTATGTAAGTCCTAGTCAAATAAGAAAATTTGGTTTAAGAACAGGAGATACTGTAGAAGGCCCAGTTAGAGCACCAAAAGAGGGAGAAAGATATTTTGCTCTATTGCAAGTAAGTAAAATTAATTTTGAGGAGCCAGACAAATCTAGACACAAAATAGCATTTGATAACTTGACACCTCTTTACCCAGACAAACAATTGGTAATGGAGGTCGAAATGACCAAGCCTGAGAAAAAACCTGATTTAACTCCAAGATTAATAGATTTAGTCAGCCCGATAGGTAAAGGACAAAGATCAATTATAATCTCTCCACCTAAAGCCGGAAAAACTATGATTTTACAAAGTATCGCTAACTCCATAGCAAAAAATTATCCAGAATGTTATCTTATTGTTCTGCTTATAGATGAGCGTCCCGAGGAAGTTACTGATATGCAAAGAACTGTTAAAGGCGAGGTAATAAGTTCTACATTTGATGAACCAGCTCAACGCCATGTAGCGGTAGCTGAAATGGTTATTGAAAAAGCCAAAAGACTAACAGAACATAAAAAAGATGTCGTTATACTTTTAGACTCTATTACTAGATTAGGAAGAGCCTATAATGCAGTAATACCTAGTTCAGGGAAAGTACTAACTGGAGGTGTTGATGCTAACGCACTTCAAAGACCTAAAAGATTTTTTGGTGCTGCAAGAAATATCGAAGAGGGAGGTTCCCTTACAATTATATCAACAGCTTTGATTGACACAGGAAGTAGAATGGATGAGGTAATTTTTGAAGAATTTAAGGGAACTGGAAATAGTGAAACCGTGCTTGATAGAAAAATAGCTGATAAAAGAATTTACCCAGCTATCGATATAACTAAGTCAGGAACAAGAAGAGAAGAATTATTATTTGATAAAAACGATTTACAAAAAATGAATGTTCTAAGAAGGATTATTGCTCCAATGGGCACAATGGATGCCATAGAGTTTATCAGCTCTAAATTAAAAGACACAAAAAATAATGCAGAGTTTTTTAATTCAATGAACAAACCTTCATAAGATTTTATAAAATGGTCTTGTCCCAGGATCTAAGGTTTCAATTAAAAAAATTATTTAATGAAAAAAAATTCTCTGAAGTTGAGTTTTTAATTGAGAATTCTATAAAAGATGAGGATAAATCCGCAGGTATTTGGAATCTTTTGGGAGCTTCAAAAATAAACCAAAACAAAAAAAGTAAAGTTAATTTAATATCTGCACTCAAAGATTTTAAAAAGGGATATATTAAGGAGAGAGAGACTAAAAATGGATTAGTCTGTCTCCAAAATTTTATTAAAACTAGTGTTGATCTATATGATTTAGATAGTTCCGACTCAATCTTTGACGAAGTTTTTAAGAATTTTGGTGAAGCAATGAATTTTTGGAAATATGACAAAGAAATTATTATCGAAATGATTAGAGTTTTTAAACGTCTAAACGATGTAAATAATATAGTGGCTTTATACGAAGATATTATAAAAAACAAAGATTATACAGTTGGAAATTTATGTTCTTATATATATTTTAAAAATTTTCAAAAAGACTGGTCACAAAAAAAATTTTATGAATATGGAAAATTTTTAGATAGCCAGATATCTGTAGAAAAAATAGAGCAAACACAAAAAATTATTAAATCAAAAAAAGAAAAAATAAAGATTGGTTTTTTATCTGCAGATATAAGAGGAGAACATTCGATTACATATTTTTTAAAGGAAATATTGAGTGATTACAACAAAGAAAATTTTTCAATAGTTTTAATTAGCAATGAATTAGTCGAAGATAAAACTTTTAAAGAATTTTCAAAAAAAGTAGATGGAAATATAAATATAAGTAATTTGGGCGATGTTGAAGCACTCAATTTGTTGAGAAATTTAAATATTGATATCTTAATAGATCTGATGGGCCTAACGTCTGAGCAAAGAATTGAATTATTAAATTTAAGAGTGGCCCCCATCCAGATACTTTGGTTAGGTTATTGTAATACTTCAGGAGTAAAAAATGTAGATTATATTATTGCAGATAAAAATTTAATACATGAAAAAGAAAAGGAATTTTACTCTGAAAAAATACTTTATTTGCCACAAATCTGGAGCGCACATTCTGGACTTATAATTAAAAGAAAAGAAAAAAATTTTCCTCATATTAAAAATGGTTTTATAACATTTGGATCTTTTAATAATTTTAACAAGATTAATGAAGAAGTAGCTAAAACTTGGTCTAGTATTATTAAAAAAAATCAAAATTCAAAATTGATACTGAAAACATCAACGAGAATTCAAACAAAAAAAAGACTATATGAATTATTTAAAAAATACGGTGTTGATAAATCAATTACTTTTATGGATCATAAAGATACATTTAAAGATCATTTAGAGCTTTATAATAATATAGATATAGCTTTAGACACATTTCCATACAATGGTGTAACAACTTCTTTTGAGGCCATATGGATGAGTGTGCCAGTATTAACAATGAAGGGATTTAATTTTAATTCAAGATGTGGTGAATCTATAAATAAAAATTTGGATTTAAAGGAATTAATTGCAGAAGATGAAGATGATTATATTTCAAAGGCAGTTAATCTCGCAGAAGACAAGATTTTTTTAGCAAAAATAAGTAATAAAATTTATTCTACGTGTTTATCCTCTCCATTATTTGATACAAAAAAATTCTCAAAAAATTTTTTTAAATTACTGAAAGATGTGTATAATTAATCAGATTTTAGATGACAATTTATGCATTATCT
>MDTD01122533.1_pt1 | contig 13547 bp, 12 predicted proteins | sample 811221 | NCBI WGS metagenome assembly MDTD01 (sample SAMN05326646, study PRJNA326480) | marine metagenome | isolation source: seawater | place: Pacific Ocean: South West | collected 2011
AAAACATAATGAAGCAAGAGAAAGCTTTATATTCTTTTTGTGATGATATGTAGCAAGTAGGATGTAGGATGTGAAATGTGAAATGTGTCAAAACATAATGAAGCAAGAGAAAGCTTTATATTCTTTTTGTGATGATATGTAGCAAGTAGGATGTAGGATGTAGGATGTGTCAAGTGTCAAAACATAATGAAGCAAGAGAAAGCTTTATATTCTTTTCGTGATGAATTGAAACCAACCATCATCCTATATCTCACACTCGTTCAACCTCACCATGTCGCTCACCTCGTGTATCACCAAATTGCTCACCTTCCCCCGACAAAATGGACACTCCTCCCTCTTCGGTATCGCCTCGTAACACACATCACATATCTCATGTTGGCATGGTATCATCACCGCATTGTTGATTCGCTCAAAACAAATTTGACAGTAATAATCCAACTCCCGAACTTGCGCCTTTCTCTGCTCCTCAATCAGTATCTGCTCCCTCAATAAATACCACTCCTCCATGATATACTTCGTATCCTGCTTCTGCATCACTCGGTTACGCACCAACTGACTGTAATACTGCCGTTTCCTGTGCTCTATATCCTTCAACTCCATCGTCACATAGTGCATCCTGTCCATACTACTCACATCCACATGGTCGCACGGAACCTCTCTCCCTCTCTCTAACTGCTTGTCCCACCACATAAACAATGGATACCATTGATTACTCTCTTCATCCAAATACTCGTTCGATATCTCGTCATATATCTCCGGATACCTCACCTTGTGATAGCCAAATATACCAACCGTACATGTACTTAGCATCGTTCGAATCAAGCTTAATGTCGACCTAATCAAACGCATAAAAAATACCTCAATAATGTTCTCTTTTCTCTTGTTCAACTTCAGGACTCTTGTTACTTGCCGACCTCCTCGTGTCTCTTTATATCTAGACCGGCGAAAAAGCATCGTCTAAACCTCCAAACCTCTAAACCAAGTCATACTCCAGTTCTCTTTATATCCTTTTAATCAACAACATAATAACAATACTACCGTAAATAACAATACCATGATACGAAAACATGAAATCAAAATGAAATCAAAATGAAATCAAAATAAAAAGTTAAAATAAAAAACGTAAAGAAATTGACCGTATAACTATGTACCCCCTCCTCAAACGCATCCAACAACAGTTGTACGAGATGATTCTCGGTGCAGGACATCAATTCATTTATCTCGATGCATGGAAAAAACAAGATGAACAAGAGAAAAAAATGAAAGAAGCCAAACAACATGAAACTACTCGATGGACTACGCAATCGCACAAATATGACCAACTACCTGATGATGATAACGATGCCGTATATCTCACTTCACTTGTCAATCCAAACTCCAATATATATCGACGTACTAGACCGCGCATGTTCTCCCAAAAACCATTTAAAGAAGAAGAGAACATGGGCATCGAACTCATGTCCCTTCAATACAATACCTGCTAAAACTATTACCTATCCATATATCCTTCCTATGCAAACCAAATAATCTTCACCTTACCTTTATATCCTTTTATCAAAACATAAAAATGTAATAAAAAAAGAATATTCTTTTCCTCCTTTTATTGTTTTTTCTTTTAGTTCTTTTATGGGTTTTAAGCTTTCCTACTAATAAATTCATGCCTATCACTTACCACTCGTTCTCCGGCTCACTCACCACCTCGTAATTACTAATATTCGAGTTTATGTACGTACGCTCCATGTCGTTCGCCTCCTCCCAGTGCAGCTTCTCCACGTAAAATATGTTCGGTCTCATATATACCGTGTCATACACCTTGGCACGTGTTGTCCCACCCTCCGCCGGAACAAAGTAACGAAATATGTAGTAGTCCTCCTCGTTGTCGTTGCACATCCCACACCAAATCCATCGCTGCAAACGAACCACTAACCCAGAACCATACATCATCTCCGTGTCCTCCGATACCTCCTCGTCTCCCTCGTCTATGTCAAACATGTGATTCGAATCGCCCCCAGTAACATCTAATACTTTTGAACGCCTCATCCAAATTCGATACCACCTCCACTCATTTGTCATCGTCGAATCGTCGTCCTCTTTATACATATACCCCACGTCCGTAGAACACATCAAGTCCATGTGATACTGATAGTTCATGATGTTCTCCCACAATAACTGCCACTGCTTCACCTCCAACGTCCTCCATATATCGCCGCGTAAATCGCACAATATGCTGTGCCATCCCCTATTCACCATGAAAAGCACCCTCAAATAGTCCGAAGACACCACATCCGTATCATTTGTTACATATCGTAGAATTAAGCACAGAATGTCCAATGACATGTCGCACAATAACATCCTTGGCAAGCGTTCAGTAGCCCTTTGGCAAGCGTTCAGTAGCCCTTTGGCAAGCGTTCAGTAACCTCTGGCTGTCGTTAATACACTCTCTTCGCTCTCACTTCGTTGTTCGCAGCACATCCTACTCATCTAAACTCTCCCCCTCCGTCAATTTTAAAAACAAAAAAACTTTTTATTTTGTTTTTAAAATATTTATATTGTTTTTCGAATGCTTTTGATATGAAGAGATGAAAAGATGAAAAGATTAACAGATACGGTCGTTGCTTGAAGCGTAAGGCGAATTGTGACATAAAGTACGCGTAATGTTGTTTAAAATGCGTTCACGCATCTTCTCCACATATGATTCCAGATTCTTCTCTTCGAGTGGCTCCGAAATGGCCATCATACGATACTGAAGATAAAGGCGAATCCATTGAATTATCTCATTATTATTCCACGAATCATGCCCAAACGGTCGTCCCTCTTCGAAAGTATACGTCATACCATTGTTCTTCTCTTTCTCGTAAAACTCGTCGTATTCTCGGATTAACTGGCGCAACCTCTCAAAGGAAACGTGCTCGATGGGCAATTCGTCGACAAAGACGCGCTTCCATCTAATCTCATGTCCACCCGCGTCGTGGCGCGCTGGTTTATTATCGTAGAATGATACCCATGTTTCGTTGCAAAAGCTGGTGAATCCTGTAAACATGATGCGTCGTGTCTGTGACTATCAAGGTAAAACACCGTATTCCCTGTCAATTTTCCTAATCTATTTTATTTAAATTCATTTTCATTTATATTGTTTCGATAGTTCTTTGTTATGGTCCATATTTGGTCTCCATTGTTCCAAAAAACAATATAAACAAATAGTCACCCCAAGTTTCTCTCCATTGTTCCAAAAAACAATATAAACAAATTGTCATCCCAAGTTAGTCATCCCACGTTCCTCTCCATTGTTCCAAAAAACAATATAAACAAATTGTCATCCCAAGTTAGTCATCCCACGTTTTTCTCCATTGTTCCAAAAAACAATATAAACAAATAGTCACCCTAACTAAACTCATCTGTTAAAACTGAAAGGTCGTTCTGGCGATTCGAAAAACCTCGTCTTTCGTAAAAAGATACAAGCTCGTCCGTACATGTTAGTGATATCTTGCGAATACAGTTCGCCGGGTCCTGACAGTATTGCATCGCTCTGTTCAACAACATACCCGCAATACCACGGTTACGCCAACCTGGCATAACGAAAAGGTCCTCGATACGCGCGTACCTCGCCCCACCGTGTATAAACTTCTGCTCCACATGAACTGTCACCGTCCCAACAACCTTGCCCCCCTCCGTACAAATCCATACCACCCCAGACCCTATCACCTCACATCGAATTGCCTCAAAGTCCATCGCTATATTCCTCGATGAAGGACGAAATTGGTTAATCAGTTCGACATAACCCTCGTGGTCCGATGCATCAAGTAACCGAATTGCTAAGTGAGACTCGACCATCTCTTCTCTTTATAGTTGTAGACATACAAATATGACTATACTTGACCTATTCCGTCTCGATTGGACGCCCCAATATCGTCATCTCGTCCCGATAACAACCCGTATACTCTGCCGGAAAACCGTTCGTCCACTTGTCCGGTGCGTATATCAATTTCTCTTTACTCGAAGATAAAAATGAACCCCACCAGTAAAATGTTGAATTGGATATGATGTAGTTGTTAAATAGTGTTGATATCATCAACTTGTAAGTGTCACCATCCTCTATGTCCAAGTAACAAAAATGTAAGTTCGGATGCATCTTCGAAAACTTCTCCTTGCACCAAGCCATGTCGTCCGTTAGTATGTAATATGCCTCAATCTCTCTCTCCCCCTCCATTCTGGATATCGCGTTACTGTAATAAGTCATTCCACATGGATTGTGATGATGCGCATGGGTAACAAAATCACCCCGCCTCACACCAATCATTGCGTATTTCTCCCGTTTCTCTCGAATGAATAGCTCAGAATACCTCTCAACAATATGCGGCACATTCTCCCTTAAATAATGCTCGAAACCACCATTGGGTGTAAATAAGTCTCTCACCTCATCCGCATATTCCTTGAAGTACTCTATAGACTGATAATACCCAAAGAAACATATCTGATTCTGATTCCCCTTTCTCTCATCCACCTCACGTTGCACATCGTAGTACAATAGACTTCTCTCTCGAATCACGTTGTCCTCAGTAATCTGCAATGCTGAAGAATCATCCGTAAACGGAACCTTCTGGTAAAAACTACCATAGTATGTTGAAGGATGAGAACCCTGCCTGCATCCCGAAAATTGGTTCTTTAGAAATAATAATTTACGATTCGTTCTCTTGGCAGTCGCATATGCAAGTGAAATGAGATATAGCTGGTTGCCAATTCCACCCTGTAGTATCGACGTCACCGACGTGCTGCATGGAGAAAGAGAACATATGATGTCGTGCACTATCCTCCTTACCGGATACGTGATTGACCACTCTGGATAGTCCGTCTTCAACTTCGTCAAATCGCTGATGTACCAAATGTGGTCTCCCGACCTGGCCTCGTCCACGTACTTCTGTTTCGACCAGCTCTTGCCAGTGATTTCGCTGACTAACTCAATGGTCTCAATAATACTCAGTGAGTTTTCTCTTCCCCCACCCACGTTGTACACTGATGCCGGTATAGGTGCTCGATGATACTGCCAGAATGCATTCACTAGGTCGTATGCGTGGATATTATCACGCACCTGCTTCCCCTTATAGCCAAACACGCTGTATGGTTCATCGTGCACAATGCATTTGACCAAGTATGAGAGAAAGCCGTGAAGCTCGGCACCCTGGTGATTTGGACCCGTGATGCAACCGGCGCGGAAACACACCGTGTTCATCCCGAAATATCGACCGTACTCCTGAACCATCATGTCCGCAGACAATTTACTCACACCGAACAGAGAATGCTTGCACCGGTCGACCGACATCGACTCGTCAATAGAACTAACCCCATCTGCAATCTCATACCTGGTCTCTCTCTCCACGATGTCGAGCGTGTTGGGTGTGTCGCCGTATACCTTGTTTGTGGACATGAAGATAAATGACGCACCAGACGCGTGCTGCCGCGTTAATTCGAGAAGTGTAAGTGTCGCCCCCGCATTGATATCAAAGTCGGTATGCGGCTCTTTCGCGGCCCAATCGTGCGATGGCTGACCCGCACAATGAATGATGCACTTAATGTTCCCGCCATGTTTTTTGTAGATGGCCTCGAGGAGGGTCTTGTTGCGTATGTCGAAGTTGTAGTGCTTAAAGTTGTCAGGATAAAGAGACGCAAGCTGCTGTGCGATGGTTTCGGTCGAAGCTTTGTTTCCAAAGAAGTACTTGCGCATATCATTGTCGATGCCGATGACGTAGTACCCGACAGATGTGAAGAAGCGCACCGACTCAGAACCCACCAAACCACTCGACCCGGTGACAATGCAAATAGGTCTAGACATAAATATATATTTTTCTTTCTCTTATACTATCGAATATAAGAGAAAATAATAGACTTTATCTAATTAGACATATAGAATTATTGTCAATAATAAACTTAAAAAATGGTACTTTATTGTATTCTTACATATTATGAGTCTTTCGTATTAACCAGTCATACCACAAAACATTCATATATTTCTGGCAGTGAAATTTGATATTATTATCTCTTAAGAAACGATACATCACATACTCAATCGATATGTTATTTGCAACTAGATAGTAGGGTGATATAGAATTAATATATTGCAACATGTATCTAGTCTCCAATACGAAAAGACCCGTGTTCACATTATCCAATAAATCATTTTCAGTATTAAATTTTTGACTTGTAAACATATTTTGATGAAATTCCATAAATTTATCGATAAACTGATTATTTAGTAAAAACTGCCTAGGTTCAAAGTGTATGAACCACTTGTACTTATTTAGTATCTTATGCTTGTTCTGACAATACTGCCATTGCTCTAATTCTCCTGCACCTTTGTTAAAACACCCATAATTATTATTTAAACATGTAATCACTTGGCATTTTGGATGAAGTACATCTAATATTTTCTCATTCAGAGACATATCTTCAGCTATGGTATTGTCACTAATGTACACATCCATTTGACCACTCTCAATATATCTCGAGTTATATTTGAAAAATTCTTTTAGACCATCCACAACTTGTGTCAAACGTATATCATTTGGTGTCAGCTGTCCAGTCTTGTATAAAAATGACTCAGTGCTGATGTTGGTGCATACTCGAAGTTCACATACAATATCAGCCATTACTTATATTTTATAAAAATTAAATGATAACAATATATTTAGTTATTATACTATTTTATATCATTATACCTTATTTCAATTATTAACTTGACAATCTTGGTATATCATCAAGTAATATAATATAGAGATGACTTTATATTAATGCTTACAAAGTCTTATACTATTATGTTTGAACATATTGAAAATGATATGTATATAAATACTTTTATAAAAAATAATACGTATTTACAGAATAATGTACAGAATAATACGTTGTTGGTATATGCCTACGCAAGAGACCAACATCAATTCATCGAAGAAATGTTTTCTGGATAAAAAATACCGATACATTTAGATAAACTATGTATGTATACTATTTATAACGATAAGATATCAAATGCATAAGACTATACTTATTACTGGAGGCTGCGGCTTTATTGGTCACCATTTTGTAGAGCATGTGTATCTCAACACAGATTGGAACATTGTAATCATCGACAAGCTGTCCTACGCTAGCGCTGGCTTTGAACGATTGCGAGACACCAGTACGTTGAATTCACCGCGTGTGAAAGTGTTCACATTTGACTTATCAAAAAAAATAACGGATGGACTCAAGAAGGAGATAGGCGACGTCAACTACATCGTGCACATGGCGGCCGAGACGCACGTGGACAACAGCATCTCGAATCCCAAGTCGTTCGTCAAGAACAACATCATGAGCACGTACCATCTGCTCGAGTACGCCCGCGAGGCAGACGTCGCCGCCTCACTAGAACTGTTCTTCTACTTCAGCACGGACGAGGTCTTCGGTCCGGCGCTCGGCGACACGCTGTACAAGGAGTGGGACCGGCACAAGCCGACCAACCCGTACTCGGCGTCCAAATCGGCGGCCGAGCAGTTGTGCGTCGCGTACGAGAACACGTTCAAGGTTCCGCTGATGATCGTAAATGTCATGAACGCGTTTGGAGAGAGACAACACGTAGAGAAGTTCATCCCGCTCTGCATCAAGAAAATCCTAAACGGAGAGCGCGTGTACATCCACTCGTATCCAAACAAGAAGGCTAGCGGCACGCGCTTCTACATTCACGCGCGCAACATTGCTGCTGCAGTCATGTTTCTGATTCAGAATGGCACAACTGGCGAGAAATACAATATATCAGGTGAAAAAGAAGTGAGCAACCTAGAGATGGCACAGAAGATTGCAGATATTATGAGAAAGGAACTGGATTACGAGATGGTCGACTTCCACAGCGACCGACCCGGTCACGACCTTCGGTACGGGCTTGACGGCAGCAAACTATTCGACATGGGCTTTCAACTTCCAGTTAACTTTGAGGAGTCATTGCGAAAGATGGTCGAGTGGACGCTCGAGAACCCCAAGTGGCTCGAGTCGTAGGTGGATTCGATTTCGTTATATTTGTTAATACATGATGTTTTATTCATTATATATTAAGATCTATATTAAGATGAAAATTTATTTTTTTTGGCCATTTAATGTTCCAATATCATTAAACTCAACCGAACCGTGTGAAATATTTAGTGTATTACAAAAACACCCAAAAGTAGAACTAGTAAACGATTTCGACGAGTGTGATTATGTAATATACATGAATATTTATCGAAATATACTTAATTTACCATATATCGAACGTAGCAGTTTAAATATCGAAGCAGTACAAAAGATGTATAATTTTAAAGACCATCATAAAGAGGTTATTATTGACTACAACGATTGGACAGATTTACGAAATGTTCCTGCAAATATACTACAAAACGTTTACAAGTATTTCAAAAGAAGTGTAGTTTATAAACCCGGTTGTCAAAATGCACCGTGGTTTATAAATGATGGTAATGTGATTAATTCGGAATTAGGTTCCGAGAATGCAAAAATAACGTATCCACGTGAAATATTGCCAATAAATTACGGAATTCGAACAGATTATATTGAATATGATAAAGATTACAAGCAATCAGGATATATATATGACGTTTGTTGTATGTTTGAAGGGTATGCGTGGGAGGGTGGTTTAAGGTCTGTGGTTCCACACATAGTGCGGCAGTATGAAGGCATCAAAAAATACGTAGGGATGATTAAAATGGAAAATAATCTAGATCGATATGCAAATATAAATACGTTATACTACGGAGTGATGAAACATAGTAAAATAATTGTAACTGCAAATCCAACCAATCATGAAGGTGATTTTCGTCTATGGGAAGCATTACTAACTGGAAATTTAGTATTATGTGATAAAATGCTTACAACAGAAATGCATAAACATCCATTAGTTAATGGAAAACATCTAGTGTTTTATGATGATGTAAATAATTTAATATCACTATTACAATATTATTTATTTCATACAGACGAATCAAAACAAATTGGTAAATCTGGTCGCGAACACGTATTAAAATATCATAAGTTTTCTGATAGAGTAGATGAAATTTTAGAACACCTTATATAAAAGTGCATACCTAGACATCTAAACAATTATTAAATAAATAATATCATGATTGAATTGTTTTACACTTTAATTTAAGTTTTAAAATACCAAGTGAAATTCCTCTTATATTTTTCTTTATCTTCAATATATTCTAATACGCGATGTTCATTTTCCATACGCCCATTTATATTTCTATGAGCATATTCATTGCAAGTAATACTATTGAATAATTGCAAATTATGTTTTTTCTTGAAATTCATATACTGCCTTTTGAACAGGAGGATAAAAAAATCGTCACATTTATTTTTTTCATTGATAATCAAATACTTTTGTTGCCAATTGAAAATGTTTTTAAATCCATAAAGTATCTTCTTTTTAATAATCCGAAAAAGGTGAAGCCATTTAAATGAAGACGAGTAGGAAAACCTACTTCTCCATAGTTTATACCATGTTCACAATGAGTATATTTTTGATCCAATGGAGCTAGTGTAAAACATCCCATTTTTTTGTCTATTAATTTTAAATTATCCATTGTAGTAATATATGGGTCTTCGCACCATATGTATTTGTCATCTGAAATAAGTGTACTATCATTTGAATGTGGTATTATGTGTGAATTTGTTACCCACGGCACAATTCGATTTGGTTTATTTGGTATTAATCGTTTTACTCCACCATTAATATTCAAAGGTAATGCATATCCATCTTCACAATCCCAATAACTACCAACATATATACAACCTTTATCTAAATATACTTGAACTTCATCCAATATATTTTCATTTTTGAATATACAGTCATCTTCCCAAACGCCTATATATTTTGTAGTAATTTTATTCTGTATTAAATATTTGTATGTTTGATACATAGTCTGAACTGTACCTCCTGTGTTAATGCGATAATATATTTGAATATCTATGTTATTATTTTTTAATTTTTTCAATTTTTCGTATATCTCAATCGTGTTTACATCAGGTGCATTATCTTTAATGATACAATATACAATCAATATTTTTTCATATTTATTTTTTGAAAGCTTTTGTGTATTCAATACTTCAAAAATAGCATATAGATTATCTAAACGATTATTTCCTTCGTAATAACTTACTACATGTGTATAAAAATAATCTGAATTAGATTTACTTCGATGTAATCTTTTATCTACTATATGTGATGTTGATTTTAAAGTAATATTACAATATTTTCCAATATTATTAATCACTTCATCATTCTTATAAACAATATCTTCATGATCAATTTTCATAAATTCATTTTGATATTTGCTCATTGTTTTATCATACAATATTTCACAATTTAAAATTCCGATTGATTGAGCCGTATTCAATGAATGGCAACATTCATCTTTATTCCTAGTTAAAAATAAAATGTGATAATCAAATATGTCTTCACATACATCCTTTATGAAATTAACAAAAAAAGTTAAACGTGGATCTTTGATTAATATGTATTTAGAATCATCAAATTCTGTTTTAATTAGTTTTCTATATTGTTGAATGTGTTCTATTAAATATGTCATTTTTTTATCAGAAATATTACACCATGTACTTGAGTTATAATGTAATAATGAATCATGAAAATGAGTAAAAGCATCATTTTCAAAATAACCATTTGGATTTTGTACATTTTTATCTTTATTTAAACTCTTTCCTATAGAAAATCCATTTTTTACTAAACAGTTCGAAAGTAAAGATGTTCCTGAACGATGCATTCCAATAATGAAAACAATGATAGACATTGATATACTCTATTGTATATGCGTATTTATTATATATTATTTATTTATCAAATATAGTAAATACACATTTTGTAAATAAATTTATATAACAATATTATGCAACAACTGAAAAATTTAAACGTGAAATGTTTCAAAAATGTAATACGCACCGTAACATTTGTTGGAGGTGGTAACGGTACACATGTCGGTGCAGCTATATGTGGTTTAAAAAACATAAATGTACGTATCTTAACCAGAAAAGCACATGAATGGAACGACAAACTAAAGATTACATTTCCGGATGATCATATTAAAATAACTAAACCTATGGAGATGATTTCTTCATCCCCATCGGAAGTTATACCGGGTTCAGATTTAGTGATAGTATCTTCACCAGTGCATTGTTATTCTGAAATATTTGATAATATTATTCCTCATTTAGATGATAATGCATCTATTGGTGTATTATTTGGACAAGGTCACGTTGGTCTTATGGCAAAACAAATTATGGAAAAGTACAATATGCGAACACAAAGTATTTTTTCATTGAAGTTTATTCCTTGGCAAGCAAAAACGATTGAATATGGAAAACACGCCCATTTGGTGGGTTCAAAAAAGATACTAGAACTCTCAACATATCCAGGTTATGCATTTAATACAATTTCAAAACATATGAATACGTTGTTTGATATGAATTGTATACAAGTTCCATTTATTTCACAAGCACTTACGACTTCAAATCAAATATTACACCCAGCACGATATTTTAATGAATTTTCAAAATCAACTCAAGCATTACCTATTTCTAGTAACATTTATGGCGATGGGTCATTATATACTAGAATGGATGGACCATCGGCTGCTATTATTGCTGCATTAGATTCTGAAATTATACGAATAAAAGAACTGTTAGAAAAAGAATTTCCAGCTATTGATTTTTCCAGTGTTAAACCTTGCAAACAGCGGATTATAGAACAATACGAAAATCAAATAGATGATGCTAGAACCTTGAAAACGGTTTTTAATACAGCAAAAATGTATAGAAAAAGTAAATTTGCTCTTATCCACAAAGATGGGGGTGTTTTCCCAAATACTGAACATCGCCATTTTCAAGATGACATACCTTTTGGTCTATGCGTTGTGAAAGATATTGCTGATAGAATGGGAATAAAAGTACCTGTTATCGATCATATGATTATGTGGCATCAAAATCTAATGAATAAAGAATATACAACTGGTGATGAGTACCAAATCTTGAATGGAAAAAATCTGAGAGAAACTGGAATCTTATCATCTTATGGATTTGAAAATGGCAAGAGAGGGTTAGTAGATTTTCTAATGCTGGATTTTCATAAAAAAAAAAATATTGTAAATCAAAATGAAGTACTATCACTACTAAATGACATAAAAGCAAGTGGACGCTCACCAGTTTTCTGTTTTGATGTTGATAGGACGCTTTGGAGTTTTACAGCGGAAGAATGCGACAATTTTAACCAATCTGATGTCATGATAAGAACGTATCCTGATGTACAATACATTTTGAAGTTTTTAAAAGAACATAATATAGCAATTACATTAGCTAGTCGAACGTGGAATCCACAAAGGATGATAAAATATTTATCCATGACCGGTATTGAAATGGATTCAGTTGAAAAACCTCAAATGTATCCTACTGGCCTTGGACGTTATACCAACACACATCACACAAGACAGAAAATAAAACACTTTCAAGAGCTGGGAAAATACTTTGAACTTGATAATATTATATTTTTCGATGATGATGACATAAACATACAAACAGCAACTGAAATGGATATAACTTCAGTTTCTACTTCAAATGGATTACATTGGGAACACATAATTAAAGCATTAAAAATATTTAAATCTAAATAAATGATTATTCCTTACACGCTGGATTATTTGTTATACGGACTGCCGCCGATATAAAAATTCCGAGTTTATTCAAACCTGAAAAATAAGAAAATAATTTCTTATTTTGTGGAATGGAATCATCATTATCATAATGTGAAAAAATATCAAATATTTCTTTTCGATTTAACATTTTCCCATTCATGCCTATCCATTCAAAAGAAACGTTATGTTTATGCACAAATTCGTGAAATGCGAGCCAATCGTGTTGTTCAAAGTTGGGGTAATTCACCAATTTGTCAAATACTATGATACACCCATTGTATATTTTCGAAGTTAACGAGTTCAAAATATATTTTGCAGAGCAATCGCGGTTAATGTGAATGAACGACACAGTGTTTTTCTCTTGGGATTCCATAAATGGCTTTAATGTTTTCTCAAACGTACCTTTCACAAATTTAACATTTTTATTACGGTCCAACTGTGCATCCGTTTCTGGTATATCATCTATTTTAAACGTCTTGATGCTACTACAATCATCACCCAACTCCGTATCCAAGTTTGTAAACACATCAAATCCGAAAACATCCTTAGTCGTATAGTTCGAAATCAAATCGAGGCTTTGTCCATTGAATTTACCAAATTCTAGTACTAACCCATTGTCATTGAGAATATTATTGTTCAGTATATAACGAAGTGGATCTTGGCCAATATTAGGTATTTTGAACATCTGGCTTCGTGTATTACATCTCACTATAAGTTCCGTAGTTGATATACCACTTGTGTAAGGCAACTTTACAAGTTTCTCACGTGAGAATTTGAAGTACTTTTGATTGTACTGTTTGTCTTCTTCATCACTTGTAGTTGCATATAAAAATA
>MDTD01018761.1_pt1 | contig 13542 bp, 20 predicted proteins | sample 811221 | NCBI WGS metagenome assembly MDTD01 (sample SAMN05326646, study PRJNA326480) | marine metagenome | isolation source: seawater | place: Pacific Ocean: South West | collected 2011
AAGCTTTTTTTCAAAAAATTTTCGTCAATAATAATGAAACCTGAACAATGTGTAAACCTTTATTATAATAATACAGTGTGAACATTTAAAAAACAACTTTTTAAGCTCCAATCAGCCTTGAAAAGGCGACATTTTTGTGCTAAATTACTGGTTCGTCGACAATTGCAGAATCTAAAAACACGAAGAACAGCCGAAGAAAAGTATTGGAAAAACAATGAAATGCGGTGAATATTTATTTAACGAAGACAGTTACACGACGCCGGAGAACACCCGGCAATTCTTATTGAACCGCTTACTTTTCGGCTGGCGTTTCTATTTTTACTTTAGAAACTTTCTGGTTTTCTGCCAGAGCGGCAACTGTGCGAAAAACGGAAAACTCGACAAAGATCACCAGATCTACTACTCAAACAAAAATATCAAACTGGTTGAAGGCTGCGGCGGCAAAATTGAATTACGCGGCCTGGACAATCTGAAAAAAGTTGAAGGCGAGCCGGTCATTCTAATGGGCAACCATATGAGTCTGCTTGAAACCGCATTGTTCCATGCCATAGTTCGTCCCCACATTGACTTCACTTTCGTGATCAAGCAATCACTGCTTAAGGTGCCCTATTTTGGACATATCATGCGCAGTTTGAAGGCTATTCCGGTCGGACGCGATAATCCGCGGGAGGACTTAAAGGCAGTTCTCGGCGGAGGGAAAGAAATTTTACAGGAAGGACGTTCCATTATCCTGTTTCCCCAGTCCACCCGCAGCGAAACATTCAACCCAGACTCTTTTAACTCGATTGGCATAAAACTGGCAAAGAAAGCGGGAGTAAAAGTCATTCCGTTCGCACTGAAAACAGACTTTCTGGGTAATGGGAAGCTTTTTCGTGATCTCGGGCCGGTCAGACCGGAACGTAAAATCCATTTTGAATTTGCCGAGCCAATAACAATTCAAGGCAACGGCAAGGAAGAGCAACAACAGATCATCGATTTCGTCGGCAGCAGGCTGGCGGAATGGACCGCCCAGGAAAACGCTGATTAAGCTTTCCTGCAACGCTGCCAGGCAATGGAGCAGGCCAAATAGTCGTCCTTGTCGCCCTTTCCTTTATCCAGGAGTTGGATTCCAGTCGCCGCCAAGCGCAAAGTGTACTCATCCGGCATCATAAGGCTCCAACGCAGCAGGCTGTCTGCGAAATAATAGAAGTCGAATATTTCAGGTTCCTCTATTTCAGAGTCAGACTCGACCAAATCATCATCTTTATGCGCAAATTTAGCCTTGACTTTATCAGTCCATTCCATCATATCCCCGGCAGACACGGAAAACCCGAATAACAGCGCGCTATAGTCGGCACGTTTCCGCAAAATCTCAGCAACGTCAGGCCATTCCATCTTGCATGCCAGCCGGAATATATGCTCATGGACAAACTGCAAATCCTCCGTCCGGCCTCCACGTGCGGCATTCAAACATGACTTATAGATATACTCGATTTGCTCTTCAGTCATTATCCGCTTGATCCACACGCTTGAGATACAGTTCATTATTTCCAGAACATCGTCAAGCTCCGCAGCCCTTGCAAGTTCGTCGGTCTGCATAAGCTCGGTAAGCTCGCGGTACAAATCAACCTCGTAGCGACGCCTGGCCGCCATGGAATGGTCCAACGACATTTCATCCGGTTCAAGCATTCCACCTGTAGCCGGATGGTCAGGAAATGCATTTAAAAGTTCAGGATAGTCCTGCATATCATGACCGCCGCCTTCCCACCATTCGTCAAGTAATTGACGGGTACGGTCCCGATATTTATCGCATTTTAAAACCAGAAGTTTTTCAAGGTTATTAATCTCACTCCAAAAATCATTATTCTCACGGCCTTGCAACGCCTGTTTCTCAATGATATCAATAAGAAAATCACGGTCGGCCCATACATCAACGCCTCCATTGAACCATGGAGCCTTGATTTTATCCATCGCAACAGAGTTATCAGGCAAAGCGGCGCGAAAACGATCAATTATACGGTTTGTTTCGATATCAAGATCAGTAATTAACTGCTCATCCAGAACAACCAGTTCCGGTCCTTTTCCATGCAGCATGGTAAAACGATCAAGCAACTTTTCGCCTGAACTGCCGCCGTCATCATGACCCTCTGTCTCAGGAAAAAGTTCTTCATACTCACGTTCATCTTCGAGCCTTTCAAACTCTTCCCATGAATTTTCTTTTGCAGGCGGCGAGGCGTGTCTGTCAAGATAGTGTTTTAAACTGCTGTCCGAGCTTCGGAAAGAAATAGAAGAAGTAACGCTTTTAGCCAATCCTCCGGCAACCGAAGAAATACAGCCTACTACAATTTTAAGCAGCCCTTTTACATAATTCCGTTTATATAGAAGGATTCCCCCACTTATAATGGCGCCAAGGCATCCGATCCCGGTCTCCCACGAGGAAAGTTCTTTTAATGTGGCCCGGAATGCGGCGGTTTCTCCTGCAGAAACAATCAATTCAGTCAGTTCATTTCCAACATTAACCGACCATTCCGATCCATCCGCCGCTCCAACGGTCCAATTCCCGCTGCGATTAAGGCACAGATATAGATTTCTTTGATAAGCGGCATGGCGCACGGCATTCATAATCCGGGAACGACAGATATTTACCTGTTCAAACTGTCTGATAAAATCATCTAGTAATTCACCGGTCTTTTCAGTGAAGAAAAAATCGTCACAACCATCCGAAAAACGAAGCGCGAGCCCGTCTCCCCAATCACGGTAAGTAATATTCTTCTCTTCAAGCTTCTGAATAAGCTGCTTTTTGATGTTTTGAAAATCTTCCATAAAACCCTCTGCTTTATGAAATATACTGAATCACGGTAAATATTCAAACTGGAATTATAAAAGAAAAAACTGTCCCGTGGGAAGGACAGTTTTCTGCGCCATTTAAAAACGCATGGCAGAGCGCGGGTGTTCTTACGAAGAACCACGATATACCGCTTCATACTTCAGTCGCTGCGCTCCTTACGGAAGCTAAAACTTACGAAGAACCACGATATATCCTCCGTCGCACCCTTAGGGCAGCTATGGAGGACAGGCCGCTTCGGAAGCGGAACAGCGGAATTTATCCGCGGCGTCCCCGGATGCGTCCCTTCTTAAGGAATCCGTCATAATTACGCATCGAGAGATGTGATTCAAGCTGACTCATGGTATCAAGTACAACACCAACCATAATCAGCAGACTGGTTCCACCGAAGAATGATGCGATCATCATCGGTATCTTAAATTCACTTGCCAGGAACATCGGAAATACAGCCAGAGCAGTCAGGAAGATTGCACCGCTGAATGTGATGCGGGTCATGGTGTTATCCAGAAAGTCCGCAGTCTGTTTTCCCGGCTTGATACCCGGAATATAGGCTTTTTCACGTTTAAGATTATCGGCGATCTGAATCGGGTTGAACATGTTGGCAACCCAGAAATAGGCGAAAGCGATAATCAGAGTACCGTAACAGATCATATAGCCGGTAGAGCCATAACGAATAACTGAAGCAACCTTGAACAGGAATGGAGCATTCCAGTTACTGGCCAGCCAGTTTAGTACGGTCCCGGGAATCATCATAATAGCGCCGCCGAAAATGATCGGCATAACGCCTGAAAAGTTTACCTTCAAAGGCAAATGGGTGGTACCGCCCTGCATTTGGCTGCCGATAGTCTTGCGAACCATGTGAATCGGCACTCTGCGAACGCCCTGAGTCAACATGATCGTCGCGGCAGTAACCGCGATAAAAACAATAATCAGCAGTAACAGGTGTACCGGTTTGAAAGTCTGTCCACCGATAGTAGTACGGTTAACAGCCATATCATAGAGCTGGTAGACGGAAGCAGGCATTCTGGCGATAATATTGATTGTAATGATGATAGAAACACCATTACCAATACCGCGCTCGGTAACCTGCTCGCCCAACCACATTAAAACCATTGTGGTACAGGTGAGGACCACAACCGTCATCGGAATAAACCACATCTGGTTTTCAATGACCAGCGAAGTCTGCGGGGCACGCATACCCAGACGACTCGGGTCGATCATTGCCATGGCGGCCATGGTTCCCTGGAACAAACAGATAACAACGGTAAGATAGCGAGTATACTGGTTGATCTTCTGGCGTCCGGATTCCCCTTCACGCTGAAGTTTCTCCAGAGCCGGAATGACCGGAACCAGCAACTGCATTATAATCGAAGATGTGATATAAGGCATAATTCCGAGTGTGGCGATAGCGAACTTCTGAAGCGCGCCACCACTGAACAAGTTAACCATACCCAGCATACCACCGGCACCGGCGTTAGACTGAAGTGAGTTAAAATATTCATCCAAAGCCTTCATGTCGACTCCAGGACACGGAATATTAGCTGCCATACGCACCAGAATAATAATTCCGGCGGTAAACAGCAAACGACTTCTCAATTCTTTGATCTTGAGGACGTTTATAAATGCCTTAATCATAATTTACTTACCTGTTTTCCTTACCTGTGGACAAAGGAACGAAGCAGTCATCAGACTACTTCGCAGGTTCCTCCGGCCTTTTCTATTTTTTCCTGAGCGGTAGCAGAAAACTTATTGGCTTTGACGGTCAACGCAATTGTCAGATCGCCGTTACCAAGAATTTTCAGCGAAGTCTCAGCTTTTCCAAGCAGATGCTTCTCGTTCAGCGCGTCCATATCAACGACATCGCCGGCGGAAAAGTTCTTCTCGAGCGTGCTCAAGTTGATCAGAGCGTAATCGATACGGTTCCGGCTTTTGAAACCACGTTTCGGCAACCGCCTGAAAAGCGGAATCTGACCACCCTCAAAGTGAGGACGGCTGGTAGCGCCGGAACGGGATTTCTGACCTTTTTCGCCGCGACCGCAAGTACGGCCCCAGCCGGAACTGTCGCCACGACCTACCCGCTGCCGGGACTTCTTTGCCCCGGGAGTATTTTTAAGTTCGTGCAGTTTCATCTTTATTACCCGTATTTAATAGGTTAACTTGTTTCAGATCTTTTCAATTCCACGTTTGCTCATAACATCTTCCTTGGAAGAAAGAGCTTCAATGGCTTTGAAAGTAGCTTTGGCTACATTCAGCTGGTTACTGGCGCCAAGACTCTTAGCAAGAACGTCATGGACGCCTGCCAGGTCGAGGATCGCACGTACCGCACCACCGGCAATAAGACCGGTACCGGAGCAAGCCGGACGCAGCAGAACTTTAGCTCCGCTGAATTTAGCTTCAACCGCGTGCGGAAGAGTAGTACCATTAAGCGGAACGGTCATCAGGTTGCGACGAGCCATTTCACTGCCTTTGCGGATTGAATCAGCAACTTCGTTGGCTTTGCCGTAACCATAGCCGATACGGCCTTTACGGTCACCGACAACAACCAGCGCGCCGAAACTGAAATTACGGCCGCCCTTGACGACTTTGCTGCAGCGATTGATGCTGATAACAGCCTCGTCAAATTCGCTGACTTCTTGAGTTTCTTCAAATTTTCTGGCCATAATTTACCTCTTAAAACTTAAGTCCGACTTCACGGGCAGCCTCGGCAATAGCCTTGACTTTGCCATGATACCTGAAACCGGAACGGTCAAATACTACCGAAGTAACGCCAGCGGCTTTAGCACGTTCACCGGCGATTTTGCCGAGAACCTGTGCACCTGCGACATTGTTCTTGGAATCAGTGCCCTTGAACTCTTTATCAAGAGTAGAGCATGATGCAAGGGTCGCGCCTTTGACGTCATCGATAAACTGAACATAAATGTTGTTAGCGGTAACACTGACGCACATTCTCGGGCACTCTGCAGTGCCTGAAATGTTCTTGCGAATACGCAAGTGACGCCGGGTCCGCTTATCTTTAACTGTTTTGAAAGTAGTCATAATTTAACTCCTGTTATCAGCCGACAGACTTGCCTTCCTTAATCTGGACGTGTTCGTCTACGTAGCGTATACCTTTACCTTTGTACGGTTCAGGTTTACGGAACGCGCGAATAGTCGCTGCGGCCTGGCCGACGAGCTGCTTGTCAGCGCCTTCGACGGTGATTTCGGTGTTATTGTTGACAGAGACCGTAATTCCTTCCGGAATAGCGAACTCGATCGGATGTGAATAACCGAGGCTCATAGTAAGGGTTTTACCACTTACCTGGGCGCGGAAACCGACGCCGATAACCTGCAGTTGCTTCTTAAATCCTTCGGTGACACCGACGATCATATTGTTGATCAGGCTGCGGGCAAGGCCCTGCATCGCGCTGGATTCACGTTCGTCATCCAGACGCTTGACTACAATATTATTTTCTTCAAGCTCAACCGCGACCCTTGGCGGGATCTCGGTGGAAAGCTTGGCTTTACCTTCTACGATCACAGCACCGTCACCGACGTTAACTTTAACGCCGTCCGGAATTGCGATCGGTTTTCTTCCTATACGAGACATATCTGAATTCCTCGCCTTTTAAATTACCAGACGTAGCAGAGAATTTCCCCGCCAACGTTAGTTGAGGCGGCGGTTTTTCCACTTACGATACCGTTTGCGGTTGAAAGTACGACCGAACCAAGACCGTTACGGACTTTCGGAATCTCGCTACTGCCGCAATAAATACGGCAAGAGGGTTTACTGATGCGCTTGATGCCCTCGATAACCGGCTTTCCTTTGTAATATTTCAAAGAAAGGGTCAGGGTCTTGGCAGCACCTTCTCCAGTGACTTCACAATCGCTGATATAACCTTCGCCCTTCAGGACTTCGGCAATAGCAGCCTTCATGTTTGAAGACGGCATGGATACGGACTCAAGACGGGCTGCGCCTGCGTTGCGAATGCGAGTAAGCATATCGGCAATAGGATCTTGCATGCTCATAGCTTTAATTTCCTTTCCTTAGCTTACCAGCTGGCCTTGATTACACCCGGGATCTTGCCGGTTGAGGCAAGTTCACGGAAGCAAATACGGCACAGTTTATATTTACGGATATATGCGCGCGGACGTCCACAGGCCTGACAGCGATTGTAATCCCTAACCGGGAATTTGCTGCCACGGGACGATTTTGCGATAAGACTCTTCTTGGCCATTGAAATTTCTCCTTAATCCTCGAAAGGCATTTCCATCATGGTTAAGAGATCACGGGCCGCATCGTCATTTTCAGCAGAGGTGACGATGGTAATATTCAAACCCAGCGGATATTTCAGCTTATCAGGGTCAATTTCAGTAAAAACTGAAATGTCACTGATGCCGACGTTGTAGTTACCGCGGCCATCCATCTTCTTCTGCACGCCACGGAAGTCACGAACACGCGGCAGCGCGTTGTGAACGAAGCGGTCAAGAAATTCGTACATCCGTCGTCCGCGCAGCGTTACCATAACCCCGTTCTGCATACCAACACGCAGTTTGAAGTTAGCAACGTTCTTGCGGGACTTGGTGATGACTGGCATCTGCCCGGTAATATAAGATAATTGTTTTTTGGCCTCACCGAAAGTATCGCGTTCAGCAGCGGAGTTAATTCCAACGCTGAGGACGATCTTTTCAAGCTTCGGCGCTTGCATGACGTTTTTCAGACCGAGTTTTTCGAGTATCGCCGATCTTACTTCCTCATTATACTTATTCAGCATATCAGGCATAATAGATTCTCCATTTTTGCCCGAGGTTACTCGGCGCTCTCATCCCGGAGCGGATTAACGTTTGAGATGTGCGTGGAAACTGAACGGTTGACTAAACCACCGTTCGGATTCTGGGCACTCGGCTTTACCGTGCGCATGCCGATTTTACGGCGCTGATTGTCATTCAAACCGGAAAGTTCGATGACGACACGGTCCTTCTTTTTCAAAACAGCGACAATTTCGCCTTGGTTGCCCTGCCATTTACCGGCATTGACATAGACTTTATCGCCTTTTTTAACGTGATAATGTTTCTGCATTAGAGCACCTCCGGTGCAAGCGAGATGATCTTCATGAAATCTTTCTCGCGCAGTTCACGGGCCACCGGGCCGAAAATACGAGTTCCGACCGGGTTTTTCTGTGCGTCGATAATAACGGCGCTATTGCGGTCAAAACGCAGGTATGAGCCATCAGGACGACGGATCTTGGCGGCAGTACGAACTACAACAGCCTTAACCACATCACCTTTTTTGACGGCACCATCCGGCAGCGCTACCTGAACCGCGGCGGTAATGATATCACCGACCCTGGCGTAACGACGACGCTGGCCCAGTACAGTGATTGCCTTTATCTCCTTTGCTCCGGAGTTATCGGCTACTTCCAGTTTGGTCTGCATCTGGATCATTTTCTGTATCCTCCGACCTTAGACTTATTCTGCTACACTACTGAGGACTTCAACGAGTCTCCAGCGTTTTCTTTTGCTCAACGGGCGGGTTTCGACAATCCTTACGGTATCGCCGGCCTTCGCGGTGTTGGCTTCATCGTGTGCAGTATATTTCTTTTTCTGTTTAATAACTTTTTTATAGAGCTTGTGGGCGACACGCCTTGTGACTTCGACGACAATTGTCTTATCCTGTACGTCACTGACGACAATGCCGACACGCTCTTTCCGGTTTCCTCTTTTATTATCGCTCATGATAATTTCCTAACTAGATTTATACCTGAAAGATTAGTTGGCGGCGGCAGCCCTGGCATTGACTTCAGTCAAAACCTTGGCTATGTCGCGGCGTACTGTCCGCAGCCTCGCGCTCTTTTCCAACTGCCCGGTCCGGGAAGCGATGACAAGTTTAAACTTTTCCTCGCGCAATTCCTGCAACAGGCCGGTCAGTTCCTCATCGGTTCTTTCGCGGATATCTTTTATCTTCATGTTGCGTAACCTTAATAATACTTAGTTACCAGTCATTAGCGGCTCAAAAATTTGCAGCGTAATGACAGTTTGTTTGCGGCGCGGGAAAGCGCTTCACGGGCGATGGTTTCGGTGCAACCGCTTACTTCGAAAAGTACACGGCCCGGTTTTACCGGTGCAACCCAACCTTCGACATTACCTTTACCCTTACCCATACGTACCTCGAGAGGCTTCTTGGTAATAGGTTTATACGGAAACATACGAATCCATACTTTACCACGGCGTTTCAAGTGACGATTGATCGCGATACGAGCCGCTTCAATCTGATTATTTGTAACGAAGCCGCGGGACATGGACTGTAAACCGAAATCGCCAAAATCCAGTTTGTTATTGCTGGAGGCGAGGCCGGTGTTACTTCCGCGCTGCACCTTTCTGTGCTTTACCCTTTTTGGCATTAACGGCATATTCCTGCTCCTCAGTAGGCTGGTTATGACATATCCAAACTTTTATTCCGATTATGCCGGCAGTTGTATTTGCTTCGGCAAAACCGTAATCGATATTAGCCCGCAGCGTATGCAGCGGGGTACGGCCGTCCTTGTATTGTTCTGAACGGGCCAGTTCCGCGCCGCCGAGGCGACCGGCACAATGAATCTTGATGCCGTCAACACCGCGCTCCATGGCGGTCTGGATGGCTTTCTTCATCGCACGACGGAATCCGATACGACGCTCGAGCTGCATGCCGATGTTCTCGGCGACCAGCTGGGCGTTGACATCCGGATTGCGGATTTCAGCGATATCGATATAAACTTCTTTATTACCAGTAATCTTTGACACGGCCTGACGCATCTGGTCAAGGCGGCCATATTTCTTGGCAATCAACATTCCCGGACGAGCCGAGAATACAGTAATACGGATGCGACTGGAGAATCTCTCAATCTGTACACGGGAGATCGCGGTCTGATAGAATGTCTTCTTGATGTAATCGCGAATCTTCAAGTCCTCGTGCAACCAGTTGCCGAAAGAATCTTTCCGGGCAAACCAGCGTGATTCCCAGTTTTTATTGATGGTCGTTCTAAGACCTATTGGATTTACTTTTTGACCCACAGTGCATTCCCTTTATTTAATCATCTGACAAAATGACACGGAAATGGCTGGTCCGCTTGCGAATCCGCCCAGCGGAGCCGCGAGCTTTCGGGCGCCAGCGCTTCATCGTCGGTCCTGGACCAACAACAGCTTCCCTGACTATCAACTCATTACGATTCAGGTCAAAATTGTTTTCGGCGTTGGCTACTGCCGAACGCAGAGTCTTGCCGAAAAGCCTGGCGGCCTTACGCGGGATCAAATCGACCATCGCGAGAGCCTCCACGGCTGGTTTGCCCTGAAGCAAACGAGCTACTTGTCTCGCTTTTTCCGGAGAAATGCGGACATTTCTAGTTATTGCTCTGACTTCCATTTCTGAAACTCTTGTTTTTAGTTTTTCAACTTATTTAGACTGGTTGCTGCCACCATGCCAGGTGCCAGCCCGCTAATGTTGCCATCCACCACCTCTGCCGCCGACACGTACGGTCTAACCGTAGTAATCCGCAACTTGCAGTCGTGGTTCTTCCCTGTGAAAAGGATCAGTCCATTGGCAACACCTTGAACCGAACCTATTGGTAATACAACGATCCGGAGACGATCATTAACAGCGAGGATTCTGCATCTTTCCACCTTGCGCTGTTTCTGTCCCAGACCGGAAAGAGTATTCAACTTACGCGATTCACTACGGAGCTCATCCATGCGAAGTCTTACCTTCGCTTTTTCGACAGCCCCAAGTGGCATCTTTTGGAGTAATAAATCGACGTAATCACAGAATTCAGCGGTTTTACCGGCAAGCTTGCTGCCGCTGTCACATAACACACGAAGATCATTAGTCAATTGAGCTTCCCTTTTACCGGCGTCAGTCACCTTCCCACTTGCCAGGACCGACGCGGCACTCAATTGGATCCGTCGCAGTTTTGCATTCTGCTCACGATACTCTTTCTGTATTTCAATCAACTCTTTGCTCAACTGCCGCCATTTATGTTCCAGCATCTCGCGATCCCGGACCAGCAGCAACTTCTCTTCCCTGGCAGCTTTTAACTCCTGCCGCAAACTATGCAATTGACCGCGGACGTCTGCATCTTTTAACGTCACCACGGCACGCATGCCATTTGAGGCGGAACTGCCTGAATTATTGAGCGTCCCTTTCGGGTTTCCATTTGCAGAAACCGCAAACAGAATAATTAACATAGCCTCAATTAGGCCATTTTTCCAATTTTTTTTCATTTTTTTTCGCTTTTTTTTGAGCTCAAACGGTTTTCCCTGTCTCTTATTTCCTTTTATAAGAATAAAAACAGAACACCGGAACGCGTAATCTACTTCATAAAAAGAGATTTTGCAAATACGGAATAAATATGGAAAAAAGGTCAATACGAAGTATATTGAATTGTAAACTCTAATCTTCAGGAAATTATTATGAGAACTGTTTTTCCGTTACTGGTACTTATCGCGGCCGCACTCGGCCTGATTTTTCCCGCCATGTTTACCTGGGCGGTGCCGTTGATCGTGCCGCTGCTGGGAGTTGCCATGTTCGGCATGGGAATGACTCTGGCACCTGAAGACTTCAAGGTGGTCGCCAAAGCGCCGCGGATTGTGTTTATCGGGCTTATCGCGCAATACGTCATTATGGCGGGTCTGGCCTGGGTCATTGTCAAGATACTGCGTCTGCCGCCAGAGATAGCTATCGGCGTAATCCTGGTCGGAACCTGCCCCGGCGGCACCGCCAGTAACTTAATGGCCTATATCGCCAAAGCCGACGTCGCGTTATCGGTGGCCATGACCGCCTGCTCCACCTTGATCTCGCCGCTGGCGACACCGGCCCTGACACTCTTATTGGCCGGACAATGGCTGCATGTCAATGCGTGGGGAATGCTTTTTTCCATTGTCAAGATTGTAATCGGACCGGTCCTGCTTGGAATGCTGGTTCACCGCTACTCGGGCAAATTTTCCGACAAAGTAGCAAAATATGTCCCGCTGGTTTCTATGGCCGCTATAATCATTATAATAGGGGCGGTAGTCGCGATCAACGCGCCGCGCCTGATGTCGGTCGCGGCGGTAATCGTCGCGGCGGTGGTGATTCACAACCTGCTTGGACTCTCTTTCGGATATTTAACCGGCAAGCTGTTTAAGTTTCCGCAGAAACAATCACGGACTTTGGCTTTGGAAATCGGCTTGCAGAATTCCGGGTTGGCGGTATCGCTGGCAAAGATTCATTTCGCGGCCATGCCGGAAGCGATGCTTCCGGCCGCGATCTTCAGCGTGTGGCACAACATTTCGGGCGCGGTCCTCGCCGGCTACTGGTCCGGAAAGAAGCCCGAAGAAAAACCTGAAGAGGTCATCGAACCGGAACCGGAGCCTTCAGCTTAAAATAAGCTTACAGTTCAGCCAAACCTTCGGCAAAGGTCGCCCCGTTTTGAGCCAAATCCCTCATGTCATATCCGCCTTCCAGTAAGGCGAGAACCGGAGTGCCCAGTTTAGCGATAGATTCCGCAATTTCCTTGAAGAAGGGAGTTGAAACCCCAATGTCACTGAGAGGGTCGTCTTCAAAGATATCCAGCCCTAACGACAGAATAATGAATTCCGGCTCAAACTTGTCGATGGCAACCATTGCCTGCTTTAAGTAACCGCGATATTCTTTATCGCCGACTCCGGCCGGAAGCGGAATATTCAGATTGGTACCGCGTCCAAGTCTTTCTCCAGTTTCGTCGGCAAAGCCGGAAAAATAGGGATAGGAACGTTCCGGATCACCGTGAATAGAAATATAAAATACATTCGGCTGATCATAGAAGATACCCTGAGTGCCGTTGCCGTGGTGGAAGTCTACATCAAGGATCGCTACCCGGCCAAGTCGGGACAGGTAATTGGCGGCAATAGCCGCGTTGCAGAAGATGCAATAGCCCCCGAAATGGTTATATCCGGCGTGATGTCCCGGCGGGCGGCACAGAGCGAAAACATGTTTTTGCTCTTTATTAAAGAGCATCTCCGCTCCGGTCAAGGCGACGTCAGCCGAAGCTTTTGCGGCGGTGAAGGTATGTTTGTCAAGCTCGATCCCTACATCAAAGCAGTAATATCCGGCTTTACGCAGATTAATCCGGGGGTGAGATTTAAATTTGGGCGTAAAATCGTTATATGGAAAAATATGAGGAAAAACCGACTCGTCTTTTTTCAAGTTTTCGCATGATTTAATATAGTCCACCATATCGGGATCGGTTACCGCTTTAATATGGTCAAGAGAAAATTCTTTGGAATCAACGATCAATTCACCCATGCCACGAGCAATTATCTCGTTCTTTATCACCTCGGCTCTGATATTCTTTTCAGGATATGGAACAAGTTTACCAAAGTTCCATTCATGCTGTGGGTGGTGTAGTTTTTCTTTTTCCGAGTAAATGACTTTCATGATGAGCCTCCGCAATAAATTTTCAAGTCGATTAAAAGAATATCAAGCGTCAAAGATTTCGTAGATTCCTCCCTTTTATTTATCATGCCTAAAACGATAAAACTACTATATAATGGATGTGAAGACAATGCAAATTCACAGGAAAATGATAAATAGACAGTCTGTTTATTATTTATTCTTTAATTACTTAAAATCAATTAATTACAAAGAATCCAACGCTAGATTAAAGTCTGAAGTGCAACACCTGTTGTCAAAAAAGCGGGTTAACAGTATATTGTTTATCCGCCAAGAAAACTCAAACCAACATGGAGGTGTC
>MDTD01089875.1_pt1 | contig 13542 bp, 14 predicted proteins | sample 811221 | NCBI WGS metagenome assembly MDTD01 (sample SAMN05326646, study PRJNA326480) | marine metagenome | isolation source: seawater | place: Pacific Ocean: South West | collected 2011
TACTTTGTTATTATTTTTAATAAATTTTTTAAAGGCATTTAGATTAAAAGTTTTATTAAAAAATTATAAAAAAGCAGATTTTAATTTTTATTTAAAACCAATATTGTTAAGACAATTTTTAAACACATCTTTTTTTTTTAATATTGGTGAAATATTTACTCCCGTTGTATTAAAAAAATATTTTAAATGTTCATATTTTGAGGGTTTATCAATTATTTTTTCTGAAAGATTAATTGATTTAACAGTAATAACATTAATATTTGGAATATCATTATTATATAATGATTTTAATCTTGGAAATAATATTATCTATGGCTTTTTTTTGGTATTTTTATTTTTAATATTTATTTTTATATTTTTAGTAAATTATAAAAAGAAAATCCTATTTATACCAGAAAATATATTCAAAAATTTTTCCTTAGGTTACAAATATTCAATAAAAAATAAAAATATTTTATGGATTTCATTTATTTTATCTTTTTTAATTTGGATGTTTTTTATAATAGTCGATCTATTAATATTTAGAGCTTTTGAAATAACAAATTCTATATCTACCTTGCCGAATATTATTTTTCTTACTGGTGTGATGGTTTTATCACAATTTATTCCTGCTGCACCAGCATCTATAGGAGTGTTTAATTTCTTTATTATTGAAACAATTAAAGCATTTTATATTGCTAATGGAATTGAATATGATTTGATAATTCAAACCGAGCTAACTAGCATCTCAGTGGTTGTGTTAATAATTTATATTATCCCTGACTTAACTTGGGGCGGATATATTGCCTACAAGGAAACTTTGGAGGGATTAAAGAAAATTAAGTATTAAGCAATGAAATGAATTTGATATTGACATTAAATTTCTTTTTTAAGCCAAGTTTCAGGTGTGAGTTCATTTTTAATCTCTAAATTTATATGGTAATCAAAAGGTCTAATACCTCTTTTTTTGATATAATCGAAAGTTTTCTGTATCCCCTCTTTTAATGATGTTTTAGTTTTATAATTTAAAAGTTTTCTAGCCTTCTCTGCTGAACATGTTGCATGCTTAACCTCAAGAGGTCTATCTTTTTTATAAATAGGATCTAAGTTACTTTGTGTAAGATTTGAACATATTTCAAAAACTTCATTTATAGTTACAAATTCTTCATCTGGTCCAATATTAATAATTTGTTTGTTTAGTTTAGGATCATCAATCATTGGTATTAAACAACTTAAACAATCATCTACGTAAGAAAAACATCTCTTTTGATTTCCATCGCCATATATTACAGGAGATTTGTTCTGTAAAATTCTATTTAACATAATTGACACAACGTTCCTGAATGGATCATCATATTTTTGTCTTGGTCCTATAATATTATGTGGTACAGCAATTACCCATTCTATATTGTTTAAATTACACAAACTCATTAGAATCTTTTCAGCTGCTACTTTGGAAATTCCGTAGGGGTCAACCGGGGCAGGCTCCATATCTTCTGTAAATGGAGTTTTTTGAGATCCATATCTTGCCATTGAGGAACAAAATATAATTCTCTTTACTTTATTGGAAATTGCAGCTGAAAATACAGCTACTGAAGCTTGTAAATTATTTTTTGTAATTTCTTGAGGTGAGAAAACAGACAGGCCTTCATGAGCAGCAGCTGCACAATGATAGACGACATCAACATCTTCCATTATTTTATTCATCTTATCGAAATTACAGCAGTCAAAATTAAAAAAATTGATAGTTTTTGGTATGTTATCCTCATATCCTGACGCCATATTATCTACACCGATCACATCATAATTTAAATCGTGCAATCTATCAGCTAAATGAGAGCCTAAAAATCCAGCTACACCAGTTATAAGAATTTTTTTTTTTTTCATTTAAATTGTATTTATATTTTATTTTAAAAATAAAAAGAAAATAAAATTTTAATCAAACACAAGCCATTCCTTATATTTTTCTACATTTGACTTTATAAATGAAGGAAGCTCATCTATAGAATATGTATCTAAGTTAAATTCACCATTATATTTAGAGCTTTTTGTATCTACTAAATGATCATGATCAATTTTTCTATTATTGATTAGCTCTCTTATTCTTTCAACATTTTTACCTGCGGCACGATATTCATCGTGATGCTCGGCATCAAGTTCTTTAGAATGAATTTCCTCGGGTGACTGTAATCTAGTAAAGTGCCAACCACCATTTTTTATTAATTTCAAACTAATTTGTTTATCAAATTTAAAAAATGTATCTAATCTAAAAAAGGGATATTTTTTTGGTTTAATTTGTCTTAATTTTTCAAAACTTTTTAGGTATTTTTTTTTACAACCCTTAGTTCCAAACCAATTAATTCTATTAGTGTAAAGATTTAATTTAAAATAAAAAAGTTTTTGCTCAAAAAGTAAATACTTTTCACTAAATTGTTCTATATCAATATTTTCTAAATTAGGTATTTCATCATTATCACTATATAAAATAAAATCCTCACTTTCAGCCTCTTCTAGGGCTTCTTGTAATTTATTACGCTGATGAGCTATTCTTTTAATAGCATTATATCTATAATTTTCTGGCGACTCTATTCTGCCTGAGTTTTCCTTGTACAATAATCCGTCGGGCTCATTTTCTGCAACAATATAAATAATTTTGTCTTTAAATTTTTTAAAGTTATTAATATTAAAATTTAGTTTTTTTTGTCTTCCACTATGAGAATATTTTGACTCACATATAACAAATTTATCAACATAATTATTTAAAATGTTTAATCTTAAATCTAAGATCAAATCCTCATCATGATAGAGCATACAATCGTAAACTTTCATATATTTTATATGTTTATATTAAAATTAATACACATCAAACAAAATTGAATTTTATTATTCAAATAAAAAATATAATTGTCCAAAAGGAAATTAGTCCTGCCAATATTGTGGCTATTAGATTTTTAGATAGTATCCCAATTCCAAATGCTATAGAAATAGCGATAATCTTCGGGTCATTTAAATCAACTATAGATCCATCCTGATTAAAAAAAATGGAGGGAAAAATTATGGATGGAAAAACTGCAGATGGCACATAATTTAAGATATTTTTGGTTGTATTGTTCATTTTGTTTGGATTAATTATTAAAACAGAACCTAATCTACTTAAGTAATTAATTAAACCTGCGATTATGATTGTAATCCAAATACTCATTATTTTTTAAATTTTATCAAAATTGTTGCACTAAATAATGCAATTAGACTTGAAATAATAATATATGCTTTGAAGGGAACATCGTAAAAAATAATTGACGAAATTCCAGACAAAATTATTACTATTAGGTGATCAAATTTTCTTAAATAATTTACTAATAAAGCTAAAAAAGTTAGTGGTATTGTAAAAGTAAGACCAAGTTCCTCTGGAACTATTGATCCTAAAATTATACCAACTATGGTAGTTATTTGCCATATCAGCCATAAAGTAAAACCAGAACCAACTAAATGATAATGTTTAAATTTATTTTGTTCATTTTTTTTAAAATATTCATTTGAAACAGCAAAGGCTTGGTCGGTTAATAAATAAGATAAACCAATTTTCCAGTAAACTGACAGATGGCTTAAATGTTGACTTACTACAGCGCCATATAACAAATGCCGAGTACTTACCACTGAGGAAGATGCTATTGTTACAAAATATGAAGCGCCTGCTGATAATAACTGAAGTATTACTATTTGGCTTGCGCCACTAAATATAATGATGGATGTTGCGTAAACTAAAAATGGACTAAATCCAAGCTCAATTCCGATTGCTCCGAATATAATTCCAAAAGGTATTACAGGAATTAATAATGGTAAAACATCGATTGAACCCTTTATAAAGGTATTTAACTTTAAGCTCATTTATTTAATTGGATTTAATGCTTTGATTAAATATAATTTATTAAGACCACAATCTTTATAACCTTGCTTTATCACGTTAAGATATCTTTCTGTAGGATATCTAAATTCGGTTTTGTGTTTCATTATATATGTCATGACTTTTTTATTATAATAACTGAAATACATTTTTATGTATAATTTGGGGAAGTCTTCGTAAACATCAAGCTTTATTTCATCGCTCTTAGAAATTTCAAACAACCCACCCTGGACAAAAGAATTTTTCTTTCTCTCAATATCAGCTGCTCTATATTTACTTCGAAAATTAAGTTTATACCCTTTAAGTTCGTATTTTTTTATAAACACGGAGTCCTTACATCTTCTTTTCATTTGAAAATGATTTAAATTACTGCCATATGCAAAATAAAGCATTAATCTTCCTTCAAAATTTCAATTTTTTTAATTTTAATAAAATCTAATAATTCTTTATGACATTGATCAATTTTATTTTTTTCAGAAGATCTTAGAACTAGTGAAACACCTAACTTTCCAGCTCTAAAAAAGGGATAACTGCCTATTTCAACGTTTTTGTTATTTTTTTGAATTTCTGTAACTGATTTAGCTATTTCACTTTCAACTGTTCTAAGACTTATTGTTAAACTTATTATAGGATCTCCACCAACTAAAACATTGTTGAGCCCACCAATCATTGATTTAAGAATAGATGGAACACCTGGTAGACAAAATACATTTTCAATATAAAATCCAGGTGCTCCACTAGTAGGATTCAAGATTAATTTTGCATCAATTGGCATTTTAGACATTTTTTGACGGCCCTCATTAAATTCACCTGGCTTATAATATTTTTCTAAAATAGAATAAGCTTCTGGATGAAAACCGTAATCAGCATCAAATGCATTTGCAACTGACTCTGCAGTTATATCGTCGTGAGTTGGACCAATACCACCAGTCGTGAAAATGTAAGTAAATTGTTTTCTTAAAATATTAACAGTTTCAATAATAACCGATTGTACATCAGGAATCACTCGAACTTCTTTTACTTCAATACCAATTGAACCAAGCCATATCGCTAAAGTACTTGTATTGATATCCTTAGTTCTTCCAGACAAAACCTCATTACCAATTATAATAATTCCAGCAGTTATTTCTTTTTTATTTGTCATTTAATAATATAAATAAATTATAATGAAATTTACCAACAGTTTAATTAAAGGCAAATTAATTAAAAGATATAAAAGATTTTTTGTTGATGTAAAAGTAAATAATAAAATTATTACTGCCCACTGCCCTAATACTGGATCAATGCTTGGCTTATTGGATAAAGGAAATGATGTTTGGATTTCAAAAGCAGATGATCCAAAAAGAAAATTAAAATTTACCTTAGAAATGATTAAATCTAAAAATAAGATTATAGGAATAAATACTCATAGAGCAAATCGTATAGTTGAGAATGCTCTTCGTAACAACATAATTAAAGAATTTGTCTCCATAAAAAATATTAAGCCAGAGTTCAAATATTCTGATGATACAAGATTTGATTTTTTGTGTGATAAATTCCTGATTGAAGTAAAAAATGTAACTTTAAACCGAGAACGTGATATAGCTGAGTTTCCTGATGCTGTAACAACAAGAGGATTAAAGCATCTAAAAAAATTAGTTGAGTCGATCAAACAAGGATATAAACCATATGTCTTATTTTTGGTTCAAATTCAAAAAATTACAAAATTTAGAATAGCAAAAGATATAGATTCAGAATATTATAAATATTTTCTAGAAGCCAAAAAAAAAGGTTTAAAATTTATTGCATATAGATGCAAATTAGATTCAGAAAAAATTATTATTGAAAAAAAGATACAATTTGATGAGTGATTATAAAGAAAAATTTGAGAAAATGAGAATTGCAGGTAAAGTTGCTGCCAAAACGTTAGACGTGTTAACAGATTATATTAAACCTGGGATTTCAACTGAAAAGATAGATGATTTAGCTTATGAGTTTATAAAAGATAATGGCGGATATTCTGCACCACAATTTTATAGAGGGTTTAAAAAATCACTTTGTGCATCTTTAAATCATGTTGTTTGTCATGGAATACCATCTGAAAGAATTTTAGAAGATGGAGATATTGTCAACATTGATGTTACTGCTGTTGTAAATAAGTATTATGGCGATACAAGTAGGATGTTTCTAGTTGGAAAATCCTCTGTGAAAGCAAAAAATTTAATTGAAACTACTTATGAGTCAATGATGAAAGCAATAAAAATTTTAAAACCAGGAATTAAATTAGGTGATATAGGACACGAAATTCAATCACATGTCGAAGAAAAAGGTTATTCTGTTGTAAGAGACTTTTGTGGACATGGAATTAGCAATACATTTCATGAGTCTCCCAATATTCTTCACTATGGAAAAAAAAACACTGGTTTAGAAATTCATCCAGGAATGACTTTTACAATTGAACCCATGATAAATTCAGGCAAGTACGATGTTAAAATCCTTAATGATGGCTGGACAGCAGTTACTAAAGATAAGTCTTTATCGGCACAATTTGAACATACTATTGGAATAACTGATAATGGATATGAAATTTTTACAAAATCTGCTAAAGGATATGATAAACCCCCCTATTAAAAATGATTGATAGATATTCAAGGAAAGAACTTAAAGCAATTTGGTCTGAAGAAAACAAATATAAAATTTGGTTAGATATTGAGGTTGCTGCAGCAGAGGCAATGGAAAAATATAAAATTATTCCAAAAGGTGTTTCAAAGATTGTCAAAAAAAAATCAAAAATAAAAGTAAAAAGAATTCATGATATAGAGTCTAAAGTTAAACATGATGTTATTGCCTTTCTCACTTCAATTTCTGAACAAGCTGGAATTAAAGCAAGATATCTTCATCAGGGGATGACATCATCAGATGTTTTGGATACAGCTTTCAATATTCAACTAAAACAATCTGGAGAAATTATATTAAAAGACATAGATAAGATTTTATCGATTTTAAAAAGGCAATCAAAAAAATATAAATTTACTGCATGCATAGGCAGAAGTCATGGTATTCATGCAGAACCTATTACCTTTGGTCTTAAACTCGCATCATTTTATGAGGAGTTTAAAAGAAATAGAAAGAGACTCTCTAGTGCAATTTTTGACATATCTACTTGTGCAATATCCGGAGCTGTTGGAACATTTGCTAACATAAATCCAAAAGTTGAGAGTTATGTAGCCAAGAAATTAAAACTTTATCCAGAGCCAATTTCAACACAAGTAATTCCAAGAGATAGACATGCACACTATTTTTCAATTTTAGGAATTATTGCAGGAAGTATAGAAAGAGTTTCAACAGAGATACGACACCTACAAAGAACAGAAGTTAATGAAGTTCAAGAATTTTTTTCTAAGCACCAAAAAGGATCCTCTGCGATGCCTCACAAAAAGAACCCAATACTAAGTGAAAATTTAACAGGAATTTCTAGATTGATTAGAAGTTATGTTGTTCCAGCTTTAGAAAATATTGCACTTTGGCATGAGAGAGATATTTCACATTCAAGTGTAGAAAGAAATATAGGACCAGATGCAAACATAGCGTTAGATTTTGCGCTAACAAGACTTTCTAATATACTGGATAACATGCATGTTTATCCAAAAAATATGCTTAATAATCTTAATTTAACTAATGGTTTAATTTTTTCTCAAGAAGTGATGCTAGAACTAACAAAAAGAGGAATGAAAAGGGAGTATGCCTACAAGATTGTACAAAAAAATGCTAAAAAAAGTTTTTTTGAGAAAAGAAATTTTCTAGATTTGTTGTTAAATGATAAATTAATTATAGAAAAAATATCTAAAGAAGATCTTCAAAAAATATTTATTTATAAAAAACATTTTAAAAATATTAATTTTATTTTTAAAAGATTGTTTAAATAATGAAAAAAAAAAATTTAATTTTTTTTCTTCCAGATTTTGTTTATGGAGGTGGTGGAAAATCTGTTACTAGCCTTTGTAAAAATTTAAATAAAAAAAAATTTGATATTTCAATTATTTGTTTAAATAAATGTCATTATAAAAATCAACTTGAAAACTTTTGTAAAATACATGAAATTCAATCGAAAAAAGCAATATTAGCTCAATCTAAAATTAGCAAAATTATAAAAGAAAAAGTGAACACCGGGCAAGATACAATTTTTATATCTAATTTATTTTATGCAAATGCATTAACTGCCATATTTCAGAAGAAATATTATAATTTAAAATTTATCTTTACTGAAAGAACAGCATTTAAAGAACTGTCGATATATTTTGGTATTTATGATTTCATAAAAAAAACAATTATCAAATTAATTTTAAAATTATTTTATAAAAGAGCTGATCTTGTCATAGCAAATTCTAAGGTAGTTGCTGATGAAATTAGAATTTTCTCAAATACAAAAACAACCTATGTTTATCCTGGTTCTTTTAAAAAAATAATTAAAAGAAAAAAAAATAAAATAAAAAAAATACCAACTATCATTTCTATTGGACGTTTTGCTGAAGAAAAAGGATTCGACTTACTCATATCAGCTTTTAAAAATATAAATAAGCAAAAATATAGATTACAGATAATAGGATCTGGAAAAGAAAAAGGGAAACTAGTTAAACTTATAAAAAGATATAATTTAAATAAAAATATTAAAATTCTTGGATATAAAAAAAATGTTTATCCATTTCTTATAAAATCTGATTTATTGATTAGTACATCTTATTTTGAAGGTTTTCCAAATGTTGTGGTGGAAGCTTTAAGTTGTGGCGTTCCAGTCATTAGCTCTAGAAGTCATGGTGGTATATATGAAATTTTAAAAAATGAAACATATGGAGATTTATTTGATAACGGTGATAAAAATCAATTAGAAAATAAAATAAAAAATTTTTTAACGAATCCTAATAAATTAATCAATAAATCCAAAAAAGGGCAAATGGATCTAGATAGATTCTCTGAAATTAAAAGTGCTAAAAAATATGAAAACATATTTAAAAATATTTAATTAATGAAAATATCAATACTTATAACAAATTATAATAAATATTCTTATCTAAGAAAATCTTTGAATTCTGCTCTATCTCAAAATTATAAAAATTTTGAGATTATAGTATTTGACGATAAGTCAACAGATGACTCGGTAAATTTAATTAAAAAATTCAAGAAAATAAAATTAGTTTTAAACAAAAAAAAGAAAATTAAAAACGCCCCTCTATTAAATCAGAATAATGGAATTGTTGAGGCGTTTAAATATTCAAAAGGAAAAATTATTTGTCTTATGGACTCAGATGATTTGTTTAATAAAAATAAGCTGTCTTATATAAATAAATTTTTTAAAAAAAATAAAAATAAAAATTTTGTTGTAAATTTTCCAAAAACTAAAAAATTTATACCTAAAGATAAATTAAATGAGCAAAATTATCATAGATGGCCATTTATATTTCCTACTAGTTGTATTTCTTTTAGAAGAGATTTTTTTAATAAATTTTTGAAGTATTCAAAGTATAAAGAATTTAAGGACCTTGGTATAGATGCAAGACTGATAATGTATGCTAAATTTTATTGTAATGACCATAATATTATCAAAAATTTACTTAATACATACTCTTTAGGTCAAGGGGGAAACTATGCAAAATATAATCATTTAGGAAAAAACTGGTGGATAAGCAGAAATGAAGCCTTTGAATATTTAAAATATATTTTAAAATTAAAAAAAATAAAATTTAACAAAAGTATTGATTATTATTTAACTAAATTAATTGTTAGTTTTATAAAAGCTTAATATGAAAAAAGGAAAAAAAATATATGAAGGTAAAGCAAAAATTATATTTGCTTCTACTGAAAAAAACTTTGTTATTCAGCATTTTAAAGATGATGCAACTGCCTTTAATAATCAAAAAAGATCCAGAATAGAAGGAAAAGGAATTTTAAATAATAGAATTTCGGAACATATTCTTTCATCATTAAAAGATGTAGGTATTGAAAATCATCTTATAAAAAGACTTAATATGAGAGAGCAATTAATTGATTTTGCCGAAATTATTCCAATAGAATTTGTTATAAGAAATATAGCTACAGGATCTTTGACGAAGCGATTAGGTATTGAAGATGGGACAAAATTAAACAAACCACTAATTGAGTTCTGCTATAAAAATGATGAGCTTGAAGATCCGTTAGTGTCTAGAGAACATATTGAAATTTTTGGCTGGTCATCAAAAAATGAATTAGATTATATTGTAAAACAATGCTACAGAATAAATGACTTCTTGCAGGGTATGTTCAGAGGAATTAATATTAAATTGGTTGATTTTAAACTTGAATTTGGAAAAAGAAAATCAGATGGTAAAATTATATTGGCTGACGAAATTAGCCCTGATACTTGTAGACTATGGGATGCCGAGTCAGAAAAAAAATTAGATAAAGATAGATTTAGAAAAGATTTAGGTAATATAATAGATGCTTATCAGGAAGTTGCTAAAAGATTAGGCATTTTACATGAGCAATCAAACAATATTAGACCAATTAAATATCAAAAGCCTACCGAGGTAAAAATTAAAAAAAAATAATGAAAATAAAAGTTATAATCACACTTAAAGAAGGTGTATTAGACCCGCAAGGTAAAGCCATTAAACAAACGTTAAATGGTATGAATTTTATTAATGTAGAACAAATTAGACAGGGAAAATATTTTGAAATTGATGTAAATGAAAGCGATGAAACAAAAGCAAAATCTGAAGTTGAAGAAATGTGCAAAAAACTATTAGCTAATCTAGTTATAGAGGATTATAAAATTATCTAATTATTGATGAAATCCTCAGTGATAATTTTCCCCGGTTCAAATTGTGATAGAGATATGAATGTTGCATTAAGTAAGTTTGGCTTTAAAAACCAAATGGTATGGCATAATGATATAAAAATTCCAAAAAGTGATTTAATTGTTCTGCCAGGTGGATTTTCATATGGAGATTATTTAAGATGTGGAAGTATTGCTTCAAAGTCTAAAATAATTAAATCTGTAATTGATTTTGCTAATTCTGGAGGATTGGTTCTTGGAATTTGTAATGGATTTCAAATACTAACAGAAACTGGTTTGCTTCCTGGTATCCTTCAACAAAATAAATATTTAAATTTTATTTGTAAGAACGTTTTTATTAAAGTTAAAGATAAAAAAAATAAATATTTTAAAAACATTAAAAAAGATATTTTAGAACTCCATATTGCTCACAATGAGGGGAATTTTTTTTGTACAGATCATGAATTAAAATCATTACAAGACAACAGTCAAATAGCAGTTACATATTGCGATTCAAAAGGAATTGAAAATGAAGAGAATAATCCAAATGGTGCTATAAAAAATATCGCTGGAATATTTAATAAAAACAAAAATGTATTAGGAATGATGCCTCATCCGGAGAGAATGATTGATAAATTCTTATCAGGAGAAGATGGATCACTATTCTTTGAAAATCTATTTGGAAATTTAAAATAATGGAAGTTACAGAGGCTACAGCAATAGATCATGGTTTAAGGAAAGATGAATTTTCTAAAATTTGTAAATTATTAAATCGTATTCCTAATATTACTGAACTTGCCATCTTCTCTGCTATGTGGAATGAACATTGTTCATACAAATCATCAAGAAAACATTTAAGAAAACTTCACACCGAGGGAAAAAATGTAATTCAAGGACCGGGCGAAAATGCTGGTGTTATTGATATCGGAGATAATGATGCAATTGTTTTTAAAATTGAAAGTCATAACCACCCCTCTTTTATCGAACCATATCAAGGTGCTGCTACAGGGGTGGGTGGAATAATGAGGGATGTATTTACTATGGGAGCAAGGCCTATTGCAAATTTAAATTCAATCCATTTTGGATCGCCTCAACATAAAAAAACTAAAAATTTACTTAGAGGTGTGGTTAAAGGAATTGGTGGATATGGTAATTGCATTGGTGTTCCAACTATTGGAGGTCAGACAACATTTGATGAATCGTATAATGGTAATATTTTAGTAAATGCAATGACAATTGGTTTAGTAAATAAAAGTAAAATATTTTATTCGAAAGCAGCCGGCTTAAATAAACCAGTAATCTATGTTGGTTCAAAAACTGGAAGAGATGGAATACATGGGGCAAGCATGGCTTCGGCTACCTTTGATGATAAAATTGAAGAAAAAAAACCAACAGTGCAAGTGGGAGATCCATTTACTGAAAAATTGCTTTTAGAGGCATGTCTCGAACTAATGGCCGATAATTCAATCATTGCAATTCAAGACATGGGGGCTGCTGGATTAACGTCATCTAGCGTTGAAATGGCATCTAAAGGTAACTTAGGTATAAAGCTAGATTTAGATAAAGTACCCTGTAGAGAAGAGAAAATGTCACCATATGAAATAATGCTATCAGAGAGTCAAGAAAGAATGCTCATTGTTCTTGAAAGCGGCAAAGAAGATTATGCTAAAAAAATTTTTGATAAATGGAATTTAGATTTTGCTGTAATCGGTTATACAACTGACTCAAAAAAAATAGAGCTAATTTTTAATAACACTAAAGTAGCAGATATACCTATAAATTTATTAGCAGAAAATGCACCTATATATGATAGGAAGTGGAAAAGAATAAAATTACCACAAAAACTTAAATTGAATAAAGATAATTTTAAAACTTTAAATTTATCTGATTGTTTAAAAAAGATTTTAAATAACCCAAATATATCAGATAAAGATTGGATATGGAGTCAATACGATCACACTGTTATGGGTGATACTATTCAAAAACCTGGTGGTGACTCAGGAGTAGTAAGGGTCCATGGAACAAATAAAGCAGTAGCAGCGAGTGTAGACTCATCAGCTGTGTATTGTTGGGCTCATCCTTTGACTGGAGGAAAACAAGTGGTATGTGAAAGTTTTAGAAATCTTATTTCAGTTGGAGCGAAACCTATTGCGATCACAAATTGTTTAAATTTTGGAAGTCCTGAAAATGAGGAAAATATGGGAGAGTTTGTTGAGTGTGTAAAAGGGATTGGAGAAGCAAGTGAATTTCTAAAATTTCCTGTAGTTTCAGGGAATGTCTCTTTTTACAATCAGACAAAAGATATTGGAATCAAGCCTACTCCTGCCATAGGTGGAGTTGGTCTGATAAAAGATTACAATAAAATGATTACAATGGACTTAAAGGAAATTGATAATATAGTTTTAGTTATTGGTAAGACTATAGGTCATATTGATCAGAGTATATTCGCAAGAAACATCTTAGACCAAAAAAATGGTCCGCCACCAGAGATAAATTTATTTAATGAGAAAAATAATGGTGAAACTTTATTAAAGTTGATTGAAGATGGTCTTGTTAAAAGTGCCCATGATGTGTCTCTGGGCGGTATTATCACTGCAATTAGCAAGATGTGTATTAAAGGTAATAAAGGAATTACATTAAAAAAACCTAAATATTTAATGAATAAAATTGAATATTTTTTTTCTGAAGACCAAGGTCGATATTTAATTGAAATTAACAAAAATGATCAAAAAAAAGTATCAGAAATACTTAATAAAAATGCAGTTCATTTTGATGAGCTTGGAGTAATCAATGAAGATGTATTGTTTTTTGATGACAAGACAAAAGTTACAATTGACGAATTATCAACTTCTAATAAAAGTTGGCTTACAAA
>MDTD01084772.1_pt1 | contig 13541 bp, 11 predicted proteins | sample 811221 | NCBI WGS metagenome assembly MDTD01 (sample SAMN05326646, study PRJNA326480) | marine metagenome | isolation source: seawater | place: Pacific Ocean: South West | collected 2011
ATCTTAGTCCGAACGGCGTGTTCGGAGTAGCCAGTCTGTTCCGAAAATTTTCTGATCGTCAGCCAGTTCACGCTCATCTGAGTCATGGTGAGATCGTGAGATGGCCGTGATGCTACGGTATACGCGAGTCAGACGGATGCGAGAACTGTAGCGCGTGGCGAGATGATTCCTTCGACTCGCGGGAGGTGGGTCTTGGCGAGTAGTTGTCATATCGTCGGCCTTACGGAGTGATTTGCGGGTAATCAGTAGCGTCATCCCGAGAGCAACAGGGCAAAGCATGATGCGATCGAATGACCAAACGTGTAATCACAGACTCTCCATTGAATTCGGATCCAGCAAACGGCCCGCGTCACTACCGGCGCAGCGGGTAGTGACGCGGGCGGCAAACCGAGGAACCGCGCGTGATTCCGGAGGATTTCTCCGGTGACCGGTGAGTGATCGGTTCTTAGACTGCGGATTCATCGATGGTTCATCCGCCCGCCACGGCGGCTAACGTGGCACGGCGTCGAGGTCCGTGAAACGACGCCGCGATCTCAGGATCGCCGGACCATCTTCGACTGCACACCGGCCGTTCAGGCCGATCGGGAACCGCAGGTTCCTTTCCTCAACCGCTCGGTGCTTGTTGGCCGAGCTTCCCTTCAACCCCGCGAACCCACGTTCGCACAAACGACAAGGAGGTAGCTCCACGTTCGAATCCGACCCTCGTGGTCGGCTGGTTTATGCCGGACCGATTCCCTCAGGAAGAACCGGTGTTGCCTTCAGCCAGGCATATTCAGGTTGATGGGCCCAGTGTCCCGTGATCCGTTGCCGCTTCGCGGACTGGATTGGCTGCGGCCTTCCGGTGGGTCAAAAACACTTACCGAAGAATTTCACACGATGCGAGACCTGAACCACCAGCTCAACTAGCCCTGCGGCCGCAATCCCGGTCGCGCCAATCGGTAGCGCGCCGGGATAACTTTCCATCCGATGGGCAGCAGCGTGATGAACCCGAGCACCAAGACGGTGACGCCGGCGTGCCACAAGTCGCCGGAAGCGAGCTCGTCGCCGGAATGCGCGAGCAGAAAGCTCGCTGGAACAATGCCGAGGAAGGTCGCGACCCACCGTCCGGCAATCACCCACGACACCGTAGTCGGCAATGGGTGACTAGGTTCAGATACAAATGAGACAGGACGGCTCAGCGCTGGCCCCCTAAGAGGCCAGCGACTGAGCCCCTTCAGGTAGTCTTCGTTTCGCCAAAAATGAAGGAGCCTGAAGGATGCAGATCAAAAGTCTGCGGGTGCGATCGTATCGTAGCTGGTGCGTGGACGATACGACCCCGCCGAAAGCTGTCGAGCGCCTCAAGAAACTCGAGAAAGTGCTGCTGCTACGCGAGGAAGGATGCTCGCTGGAGACGGCGCTGGCGGTGGTGGAGTGGTCGAAAGCGACGTTCTATCGCTGGCGCCGCTGTTTTTTGGATCACGGGCTGCAGGGCCTGATGCCCCGGAGCCGGCGGCCCCATCGCTCTCGCCAGCCTGAGTGGACGAAGCGCGACGAAGAACAGGTGTGGCAGCTGCGTCGCCGCTTCCCGAGCTGGGGTAAGACGACCCTGTGGAAGGTGTTGAGCCGCGATCACGGGCTGACGCTGAGCTGTTCGACGGTCGGCCGGATCCTGAGTAAAGGGCTGCGGCTGGGCCGAATCCGGCCCTGTGCGTTCTACTACGGGCGCGTCAAAGCGAAGCGTCACCGCCGCCTGGGCACCCGTCACGCCAAGCGCTGGCGCTACCGCATGAAGGCGGGTCAGCCCGGGGAAATGGTCCAGATCGACCACATGAGCGTCAGCCTGGCGCTGAAATCAGACATCAAGGAGTTCAAAGCCGTCTGCCCGATCAGCAAGCAGATGGTGGTAAAAGCGTACCGCCAGGCGACCGCGCTCAACGCCAGGGACTTCCTGATGACCCTGATCCGGGATCTGCCTTGTCCGCTACGCTCGATCCAGGTCGACGGCGGCAGCGAGTTCATGGCCGAGTTCGAGGCCGCCTGCGCCGAGCTGGACATCCCGCTCTATGTGCTGCCGCCGAAGCGGCCCCAGTACAACGGCTGTGTCGAACGCGCCAATGGCACCTCACGAGCTGAGTTCTATCCCTTCTACGAAGGCCCGCTCACCCTCGAAGCCGTCAATCGAGCTCTCAAGCAGTACCAGCAGCTCTACAACGACTACCGACCCCATCAAAGCCTCGACCTAATGACCCCAAACGAATACCTTGCCCAATGCTCGGAGGCCGCCTGATGTCTCATATGTGCTGAACCTGGACAATGGGTAGATACTCGCGGCATCGCACTGTAAGCTTCAGACGTTGGGGCCACCGCGCTCAGACGTGCTGACCGTCGTGCGTTGCAGGCTCGCTCCCGTCTCACCGGCGAGTCCATGGGACGCGCGCGCGCTCCACGAGGCCATGACGAGAACGATGATTCCGACCAAGACGTCATTGCCGGTGGCGGCATCGGTGGCGGACGCCGGGCCGGCCGCCGTCGGCGCGGTCGCTCCGTAGAGCAGGATGAACGGCGCGACGATCAGCCAGATTCCGAGCAGAATGTTGACCCAGCTCAACGCCGGCCTGTGGCGAGGGCTCACCACACGGGTCAACGCCAGGACGACGACCGCGGTGCCGACGAGCAGATCGTTCCACAGCGCCTGCGAGACGGCCGAGTAGCCGAGCGCAAAGGGTGCGATGACGAGCCATACGCCGGCCACGGCGTTGATCCCGCTGGTCCATCGCACCGTGGTATCGGGAGCGCCTGTCGGAGATGCCATATTCAATCCTCTATCGTTTCGACGGGAGTTAGGAGAAGCAATCCTTGTGCCGGGGACTTGCAGGGAGTTCTAGGTCGTCGCAGATCTCGCCGCTCCTAGGCTGCGTTGGCGCTGGTGCCACCAGCCCTCCGTCAGACTGGCGATGGGATCAACAGGGTGGTCGGTGCGCTGAACCGTGCCAAAGACCAGATTGTACAACGCCTTCAAGCGCGAGCATCTGATGCGGACGGGCTCGGTGGTGCTCCACGAACTCTATTTCGAGAATCTCGGCGGCGGCGGGCAGGTACCCCGCGATCTGCGTTCTCGTTTCGGCGCCTCGTTTGGTGATTTCGATCGATGGGAGACCGAGTTCCGGCGCATAGCTGCGGGTCTGGGCGGAGGCTCGGGCTGGGTGGTGCTGGGGTTCAACCGGCACCTTGGCGTCCTCGAAAACTACTGGATGGCAGACCACATGGACGGGCCGGTGACCGCCAAGCCGCTGTTGGTTCTGGACATGTACGAGCACTCCTACCACCTAGATTACGGGGCGGCCACGGCCCGATATGTCGATGCATTCTTTGCAAACATCAACTGGGACGCGGTTGGGGCGCGGATCGATCTGCTGAGATGACCGTTGGTGCGGCTCCCGCCGAGGACAATCGGAGCGCATGGGAGATTGGCCAGAGGCGATCAATAGTGCGGTTGGCCTGGAACTTGCCGCGGCCTCGTGTATGATGCGCGCGATGCGCGGCAAGACGTTCCTTGTAGTAGCTTGTGTGGCCAGTATCCTGCTCCTGCAGGTGACGGGTCTGCACCTGCACGTCAGTCCCGCCGAGGCGGCGTCCCTACACGCCGAGCATACTCATTACGCGGACCCCGACGGGCACGGTCATGGGGACGACTCGGACGTCTCGCTGTCTGAGCTCGGTGCCTTCTGGGTGAAGGTTTTAGCGTACTTCGTCCCCTTGCTGATCATTTTCGCGCTGACACCCGTCAAGGTTCGGTCCTGGGTTGTCGGGGCTCCTTCCTCCCATCGAATTTGCCGACCACGGTGGCGTCCTCCCTTACGCGCTCCCCCCTTGTCGATCTGACAGCCTGATTCCGGAGGCACAGGGCGCCAGTTGGCTCGTCCCTGTGCCGAACGCTTTTGACTGAATCTCATGCTTCTGCGTGAGGGAGATCGGCATATGAGGATGAATCCGCGCATCGTTTGCGCGTGGCTGCTGGTGTGGGCGGCTGGACCCACGATGGCCCAGGAGTCGCAGACCGCTGAGGAGCGGTCGATCAGTCTGGAGGAAGCCCTCGAGAGGACGCTCTCGGACAATCCCGAGCTCGTTGCGGCGGGCTATCAGGTTGAGGTCATGAAGGGGCGCGAACAGCAAGCGGGCTTTGCGCCAAACCCCGAATTGACGATCGCCGTCGAAGACATCGCCGGCTCCGGCACCTATGAAAGGGTCGACAGAGCTGAGTCCACGGTGAGCCTCGCCTGGATATTCGAGCGCGGTGTTCGCCAGCGGCGGATGGACGCGGCCAGTGCCGGCGTCTCCCTCGCAGCGATGGAGGCCGAGTTGCTGCGGGTCGATGCAGCGGCGGAAACCGCGCGGCGATTCCTGCGCGTGCTCGAAGCCCAGTCTCTGGCGGACATCTCGGCCGAGTCGGTCCAGCTGGCGGAAGACACCGTTGCCGCCGTCGAGCGGCGCGTCGAAGCGGGGCGGGCGCCTCAGGCAGACCTGCAGCGGGCTCGAGCGAATCTAGCGAGCGCGCGCCTGGATCTGCACGATGTCGAGTACGAATCGCAGGCCGCGCGCATGCGGCTGGCGGCGCAATGGGGCGCCACCAGCCCTGGCTTCCGGCGGGTTGCGGCCGATCCTCTGGATCTGCCTGATCCTGAGCCATATCCGCAGCTCTTGGCGCGCCTCGAGCAGAATCCGGAGCTGGTGCGCTATCTGTCCCAAGAGCGGCTCGATGAGGCCCAGGTACAGCTGGCGGAGGCTCGGCGGAAGCCGGCATGGCAGGCACGTCTTGGCGTACGTCGATTGGAAGCGACGGACGATCACGTGCTGGTGGCAGGGGTCACGATTCCGCTCGCCTTCCGCAACCGCAACCAGGGGAACGTGGCCGCCGCCCGGGCCTCCGTCGAGAAGACCCGGGCCGAGTCGTCGGCTGTCAGGGTTCGGGCCGAGACAACGCTCGCAGTGCTGTACGAGGCCCTGCAACGAAGCCGCTCGCGGGCCATGGCTCTCGAAGACGACGTTCTGCCGCCGTTGCAGGACGCACTCACGGAAACCCGCAGTGCGTACGAACGCGGCCGCTACAGCTTTTTCGAGTGGACGGCCGTTCAGGCGGAGGTGATCGACGCCCGACGCAGGCTGCTCGCGGCGGGCATCGAATCCAAACAATTCGCCATCGAGATCGAGCGCCTCACCGGCGTGCAGCTTACCGAACTGGAGACGCAACCATGAAGTTCTTTGTTCAACTTCGACTTCTGGCGGTCCTGATGGCGGTCGCCCTTCTGGGCGCTTGTTCCAACGACCAGCCTTCTGCCGAATCCTCGGGCGCCGGACAAGGCGCGGAGGCCGACACCTATGAGCGCGGCCCGCACGGCGGGAGGATGCTGATAGACGGCCCGTTTGCGGTTGAGCTCGCCATCTTCGAGCAAGGCGTACCGCCGGAGTTCCGGGTCTGGGCAACCTACGACGGCGAGCCGCTCGATTCCAGCCAGGTGGACGTGCAAGTCCGCCTGACGCGGACGGGTGACCGGGTGGACGAGATCGAGTTCGAACCGGAAGGCGACCTGCTGCGCGGGGATCAGGTCGTCTACGAGCCTCACTCCTTCCTTGTGACTCTTGATGCACGTGCCAAGGGCCAGTCCTACAGCTGGGAATACGAGAACTTCGAGGGAAGGACGCAGATCGAGCCCGAGATGGCGGAGGCGCTCGGGATCGAGACGTCCATCGCCGGGCCAGCCGTGTTGACGGAGTTCATTGAGGTCTTCGGCCGCGTCGTGCCGGATCAGCAGCGCATCCGTACAGTGTCGGCCCGATTCGAAGGCGCCATCCAGTCGGTCGAGGCTCAGCTCGGCGCGATGGTAGCGGCCGGTGATCGGCTGGTCACCATCGAAAGCAACGAGAGCCTGAGGCCTTACACGCTGTCAGCGCCCATCGCGGGCATCGTCACGGAGCGGAACGCCAATCCCGGGGAACAGACCAATGGCAGGCGTCTGTTCACGATCATCGACACCAGCCGCGTGTGGGCCAATCTCTCGGTGTATCTGAAAGATCGGCGGAAGATCGCAGAAGGGGCACCCGTCACCATCACGTCCCCCCTGACCGAAAGAACCGTGGAGGGGACGATCGACCAAATCGAGGCCATTGCCGAGGACTCTCAAGCCGTGATTGCTCGAGTCGAGTTCGACAATGCGGACGGTGGCTTTGCACCGGGTACGTTCATCACTGCACAGATCAAGGCAGCCGAGCACTCCGTGCCGCTGGCCGTCAAACGCAGCGGCCTGCAGCCGTTCCGCGATTTCACCGTGGTGTACGGCAAGTTCGGAGACGTCTACGAGGTGCGCATGCTGGAACTCGGCCGTCAGGACGACGAGTGGACCGAGGTGCTCGGCGGCATCGAGCCCGGCACCCCCTATGTCAGCACCAACAGCTATGTCGTGAAGGCGGACGTCGAAAAGTCCGGCGCTTCTCACGATCACTAAGGGCCCATCATGCTAGATTTCATATTGGATCGATCGATTTCCCGCCGGGGACTCGTGGTCATGGTGGTGCTGGCCGTCGCCGGGCTCGGACTGTGGAACTTCACCCGTCTGCCCATCGACGCGGTGCCGGACATCACTAACATTCAGGTGCAGGTCAATACCGCAGCGCCAGGATACACACCGCTCGAAGTGGAGCAGCGGATCACGTTCCCCCTCGAGAACGCTATGGCAGGGTTGCCGAAGCTCAGCTACACCCGTTCCGTCTCTCGCTACGGCCTGTCGCAGGTCACTGTGGTGTTCGACGAGGGCACGGACATCTACTTCGCCCGGCAGCTCGTGGGAGAGCGGCTGAACGCGGCTCGATCGTCATTGCCGGATGCCGTGGAACCGGCGCTTGGCCCCATCGCCACCGGTCTTGGCGAGATATTCATGTTCACCGTGGACGCGGAACCGGGCGCAACGAATCCCGATGGCTCACCCATCACGCCGACCGACCTTCGCTCCGCTCACGACTGGATCATTCGTCCGCAGCTGCTGCGAGTGCCCGGGGTGGTCGAGGTAAATCCCATCGGTGGGTTCAAGAAGGAGATTCTCATCGCCCCGGCCCCGGCCAAGCTGCTGGCGCACAATCTGACCTTCGAGGACATTGCCAAGGCCATCGAGCGCAACAACGAGAACCGCGGCGCGGGCTTCATCGAGCACAACGGGGCGCAATGGCTGATGCGCGTACCCGGCCGAGCATCCAAGATCGAGGAGCTCGGGCGCATCGTGGTTCGAGAGGAGGACGGCGTGCCCATCCTGGTCCGGCAGGTGGCCAACGTCAGCGTCGGCGAGGAACTTCGCACCGGGGCAGCCACCCAGAACGGCCGCGAAGTGGTGATGAGCACCGTGTTCATGCTGATCGGCGAGAACAGTCGCACGGTGGCCAACCGCGTGGCCGAGAAGCTCGAGGAGATCAAGCCCAGCCTGCCGCCGGGTATTACCGCGACGGCCGTCTACGACCGAACCGGGCTGGTCGACAAGACGCTGGAAACTGTGCGGACGAATCTGGTCGAGGGCGCCTTGCTGGTCATCGTGGTGCTGTTCCTGTTCCTCGGCAACGTGCGGGCCGCGCTGTTGACGGCCGCCGTGATTCCGCTCGCGATGCTGATGACCATCACGGGCATGGTGGAGAGTGGGGTCAGCGCCAACCTCATGAGTCTCGGCGCGTTGGACTTCGGGCTCATCGTCGATGGGGCGGTGATCATTGTCGAGAACTGCCTGCGGCGGTTGCGGGAGGCTGGCCCGACAGCCTTGGACTCGGTCAAGAATCGCCTGGCCGTGGTCTATGACGCGACGCGGGAGGTCATTCGACCGGCCCTGTTCGGCGTGTTCATCATCACGGCGGTGTACCTGCCGATCTTCGCCCTGTCCGGGGTGGAGGGGAAGATGTTCCATCCCATGGCCACGACCGTCGTGATCGCGCTGACTAGTGCGATGATTCTCTCGGTGACGTTCGTTCCCGCCGGCGTCGCGCTGCTGTTTCGCGGCAGCGTCGGGCATAAGGAGAACGTGATCGTCCGACAGGCACGCGCCCTCTACCAGCCGATCCTGCTCGCCGCGATCCGCTTCCGGTGGCTGGTTCTGGTGGCTGCGGTGGTGCTGGTTGCCGTCTGCGGTGTCCTCGCTATGCGCCTCGGGAGCGAGTTCGTGCCGAACCTCGACGAGGGTGACATTGCCCTGCACGCCCTGCGTATTCCGGGTACCTCCTTGAGCCAGGCGGTCGCGCTCCAGGAGAAGCTTGAGCAGGAGATCCGTGAGGTACCCGAGGTGGAGCGCGTCTTCGCCAAGATCGGGACGGCGGAAGTCGCGACGGATCCGGTTCCCCCGAGCGTCGCCGACAACTTCATCATCTTGAAACCGCGCGAAGCGTGGCCCGATCCGGACAAGCCGAAGGCGCAGGTTGTAGCTGACCTGGAGGCGCAGGTGACACCGGTGCCGGGCAACCGCTACGAGTTCCTGCAGCCGATTCAGATGCGCTTCAACGAGCTCATCGCCGGGGTGCGCGCCGAGCTCGCCGTCAAGGTGTTCGGCGACGACTTCGATCGGCTGATCGAGCTTGGTCAGGACGTTGAGTCCGCAGTAAGCGGCGTGACAGGTGCAGCGGATGTTGCCCTGGAACAGGCCACCGGTCTCCCGGTGATGACCATCGTGCCCAACCGGGAGATTCTCGGCCGCTATGGCGTGTCCGTGAGCGAGCTTCAGGAGCTTGTGGCAACAGCACTGGGTGGTCGAGTGGCGGGCCAGTTCTATGAAGGAGACCGTCGCTCCGACATTGTCGTGCGGCTCCCGGAGACCATGCGCTCAAATCCGAACCGGCTGGACGACTTGCCCGTACCGCTTCCCGGCGGGGAGTATGTGCCGCTTGGTCAGATCGCGGATCTCGAACAGGTGGTCGGGTATAACCAGATCTATCGAGAGAACGGCAAGCGCCGCGTCGTCGTGGCTGCCAACGTGCGCGGGCGCGATCTCGGATCGTTCGTTGCTGATGTGCGCGAGGCCGTGGACGCGACGGTAGAGATTCCGGCGGGTTATTGGATCGAGTATGGCGGCACGTTCGAGCAACTGGAGTCCGCTACGCGACGGCTGTCGGTGGTAGTGCCGGCAACCCTCGCCTTGATTCTCGGGCTGCTCGTGATGGCGCTCGGCTCGTGGCGGGACGCGGCCGTCATCTTCACCGGCGTGCCGCTTGCGCTCACGGGCGGCGTCGTTTCGCTGCTGCTGCGGGGCATACCGTTCTCTATTTCCGCCGCCGTCGGTTTCATCGCGCTGTCGGGCATCGCCGTGTTGAATGGTCTGGTCATGGTCGCGTTCATACGCGATCTGCGGGCACACGGACGCACCCTGGATGATGCCCTCGTGGAGGGGGCCCTGACCCGGCTGCGCCCGGTACTGATCACGGCTTTAGTGGCCTCGCTCGGGTTTGTACCGATGGCACTCAACACGGGTATTGGATCAGAAGTCCAGAGACCCCTGGCGACGGTCGTGATAGGCGGCATCGTGTCCTCGACACTCTTGACGTTGGTCGTTCTACCGGCGCTTTATCGGCTGGTACACGGCCGTGAGGAGGGGGCGCGTGAGCACTCTGGTTCGTGAAGGTACGTGGGTGGGCTGATGGCGGTGACATTGAACCCCCTGGCCGACCGCACGTACCGGCGTCTTTACGGTGCGCAGGTGGTTGCCCTGGCCGGTACCGGTCTGTCGACAGTAGCGTTGGCGTTGCTCGCTTACGATCTGGCGGGCGAACGGGCCGGGGCGGGGCTTGGTACCGCGCTGGCCCTGAAGATGGTCGCCTATGTCGGGCTCGCACCGGTCTTCGGGGCATTGGCGCAGCGCGTTCGACGACGACGGATGCTGGTCGGACTGGATCTGGCGCGAGCGGCTCTCGTGGCCAGTATGCCGTTCGTTGCGGAGATCTGGCAGGTCTACACGCTGATCGTGCTGTTGAACAGCTGTTCCGCCGGATTCACTCCCACCTTCCAGGCAACCATACCGGACGTGCTGGCAAACGAGGCGGTCTATACCCGAGCGCTATCGCTGTCGCGACTGGCCTACGATCTGGAGAATTTGCTGAGTCCGATGCTCGCTGCGGCAGTGCTGACCGTGATTAACTTCGAGGCGCTGTTTGCCGCCAATTCTCTGGCCTTTGTCCTCTCCGCAGCTCTGATTGTGTCGGTGACGCTTCCCTCGCCAACGGCCAGTTTCCGCGGAGGCGGCATCTGGCACAAGGCGACGAGTGGACTGGGCGTCTATCTGAAGACGCCCAGGCTCAGAGGCCTGCTCGCACTGTCGTTTGCGGTGTCGGCAGCAGGGGCCATGGTCATCGTGAATACGGTTGTGTACGTGCGAGAGTACCTGGACGGCTCCGAAACGGACACGGCGGTCGCGTTTGCAGCGATGGGAGGTGGTTCGATGGCAGTCGCATTGGCGTTGCCGAGATTGCTGGATCAACGTGGCGAGCGTTCGTTCATGCTGTTCGGCGGGCTGATACTGGGACTGTCGCTGTTGCTTGGTGTGGTACAACCTGGATTTGGCGGCATGTTGTTCATCTGGGTGCTGTTGGGAGTCGGTTCCTCGCTGGTGCAGACTCCTTCAGGTCGGCTGCTCGCGCGGTCCGGGTCTCAGGACGATCGCCCAGCAATCTATGCAGCGCATTTTGCGCTATCACACGCCTGCTGGCTGATCGGCTATCCACTGGCAGGGGCGCTGGGTGCTGGGTTCGGCATGGCGCCGACGTTCGCATTGCTTGCTGGCATCGCCATCTTGGCCACGTTGGCGGCGCGTGCGCTCTGGCCGGCGCAGGATCCCAGCGAGACCTGCCATCAACACGAAGCGGGCGACCACACGCACGAGCACGTGCACGATGAACAGCATCAGCACACCCACGAAGGCTGCGAAGGCCCCGAGCCCCATAGCCACCAGCATGCCCATCCGGCTGCTAGCCACACCCATCTGGATCTAGCGCGCTGCGGAACTGCGCCGTCAAGCCAAGCTCGTTAACAATCTGAAGCAGCGCCCCAGAGGTAGTGGCATCGTCGCAATGAAATCGCAGCAACGTTGCGCGTATGAGCAGCGCGACCAACTGTTCCCGCGAAAATTCTGGGATATACGTGAAGGCATGACCGGTCTTACGCCGGTAGAGTAGGTGCTTGCGATGCAGACGCTCCAGCGTGGACTGGACTGTGCCGAGGGCGATGTTCCGATGTGGCCGCAATGCCGACTGAACACGCTTAGCGGTAGTTTCCTGAGCTCTCCAGGCATGCTCCAGTACAGCGATCTCGAGATCGCCGAGGATAGGTGCGTTGAAATCGAAATCTGGATCGATCATCTTCGGCCAGAATTGTCGACTGTTTTCCATTCAGCCCGATGAGTCGTCGAGGCCCGGCGACAGGAACGTGAACACGGCGTCATCGGACGCCGGTCATCAGCAGTCCCGCACCCGACAGATAAGGTTCTTCGGTCATGGAACTCAGGCGGGCATGCAGCAGGGCGCAACCTTCCCGCCAGCGCGCGGCGAGGCGTCGGCCATCGAGATCCTCGGGGGCATCGATGCCGCTGGCGATCAGCAGGCGCCGGTAGAGCGGATAGAGCGGTTTCAGCGGTCCGTAATCCGGCCGAACCTGGACGAAATCCATGACGGCAATTCGGCCCGCGGGCCGTGTGACGTCCAGCAGACGGGCCAGGGCTGCCGGCAGGTCGTGCACGATGCCCAGGCACCAGGCAGACACGGTGGCATCTACAGAGCTCTCGACGTGTTCGAGCCGGGCCGCGTCGTCCCGGATGAGCGTGACGTTCCGCCAGCCCGCCCGGTCGATGCGTCGCTGGGCTTTCGCGAGCATGCCGGGCGAATAGTCGATACCGACGATGCGCCCGGCGGGGCCCACCCGCGGCGCCAGCAGCGGGAAGTTGTTACCGGTGCCGCAGCCGATGTCGAGCACCGTGGCGCCATCGACGTCGCCGAGTGACGCGACCATGCGCCGGCGCCAGCGATACAGGCCCAGCAGCCGATGGAAGATCAGCTCGGTGGCGGCGTCGTAGTAGGACGCTGCCGCGTCGTAGTTGCGCTGAACGTCTTCCAGCTCCATGTCGGCCCCGTCATGACTCCTCGTTCAGGTTCGCCGCGGTGCGAATGCGGCAGGCCCATCTGCGCCATCGTCGATCCGGGTGGCGCGATGCAGTTCCGTAATCATCACCCGGCCATCGCCGGGATGGCCGGGTCCGGTGCGCGCTTCGTCGACGATGCGGCGGGCCGCATGCTCGGCATCCTCGAGACTGGCGACATCCACTTCGAGCTTGACCATGTCCACCCGGGTGAGTTTTCCGGTTTCGAGGGCGTGCCCGTACTCGTGCAGACGGACCACGGCGATCCCGGTGACACAGTCGAGCTGGGCGAGTGCATCGATCACTGCCTCCATCTTCACCTGTTTGACGTATGCTTTCACTTCGTACATGGGATTTTCCTTTCCTGGTCGGAGATCAGATCTCTACTTCCTTGCGTGGCAGCGCGAACCAGCGATAGACGCTCGGCAGCACCAGCAGGGTCAGCAGGGTGGAGGTGATCAGCCCCCCGACCACCACCGCCGCCAGCGGCCGCTGCACGTTGGAGCCGATCCCGTCCGCCAGCAGCAAAGGCACCAGGCCCAGAATGGCGACCGTCGCCGTCATGAGCACTGGGCGCAGCCGCCGCTCCGTCCCGACCGCCACCGCCTCGTCCCGTGGCATGCCCTGATCACGCAGTTGGTTGATGTAGCTGACGAGAACCACGCCGTTCAGCACCGCGACGCCGAACACCGCAATGAACCCGACGGCGGCGGGTACCGACAGGTATAGGCCGGAGATCAGCAAAGCCAAGATGCCGCCGGTGATGGCGAACGGCACGTTCATGAAGATGAGCGTGGCGTAGCGCAGACTGCCGAAAGCCGAGAAGAGCAGCAGGAAGATCAGGGCCAGGGTAATCGGCACCACGACGTACAGGCGTGCCATGGCCCGCTCCTGGTTCTCGAACTGGCCGCCGAACTCGACGAAGTAGCCGGGCGGCATGTCCACCCGCTCACGGACCAGGTCGCGCAGCTCTTCCACCACGCCACCCATGTCCCGGCCGCGCACGTTCATCTGCACGTACAGGCGCCGGCTGGCGTTGGAGCGGGATATCTGCTTGGGGCCTGTGTAGAGGCCGACGTCGGCCACCCGGGACAGCGGGACCACGGCGCCGCCGGCGCCGCGCAGTGGCAGCTCGCGGATCAGGTCGAGCCGCCCGCGCTGCTCCTCCTCGAGGCGCAGGAAGATGTCGAAGCGCCGGATGCCGTCGAACACCAGGCCGGCGGTGGCGCCGCCGACGCCGGTCTCCAGGGTGCCGAGCACGTCGTCGATGTTGACGCCGTAGCGGGCGAGCGCATCCCGGTCCGGCCGCACGACGATCTGGCGCTTGCCGCCCTGTTGCTGCGTGCGCACGTCGGTGGCGCCCCGGACGTCCCGGGCCAGCGTCTCCACTTCGCCACCGATTCTGGCCAGCTCTTCGAGATC
>MDTD01059126.1_pt1 | contig 13540 bp, 14 predicted proteins | sample 811221 | NCBI WGS metagenome assembly MDTD01 (sample SAMN05326646, study PRJNA326480) | marine metagenome | isolation source: seawater | place: Pacific Ocean: South West | collected 2011
GGGTAAAATTAAATAGGAGACTTTTATGAATTATGGCTTGGGGGCGTACAAAAAAACTTCAATTCACACAGCCAGTAAGGAGCAAATTCTTCTGATGCTTTACCAAGCAGCAATAAAAAATTGCAAAAAGGCAATGGATGCGATTGACCGAAAAGACGTTGCTAGAAAAGGTGAACTTATTGGAAAACTTCAGGATATTATTTTAGAATTAAATAATAGTCTCGACTTTAAGGTTGGCGGAGAAATAGCTGAAGAGCTTTCCTCACTTTATGATTATATTCTTTTTTCAAGTACCCAAGCAAATATTAAACTGGACAAGGAACCACTTGAAGGTTGCCTGAGTGTGCTGAATACCCTTTATGAAGCTTGGCAAAAGGCTGTAAAATCTCTAAAAGAAAATAAATAATGGGGGATAAGCTTTTAAAACTTATAATGGTCCACCTTTCTTATTTGGACCAACTTAAAAATTTGTCTGAAAAGCTTGAAATATTCTATCTTCAAGACCAGTTAGATTCTCTCTATCACTTTTCTTTAAATCGAGAAAGACTAATTAAAATAATACAAAAATACGAAGTTAAAATCCTGAATTACTCCTCTAAAAACAATATCAAAACTCTCAAGAATTCTTATATTGAAATATTAAAAGAGTGGAAGAAGGAAAAATCCTTAATCATTGAAAAAATAGAGGACGACAATAAAAATTTAATAAACCAATTAATCAAGAATAAAGAGATCGTTAAAACGGACCTATCCAATATTTTTAAAATGAATCAATTCCACAATGCCTACTTGACTCATTCTCTTAAGTTATAAGCTCAATTATTCATCAGATTTTTGACAAAAATCCCTTAACATGGTGAAATTAAAAAAACTAAAGATTAGTTTTTCAATTGCCAAATGAACCTTAGAAAGAGGAAACAAATGGCTTCCCTAGTGAAGAATTCCAAAACAAAAAAAGAGAAAACATGGAAAATTTAAGAGAAATTTATTCTTTTGAAGTTAAAAAGTCAAAAACAAATTTACCTATTCCTGTGGTAAAAGGAGTACATCTTCACTCCGCTTATGACCCGATCAAAGAAGCTAAAAAAATGATTCGTAAAGATCTAAAAGAATTTCAAAGGAAAAAGAACATACTCATTTTTGGATATGGTTTTGGTTATCATGTAAGAGAAATAATTTCATTTTTTAAAGAAAAAAATATTAAAAAGTTTAAGATTATCGTAATAGAGAAAAATAAAAATCTATTAAAAACTGCTCTTTCTTTATTCCCAGCTGATTCTCCTAATTTAAAAATATACAGTGAGGATGATCCAAAAGATATTTTTGAAGATCAAGAGTTTTTAGATTTTCTTATTAATAAGCCCGTAATATTTGCTCACCCTCCATCTTTTAGTCTGTATGATTCATATTTTGAGAAAATTCTAAAATATAAATCTCCTAATACACTTTCAGACATCATAAGAAATTTAGAGGCAACTGATTTAAAAAAATTTCTTGAACAAAATTTAGATCAAAAAAACTTAGGTCAATTATTGGATTCAATTAATAAAAAAAAGTCATTCAATAATAGAAACGATTTTCTTATGTCTGCTTTTTATCAAATTTCTAAAAAGCCAAAGAAAGATGCTGGAGTAGAGTATGAATAAAGTATTATTTATAAATCTAAGAAGATTTGGGGATATCTTTTCGTCAGCACATTTGGCTTCAAAGCTAAAAAGTAAATTTAAAAATATAGAAATTTCTATTCTAATTTTTAAAGAGTTCGAATCAGGCCTCAAACCTCTGCCATTATTTAAAAATGTTCATATCATTGATAGAAAAAAGATAGCTACACTTAAAAATAATGATCTATTTCCAGACTATATGGCTTTAGAGGCATTATTTTATCCTATTCAAAAAATACGAAAAAGTGAGTATGACACTTTAATAAATTTATCTAATGATTTAATTAGCACAAATATTATAAGCTATTTAAATTTCGAAAATAATACTCAAGTTAAAGGGATTTATTTCAACAAAGAAAAAAATATAGTTTTTAATTCCAACTGGTCTATTGTTTTCAATGATATTTTAACATCATACCCGTATACTCCGATTCATTTTGTTGACTGTTTTAAGAATATGCTTAACTTAGAAACAACAAGTAGTGCTAAAAAAATAACAAGATCCCAAGAAAAATATGAAAAAATCGCAAAAAATAATTTTCATCAAATAAAGAAAATAAAATTTAATGATCCCGATTCTGTCAAAATCATAGGTTTACAATTAAAAACAAGCTCTTCCGATAAAGATATCCCAAAAAATGTTTTAATTGAGTTAATTGAGAAGTATCGAAACAATGGCAACATACTACCTGTACTTTTAACTTCAACCTCTGATGAAGAAAAGAAATATGCCAATGAAATAAATTCATATTTCGAAAATAGCCTCATTTCAATTGAGTCCGACTTCTTGGCCTTACCTTCCGTTTTAAATAATATCGACCTACTAGTTACCCCTGATACATCAGTAAAGCACATTGCTGATCTAAATCAAACAAAGGTATTAGAAGTTATTTATGGACATGCGCCATTTTTAAAGCAGGGAACATACAATGAAGGTAATGCTATTTTGGTTGGCATCGATAACTTAAATAACTTAAATAACTTAAATAACTTAAATAACAACAATATCTCAAACTATCCAAAATCAGGTGAGATATACAATGTATCTCTTTTATGTTTAAACTATATTAAAATTGAAGAATTCGAGCTTCCGAATGATATTTTATTTTTTCAAAGTAAAAAAGACGATCTTGGCACATGTTACGAACTTAAGAATAGAATATCAAATCCAAATATTGAAAAAATATTATTAAGTATCTATATTTCAAGACATTTACTATATTCTATTCTTTTAAATAAAGAGCCTCAACTTTATTTAAATGATTTTTTAATCTACAAAGTTGAAACAATTCAAAAATGGATAAAAGAGCAAAAAGAAGATGCCATTAATCTAATGAAGGATCTTCTTGATACATTAAAGTCGTTAATTAACCTACAAAGAAATCATAGCCAAGGAGCAGAATTTGCTCAAAACTTAGATAAAGTTTTTCAATGCCTCAATAATAACTCTCTAGTTTCAATACCTGCATTAATTTTTAGAGCTAAAATTGAAAACATTGGAACGGGAAGTGCAGAAAACAATATGAAGATTGTTGAGGGGCTTCTTTATGAATTTAAAACAAATATTCAAAAAATTCTTCTTATTTTAGACCAACTTTCAAAGTTATTAAAGCAACCTATCAAGAAAAAAAGTAACAATATTCAAAGACCTAGTTTTTTGTAATTAATGATTTTTTTATAGGGAGAGAAATATTACAAAAAAACAAAAAATAGCCATTATTCAATTAACAAGAATGGGGGATCTAATACAAACGGTTCAATCCATGGGACCCTCTCTTGATGATATAGACTTTTACCTTATTTCAGCTGAATCTATATCTTTACCACTAAAAAAAATTTTAGATAATTTCTTTATTGATACATTTTATATTAATGAAAAAATAAGAATTGATTTAGAGAACTGCAATAATTTTGATGATTTAGATAATGGAATTGAAGAGGTTTTGGTCAATATTAACAACCTATCAGTTAATGCATTAATAAATTTATCTTGGTCAAAATCTGCAACTGTTATTTCTTCCTTAATAAAAGCCCCAATTAAACTTGGTCTTGTATTTGATTCCGACTTTAACATTTCATCTTACGATAATTGGTCGAAGTATGTTTTTACAAACGTTTTAAATACAAAATTAAATCCTTTTTCTTTGGTAGATATTTATAAAAAAATCATTGGAACTTCACCTGCAATATCAATGAAAAATCACAGAAAAAGTTGCAGCGATTCTTTTCAAATAATTATTCACCCCTTTTCTTCCACTGAAAGGAAAATATGGCCTGTGCAAAAGTGGAAAGAGGTTATAAAACAAGTATTGGTCGATCATGATTACACCTACATTACTATCGTTGGCTCACTTGCTGAAAAAGAAAAAGCTTGCGAGATTTATACTTTTGAAGAGATTCAGCCCTTTAGAGACAGGATAAGAACTTTAATTTCTAAGGACTCTATTTGCGACATCCAGGAATTAATTAAAGAGTCTGATCTTTTTGTTGGTCACGATTCAATGGTAGGTCATCTATCCTCATTTAATAATATCCAATGTTTAACGATTTCCTTGGGTACGGTTCGGTATATTGAAACTAATCCATACGGAGAAGGCAATTATAACATCGTTCCTAAAACTAAATGCTTTCCGTGTTTTCCATCTTCCGAATGCAATAATTTTAAATGTCATTTAGACATCCCAACGAAAGTTGTCTCATCATCTATTTCTTGCCTTATAGAGGACGGTTTTATTTCTGAAAAAAATCTTCTAAGCAAAGTATCTCCATTTCATATTGGATCGTTTGAAATAAAAGAAACTTTTTTTTCTAATTTAGGACTACTTAGTGTAAAGAATATTCTTAATAATAATCCAAGCCTTGAGGAAATATTTAAAGTTTTCTACAGAATAATGTGGCTTTATTTTCTAGATGAAAAAGAAGAAAATATTTCTTTTCCTAAAATTTCTAAAAAATTCCTAAAAGAGCTAGAAGAAAATCTTGTTGGACTTCAATATATTTATGAATTAAGCGAACACGGAAAAAACTACTCAAATTACATTATTAATGAGACCTCTAACTCTAACCCATCCATAGAAGTTCTTAGAACCAATGCAGAAAGGCTCGAAGAAATTGATCAATCAATGGAAAAAATAAAAATTGAATATCCTTTTTTATTTCCAATTATTCAATACTCTATTTTTGAAAGGGCTTCATTGCAAGGAAAAGAGTTAATTGAAATTTCTAATAATGCTTTTCTCTCCTATCAAAATTGTGCTCTATGTGCCTCTGTACTTCATGAACTTATTTCAAAATGTCTTGGAAATTTAGATTCAGATAATAAAAATCTTGAAACGGATCATTCTATTTAATAAAAGTATTAACTAAATACATCAAGGAGGTATTCATTGATTCAAATCAATATTAATAATAAAAAAGTCGTAAACTCCTTAAATGATACTCCCTCTTTAAAAAATATGATTGACTATATTATTGAAGAGAAAATGAAAAAAGATGAATTAATAACCCAAGTCAAAATTGATGATAGAAAAATCGATCTAGATAATGAAAACGAACTTTCTCGAGTTCTTCAAAAAGATAATATAATAAATTTTCAAATAAAATCTTCATTGGATCTTGCTTTTGATTCATTAAAAGATTGTTCTGATTATATTAATTCGTCTATATTTCAAATAAAAGAAGTGATAGAGCTATACCAAAAAAATGAAATACAACAAGGAAATAAACAGTTTCCTGACATTATAGACTCTATTGATTTTTTTGTTCGACTCATCACTAAAATCCATAGGGCCATCCTTTCCTCTCAATCTTCTAAAAATAAAGAGTTAAAAAGCCATATTCAAAATTTAGAAATCCACCTTCTAGCTGCTTTGAAAAACCTTCTGCCTGCCAAGGAAAAAACGGACTTAACCTTGCTATGCGATCTTTTGGAGTACGAACTTTGTGACAATCTGGATCAATGGAATAAAGAAATCTTACCAGCTCTTGATAGGTTAAGAAAAAAAACATAAATAATGGGGTTAGAATAAAGACTCGACCCTAAACTCTCGGGAAACTGCAATAAAGGAAATTTTTTGAGCCTCGCAAAAAAATCAAAAATGGAAAGAGTTACACTCATTTTAAAGCCTCAAATAATAAATGAACTTAGGAGCCTACTTCCAAACCTAACCTCTTGGCTTATTCGAAGAAAAGTTACACCCTGCTTTTTAAATCATGAAAAAGCTAGAATAGAAAAAATCTTTTCTAAAACTCCTAATAAGATTGATTTTTTTTCAATTGATGAAGCCCAAAAAAACTCTGATTTAATCATTACCTTGGGCGGGGATGGGACTTTAATAGGCACAGCAAGGAAGCTTAAACGCAAAGCTCCTCCCTTATTTGGAATTAATCTGGGTAAACTTGGCTTCATTTCCGAATTTTCGAAAATAGATTTTTATGATTACCTTGGTAATACATTAAAAATGAATTATGAAACGTTCAATATGAACATTTTTTGTGCTGAAATAATAGAAAAAAAGAAAACCATCCACAAAAGCTATTTTATCAATGATGCTGTAATAAATAAAAACGATATCTCCAGGATGTTTACCATTTCAGTAGAATCCAATGACCAGCACATCTTCAACCTTTCTGGAGATGGACTTATCGCTAGTAGTCCCATTGGGTCTACAGCCTATAGTCTTGCAGCAGGTGGCCCTATTATTCACCCTTCTGTTGACTCGTTTGTCCTAACACCGATCTGTCCTCACAGCCTTACTAATAGACCTCTTGTTCTCCCAAGCAACCAAACACTTTCCATTAAACTTCTTGGTAAAGAAAACCAAATCCACCTCACACTAGACGGACAGGAAGGCATAGGAATTACACACAACCAATCTATTAAAATTACAAAGTGTAGAAACCGCCACATTTCATTAATAAAAAACCAAAACAGAACCTACTTCTTTACCCTTAAAGAAAAGTTTACACACGGTAAAGGTCGAGCAACATGAATAATTTTAAACTAAAAAAACTTACTCTTAATAATTTTGCAACCTTTAAAAATGAACAAGTTACTTTCAACAACAACTTTAATGCAATCATTGGTGAAACAGGTAGCGGTAAAAGTATCATCCTCGATGCAATTCAACTTATTTTTGGACAAAGAGCTGATAAAAAGCTCATTAGAAAAAACAGTGATTTTTGCTCAGTTGAAGGTGTCTTTAAGTGTTTAGGAGCAGAAAACAAAAGCTACTTTTTTGAAATGGGTTACCCTTATGAAGACGAAATAATTGTTAAGAGAATCATCTATAAGTCTGGAAAATCCAAATCATTTTTAAATCACCAAAGCTGTCCACTTTCTACACTAGTTGAGTTTTCTAAGAAATTCATAGATCTAGTTGGCCAATTTGAGAACCAAAAGCTTCTAAGTAGAGAATACCAAATGCAACTTTTAGATTCATTCGGTGGTACTTCTTCATTTGTCAGCTCTTATTCCAAGATGTGGTCACAATATGGTCTGAAATTAAAGAGGCTTGAAAAAGTTAAAAGACAAATTGAAGAAGAAGAGCAAAAGAAAGATTTCCTTAATTTTCAAATCCAAGAAATTAAAAGCCTTGACCCCAGTATAGAAGACGAACAAGAATTAATTAGGCTAAAAGATGATTGCTTAGAAAATGAAAACAGAAAAAATGCTCTTAATGAATGCTTATCTAAAATATCTGAAGATGAAAACTGTAATATTTTAGGAGAACTTCAAGATTGTTTAAAAATCCTTAATTCATTGAATAACTCCACTGAAATTGTTAATCATCTAAACGATTGCTTTACATCTCTAGAAGAAGTTTCATTTACATTATCATCAGAAATTTCTAAATCTGAAGAAGAAATAGAGCTAGACCCAATACTTGACCGATTGGATAATTATCAAAAACTAAAAAGAAAGTTTAATTCAGATACCCATGGTTTAGTTTTAAAAAAAGAAAGTTTTGAAAGAGAATTAAATGATATCCACGGGCTTAAAAAAGAATTCAAAGAAATATCGGAAGAAATACAAATAATACATAAATCTTTAATGGAGCTAGCTGAAGAGATCCATGAAAAAAGAACTATTCACGCAAAAGAGCTTTCGAAAAAACTAACTAAAGAAATACAAAATTTAAAAATGGAAGGGGCTTCTGTAAATATTTCTATTTCCAAAAATAAAACCCTCAATGAAAGTGGTATATCAAATCTTATTTTTAATGTTGAAACAAATCCCGGTGAGGGTTTTTACGAAATAAAAGAGGTTGCATCTGGCGGGGAACTTTCAAGAATCCTCCTAGCATTAAGAACAATCCTTTCCAATAGCGACTCAATTTCTATATTTTTCTTTGATGAGATTGACGCTGGAATTGGAGGAGAAACAGCTCTATTTATTGGAAAGGCCCTTTTAAAAGTTGCACAACATTCACAGGTAATTGCAATCACACACCTTCCACAAATAGCAAACTTTGCCAACAAACTCATTCATGTTTCAAAGATTTCTGAAAAAGACCCATCAAGCTCAGTAAGGACTATTTCCCATATTCAAGAAATAACGGGAAAGGAAAAAGTTGAATATATTCAAGCAATGAACCCTTTACACTAAAGGCAAAAACTGAGGCTTATTATTATCGATATGAAGAAACTTTTTTGATTTGGGTATAAAACCATTATTTAAATAAAAAAAACCTTTCTCCGATTCATAGAACTCTTCTACATGACTATGGCCGCAGACAACAAAATCTACGTCCATTTTTTTCAATTTTTTTTGAAAAAATCTTTCAACTGAAACTCTATATTTAGTTTTAATTCTATCTAAAAATGTCTCTGAATCATATTTATGATTTCTTTTTCTTGAGTCATCTGAAATTTTGCGACCCAGATCTTTTATAAATGAATAAGTAAAAAAGTTATCTGACAAAAAGCTTAGAAAACGGTTTCTAATAAGTAACTTATATATTTTATAGTAGTAATTTCCTATTTCGATATCATCACCATGGCTAAAATAATATCCTTTATCCTTAACTCTAAGAGGTTTTCCTCCCTTAATATATTCGAAAGAGCTTTTTTCCAACTTTCTGTTATCCAAAAAGAAATTAAAAAGTCCTTTTAAATGAAAATCATGATTTCCTTCAAAAAAGATAACTTTTTTACCTTTTCTCAAAAGTTTTTCTAATTGCAAAAAGAACTCTTCAAACTCATCAATATACTCCTGGTGATTTCCCACCATAAGATCAAATATGTCTCCTAAAAATATAATTAAATCTGAATCGAGGACACTTTTATGATTCATGAACGAAAGAAGGTAATCATAATTCTTTTCTTTGGTCACATGAATATCTGAAATAGTACTTATTTTCATTTGGTGATTATGTACGAAGGCCAACAATAATACAAACCTAGCTTAAATCATTTAAAAGACCTATATGACTTAAAAGAACCTTGTCGAGGATTTCTTTAGAGTCTTTATCTAAATTATCGAATTTAAAGGAAACTCTTGTTCCTCCGTAAGGGCAGCTCTCCAAAAGGTACGGCTTTAATTGGAGTATATTAACAATTGTGCATTCGCAAAAAGCTTTTTTTTCGCCCACCGTTATTTCGACTCGAGGTATTTTTTCCTGGATCTCACCCCTAAAATGTTCTGTTTTGTTAAACACAATGCTCATACCGCCAGAACCCAAGTCAAAAACTTTTTTATTCCAACTTTTTCCCTTTAGTTCAAAAGTGGCCAAGATATCAGCTTCAAGCTGGACTCGATCCCACCCCCTCCTATCATGAACCTTAAAAATTGTCGGATATCCTATTTTTATCCTACCCGCATCATCCACATGCTTAAACTCCGCTGAAAAAATTAGGAGTTTTTTAGGCACGTAAATATTAACAGTACCCATACCTGAAACCAATTCTCTAACCAGAAAAACAGACTTACTGTCGGGAGTTAGAATAATTTCCTCTTCAGAGCCGTCGATAGAGTGAAGTGTTAACTCGACTTTTAATGTGTGATCATTAAAAACATACCAAGCAAAGACACTTTCACCCTTATCTTTAGCTTCATTTAAAACCTCTAAGATGTCATTTAAGTCTTCAATAAGTTTTTCCATAACCCCACCCCATGGCCTTGCTAGGAAGCGACCCCTAGCAAGGCTGGGCTTAAAAACCAAGAGGCTAAAGCTGCCCCTTGGAATCCTTTTAAGCTTATTTTTCTAAAAACTATTGTTTTAATTTCAACCAATCAACCTCAATGCAGAGTTTGGAGTGCTATTGGCTTGAGTCAAAGTTGCAATACCAGCACTTTTTAGAACTGCTGTTGAAGCTAAGTTAGCGGTTGCTTTAGCAACATCAACATCCTGAATAACTGATCTTGCATTATCTTGGTTAATGGTCTGAATCTCTAAGTTGTTTATCGTTGATTGCAAACGAGATTGGATCGCACCAAGCTTCGCTCTTTGTCCCGAAACTCTATCAATTGCCTCATCAACTGAGTCAATGGATGACATTGCGGAATCTTTATCTGTAACTGATGAGCCTGCAATTCCTATATTGTCAGTTGTTGAATTTGTTTCACCAGCATCGAAAGCAATTCTATTAAACTCTCCACCTGAGGACCCAACATGAAAATGAAGAGTCTCTGCTTCACCTTTTAGTAGGTTGGTTCCATTGAAAATTGTGGAATCGGAAATACGATCAATCTCAGTGCTCAGCTCCTCATATTCATTGTTAAGAAATTCCCTTTCCTTATTTCCAACCGTATCAGAAGATGATTGGATAGTAAGCTCTCTTAAGCGGATAAGGATGTTTGAGATTTCACTTAACCCTCCTTCCGCTGTCTGAATAAGAGAAACACCATCATTAGCATTCCTCGTAGCCTGTCTTAAACCCTTAGTTGTTGCCTCTAATCTAGTCGCAATCGCTAGACCAGCAGCATCATCTGCTGCTTTTGTAATTCGTTTACCTGAAGATAGTCTTTCTAAGTCTGCAGTTTCCTTCATCGATGTGTTCTTTAAGTTTCTTTGAACCATCTGGGAAGAGATGTTTGTTTTAATTCTTAAGCCCATTTTTAATCTCCTTTCTAAAACCAGAGTAGAATAATCAACTTTTTAACTGAGTCGCGAAGTCAGTTGTGGGAGATATCGACACCGAACAAAACAACTTTAATCAATTATTATTTTTTTCAGAGCTTTTTGATAAGTTTTTTTAAAAAATCAATTAAAACAAACACTTAGATTTAAAAAGAGTTCTTGACACAAAAAATCAACTATTGTTTTCCCTGAAGATCTTGAATTAATTTGGTGGTTGAGTGTCCCTGAACAAAGGTAAGGCTTTCCACTTCACCTCCATAAGAAAGAACAAAACTAGAGCCAACAATTTGCTCTTTACTCCAATCTCCACCTTTCACCAAAACATCTGGCTTCACTAACTTAATAAGCTCCAGAGGTGTTTCTTCATCAAAAACTTCAACAAAGTCGACAAACTTTAGGCTTTCCAAAAAGAACTTTCTATCCAACTCTGAGTTAATTGGTCTTCCAGGACCTTTAAGGCGCCTTACAGAAACATCTGAGTTCAACCCAACAAAAAGTAAATCTCCTTTTTGACGAGCTGAAGCAAGGTAAGTTAAGTGTCCACGATGGAGAATATCGAAGCAACCATTCGTGAAAATGAGCTTCCTATCTTTTCTATTTTCTAAAAATTTAGATGCCTGTTTAGTGAGACTTTTTCTCATTCTTTACCAACTTTGAATCAGATAGTTTTCCTTGAAAATCTACGATCAATGGTAAAAAGGCAACTAAAAAAGAGCTTAAAGTAATAAGGCTCCGTAAAAAGGTGTGTTTAAAAGTAAGGTGTTCATCATTTAAAGCAACAAGCCTTAGATTAAATAAAGTTTTGCCAGGAGTTCCGTCCAGGTCTAAAAAAGAGAAATAAGTTATATAAAAAACTGAGAATAAAATAAAAAAAGCTTTCAAAAAACTTACTGACATCAAAAAGCTTAGTAACTCGTTTGCTTTAATGGGAGAAAAGTAAAAAAAGCACAGAAAAGTCACAGAAGTTAAAGTAATTACAATAAGAAAGTCTACAGCATAAGAAGAAAGTTGCTCCAAAAAAGAGGCGTTGCGCAAACTATTATTCTCAGGGGTATTCGGTTCGCCTTCCTCATTAACAGAGTCGTCTACCCCCTTACTTGGCCAAATATTTGAGTGCTCATAAAAAGTTCCCAATGACTCTTGACCTTTTGAAGGCAGGGCCTGGTTTACTCTAAATTTATTTTGTGTCTGTGATGGCTTTACTTGAGTACTGGAAATAACAGCTTTAGGTGGGTCTTTTTTATGAAATCCTAAGCCTTTTGTAAGAGGTTTAAAGCTCACTTCATCTAAGTTAAACTCTTCGTTTCCCTCTAGCACACTCTCCCTCCTGGATAAGGTTTCTAGATTAAGGCTCTCATAAATGGCCCTCGTCCACAATAAATTTATTCAATAAGGCAACCCATCAAAAAGCCAACGGCAACAGACAATGCATGCGGTGCCCTTAAAATTGGTGTAGGTAAGTGAACTTTTACAACCTTAGATACGCTTTTTAAATTACTTTCCTCCTTAGGAGAAAAGCCTCCCTCCGGGCCAATTATAACCAAACCCTTCTCAAAGTTATTTATTTGATTTCTTGGAGCTTCTACACAATCTTTTGAAGAAAAAAGAAAAACTTTATCGTAGTCTTCAAATAAAACCTCAAGTTCACTAAAACCGATCACTTCCTTGAATTTTGGAAAAAAAGGGTTATTCGATTGAATAAGAGCACTTTCTAAAAGTTTCTCTACCCTTTCCTTGTTGAAGGGGTAACGAGATGAGTAGTCGGAATAAATCGGATAAATTTTATTAATACCCAACTCTGTTGCAATTTTTAATATTTCATCAGAAGCATTTTTTTTTGGGGAACAAAAAGCTAAATCAAGAGAAGGCTTATTTGGTTCGATTACATTAGATTCAATAATCTTAACTTGCAACTCCCTTTTTCCATGAGATTCGACTTTAGCTGTTACAGTAAGCCCCCTCCCGTCAAGAATTAAGATATTTTCACCAATTTTGACTCTAGCAACTTTTTGTAAATGATGTGCTTTATCACCTTTAACTGTTATTAAACCCTTTATAATTTCATTTTTTAAATCCTTTATATAGACGGCCCTCATGACCTTTCCTTTTTAAAAAGAAGAGCAGCCCAAGCTCCCTTAACCTTTTCCTCCAAAAACAAAAAGCCTTTCAAAGAGAACTCCTCCTTTATACTTTCTCTTTGCTCTAAAAGAATTCCCGAAAGAATTAAGTGGCCACCTTCTAGTAAACACTCATCTAAAAGTGAGGACTCTTTTAAAAGAACATGCTCCAAAATATTTGCAAAAACCAGGTTATATTTTTTTACCGGTAAAAACCTTTCTCTGGAAACTAATCTACATTTACCTAATGCCTCATCTTTAAAATTAATTTCTAAATTATTTTTACAGTTTTCAAGGGCTTCTATTTCCAGGTCACAAAAATCAATAGATAAATTTTCAATTAATTTTAAAGCTGCTATCCCGAGTATCCCAGAGCCACACCCAAAATCTAGACAGTTATCAAAAGCAACTTTCTTCTTATGGACCAGATCATCCACAATCTTAAGGCATAAATAAGTTGTTTCATGGTTTCCCGTACCAAAGCCCATTCCCGGATATATAAAAAGAGCCTCTTTCTTGTCTTTCCAGTCTTCTTTTTCCCATTCTGGTACAATTTTTAGATTATTTGAAACCTTAATGGTCTCAAATGACTTCCTCCATTCAGAGTTCCAATCTATCCAAGGCTTTAATTCCTTCTCAAAAATTATACCCGGAAAACTAACTTCTAAATATTTTTGAA
>MDTD01136655.1_pt1 | contig 13540 bp, 1 predicted proteins | sample 811221 | NCBI WGS metagenome assembly MDTD01 (sample SAMN05326646, study PRJNA326480) | marine metagenome | isolation source: seawater | place: Pacific Ocean: South West | collected 2011
ACATTGGTAGAAGATTTGAGGATGGCTGGACAGGTGTTTTATCTGGTCAAAATGATGGCGACAACGCTATTATGTTTAATAATTACTATGATGAACTGCCTATCGATACACATGACTATTTAGATTCTCCTGTATATTATTCTTCTATAGATGAACAAATACAGCAAGTGATGAGTGATAAAGAGTGGGATAATGATAATGACCCAAGTACAGCTAAAATTCCAACAAATCGAAGTTTACTGATAGATAGAAGAGAGTGGCAAGATCCCCAACATGTGATCACAGCAACCGGTTTTATTAATTCACAAAGTACGAGACAGTCGGGTATAGTATATAGGGAACTGTTGAGGTAAAGTTATGGCAATTTATGGAAGACAACGTAGTAAATGGGATCCAACAAGAGACAAAGCTAAAACGTCCAAGAATAGGACTTATGAGATCAAGAGGGATAGTACACCTATTTATAGCTCTGCTGTTTTATCCCCATTGGCTATAGATCTAAAAAATACTCTTTGGACTCATTTGAGTTTCAAAGATAATTCAATTTTGTGGCAAACAATAAAGAAAAAAACTGGGGGGAATGCCTCACCAAGCTCTGATAATTTGACTCGGTTTGGCCGAAATGATAATTGGACTTTTAATAAAGAGTTGTATCTAGAGCAAATTTCATCTTCTAGATTTTGTAAGGCTATAAAATTTACCGGCAAACCAATTTCTGTAGACCAAGACCAAAGACAGTTTTTAAGGGATGGGAATCACCTTTCCACGGCGCCATGGACTGGCTCAGAGTATTCTCATGCACAGCTTTTTGGAACAGCGAACCAAGTTGGGTCTTATCCTGCAGCTAACGAAACAAGAAATTTGTTCTTTTCTTTTTGGATTAAAATTAATTCTGAAAATAATGACAACGATGGTCATACATTCGCTCACTGGGCAACCCAAGGATCATTCCCACCAGATACTTCTTACGATGACCCAGATGAAGTCAAACCACTTATTTCATTTTTTGTTAATCCTGATGGAGGAATTGCAATTAGATTTACAGAAGAGTTGGACAACTCGATTGCAACTGTTTCACCCGGGCAATACGTGTCCGCTACTCCTGATTTTTTAGAGGTTGCAACGGACTCAGGGAAAAGAGTTATCGAAGTGGGCAAATGGCATTATGTTACGTTCTCCATTAATTTGTCGAATGGTTGGTCAAGCTCTAGTGCTCCAAGTGATATCACTAGTGCAGCAGAAATTTATATTGACGGAATAAAACAGACATCGTTAGCAATAACAAATTACACCTCAAGTTCTACTTTCGCAACAATTGACCAGAATTGGCAAAATGCAGATATGGAATGGCAGTTTGGCGACTTAATCAATAGCTGGGGCACAAGGGATTCATCATCTAATGAGATAAAAAGAAGTTCTGGTTTCAATGGTTCTCTTGGAGAATTTTCTATTATTTCTCAAGATTGCACTGACGCTAATTCAAATCCGACCATCAAAGCTCTAAATGAAGCAAAGAAAAGATACGATTTTGCAAAATTTTTATATGAGGCTAATACAGACGGAGTATTTAGGCTAGCCTCTGGTATTCATAATTCTTCTCCTAGAATAGAACAAAAAGATTTAGACGCAGACGACAAGCATCCGTCTTCTTATGGGTTGAACTTGTTTACGCAGCCAGATGTCTTGGGGTCAGAATCAGAGTATTTCACTAGGCGATATTTGACTCCTTCGATTTTACCTATACATGATGGAGATAGAACGAGACTGAGGTCACAAATAGACCACATAGAGGGCCATAAATCAGACGAAGAGTTTTCTCAAATACCGAGCAAAGAATACATAAGTTTTCAATCTCCGGAAGACTCTGTTGTTATGCCGCACCTAAGGTTACATCCAGATGATCGACTCATAACAAGTGGGAGCTGGTATTCTGATTCTCGTACAGAAATATTTCCAGAAGACCGATCATACTCATCTAATTCAACTACTTTGTCGTCCGGCTTTGTTACAAAATACTACAAGCCAGGTGTTCAAGCCCTGACTGGAGAACAGACATCAAGCGACCAACTATATAAAAGAAATAAAACTCTTCCAGATCATGCACCTTTTAAAGACACAGTTATCCCTCAAGAGTTCGACGATTGTTATGTAATAGAAATCCCCATCCCAAATGTCCCAAAAGACAACAGTGGAGAAAACATTCTTGAAGGAACAATTCTTAGCACTGATCTTGACAAAAATGAAGAACAAGGTTTCTTAGGGACTGCTTCCTTGTCTTATATAGTTTGGGAAGAAGCAACTATAACTACGTCTGTGACACTTAAGAGGACTGGATTTTTTGACAGATTCCCTACATCAGAAGGCAGCACTATAGATGTTGAACAATGTTTGACTGAATTTTATCAATGGTATCTTCCCTTGGTTGCAAACGTATCAGATATGTTTCAGACCAATGCTAGAGTGACGAATGACATCTATCCCTCCGCTAGCAATACTCAAACTTGGCAGTATGCTCTGATGAACTCTTCCACAAGGCCAACTACACACGATGGGTTGTGGAGCGAATTTGAGCAGTCACAATTCGGAGGAGGATGGAACACTACGTATATAGACATAGAAAAATTACAACCAGCAAAAAGCGTTTTGGATAATCCACTTTCTACTCCCTTGAATGGCCACACAAAAGGCAAAACGTGGCAGTATAAAGATGCTTTAAGGTTTATGGATATTTCAAAAGATAAATTTTATGGTTTCTCGATTGCTTTGACTCCTACAGCTAGCACATACGCTGCAGTAGTTATAATTCCGCCATACCATTCTGGAACTCCGTTGACGACGAACTTGATTGCATACCCTAATGGTCAACCATACTTGGTTGGGTATGCACCAAGTGATCAATTTACGAGAGACGCAAATGGTCATGCAACATCTGGTATTATTTCAGGTGTCGACACAACATTTGAAGTTGCAAATGATCCACTAGCTACGATTGGACTGGCTGCAGATTTTGTAGCTCAATTTGACCAAGGTTTAGCGACAATGAGAAGAAGGTGGAAAGGAGTGCACTCCTCACCTGATCCAAATACTGGTGCTTGGTTTCCTTCTGGTGCTTCTACAAGCTCGCCATGGAATTCGTATGGCTCCCTAACTGGTGCTCATGTTGAAGGAGATGGAAAAGGGCCTGCGTATGGAGCAACTCCAGGGACTCAGTCTTCACATACCCTTGAAGCAGATGATAAACCGGTACATGTCATATTAGTTCCTTACACTTCTACTTGGTTTGATGCAGGAAATACGAGTATAAATGTAGCAGCCGATAAAGACCCCAGTTCAGATGCAATAACGGTCGATACAGCTGTAAGGTCCAGCAATGTCAACTACCATAACTCAGCAATCGACAATTACGAGAGGCTTTGGGAAGGGTATTACATTTTTATAAAAATGAGGCAACATGATACAGAAGAGACCATTGCAGATAGAGTAATGTTAGCAATCAATGGCCACAAAGGTAGCACAGAAAAGAAAAAAACCGATTCAGGAGGTGATTTTTACGAGTCTGACCACATTTTCTATTTTACCCCCACGAACCAGCACAGTGTGGGTTGGACAACATCCACAAATGGAGGCTCTCCATCTTACCCGAGTGATTATGGTATTATGACTAATCCACTTTGGTGTGGTGTCATGAATTTTAGAACTGGCATACCTGGAATGTGGTTGACAAAGGGCATATCTTACAGGATAGGAACTCATACAGATTTTGATCCAGTTACACTATCTGTAAATAATCTTATGTTTTCTGACACGCAATTAAGATTAGAGACGTTCATGCCTGGAGCGGGCGGTTGGTTTGATGGGGACGCTCATGGATATAGCAGTAGTAGCAATCCCACATCAGGATTATGGGTTATTTGGGACATAACAGAAGCTCAATTTTGGCAAGGTACGGGTTATAATTCAGTAAGCCAAAGTAGCTGGAGTGGTCACAAGACACAGTCTACTGATCCCATGATACCAAATGTTTTGACCCCTGCATTTTCATTGCCTTACATCAACTCCATGTTTGGTAGTTTGGTAAGCTTTCAAAACAGCAACCATGTTCATAAGAATCCAAACTCTAGTTATAATACGACTAGTTATGGAACTGCACACTTCAGTTATTCCCAGCACACGGCTTCTACCGATAGTGATATTACCACTTTTGATGTCACAAATTTATGGGAATTTAATTATGGGAAAATTCAGAATGATTTAGCACCCTCGGTTGTTGATACTCAGCAGATGTACCCAGGACACGGATCAGGCTCTAATTCTGCAGAGATGCAAGACCCATGGCTGCCAGCTCATTGGCATCCAGATGGTGGTCGAAATGATGGTTACAACCCCTATAATTCTAGATTCAGCTCTATAGCATCACCAAGCAGAATCGATTTTCCCTGGGCCTATTCACCAACAGATGAACACAGTGCTCATACTGAAACTACAGGGAAGGCTAGTCACTGGTGGAGAAGGACTGAAATTGATAAATTACCGGCAGAAATCTCAAATGGTATCGTAGAACTAGAGAGGCTTAGAAAATACGGTCTCTCTAATGACGTTCTCTCAGATGGAGTTCCCTCTCAGCAAAATGTAGTCAGACAACCTAATACTGCCGGAGATAGCGTAAATGTCACTTTTCAAATGAAAATTCGACTTAGAAAGCCTGCAGATTATACATCTGTGCCAGATGGAAATACTTTGCCTGCCTTAAGTGATATTAAAGGTTGGATCACTGGATATATCAATGGAGCAACATCATCTGCATCTTATGGTGGGGGCACAACTGCTTCAATCTCGTCATGGGTTGAACCAACTGATTGGTGGCTTTATGGTACGGATGGAGCAGCTATAGAAATTCCCGATGATTTAAGACCGAGCGCAATTTCTTGCTCATCATCTGAAGTGACTGAAACACCTGTCTTAGAATCTAATCCTTCTCCACTTAATACTGGCCAACAAATCCAAACGATGGCATATTATAATTTCAAGCAGAAAAAATGGGTACCTGTTGTTAACCCTTATTCTACTGATCCCAAATCGACAACACCTTACACCCCTGAAGACATCGATTGGGTTGAGGCTTGCGATATTGGTTTCACTCCTATGACAGGTATTATATTGCCCTCAAAACAGTCATCTTTAGATAGAATTGTCCAGCTTTATGGTCGGCCGACGACTGATTTTGGATTTCCTTTTCATAGAAAATTTAAACCCAAAGAAGGAGAAACAATTGATTTGTCTCAATACATTCATGAGCCTGTCATCTTAAAGGGTTGGGAAATTAAGCAAAAAGTCATCCCTAGAGTAGGTTATCAGCATGATGACATGACAGGATATAGTTCTTCAGCTACGAATGTAGAAGCTTCAGGAACAGAAACTGGTCCTGCAGGAGACTATTATCAGACATCTATAGCCAGTAGATCACCGTTTTACTATGGAGGTCACGGCGAGGCAGCTGTCTATTATGATGGAGAAACTGAAATAGGGCCTTTCAGAGAATTGTTTGTTCATGATGAAACTATAGGTGCTGTTAATCCCAATACAGGTCTCCCATGGTCTCCAGCACATGCACCAAATCATCCAACTACAACATCTACCGGTCAATTAGATCGATATGAATATAATAAAACTGTTCCAGTTGCTCAATGGGGTATACCAGAAGAAGGCATACCATTCACTGATAATGCAATTAATCAACATGCTAAAGGTTTTGTAACGAAAGGTGTTACTGCGTTCTTATTAAGGGAAAGAGATTTAGTCAATAAAGACATCATTGTAGATAATTTTTATGGCTCTGAACACATGTCCTCATTTGTGAGCAACATAGTCGTCACTGGTTCTGAAGGTTCTTCTAATAATTCTATTGATCCGAGTTATGGACCACAAAATCCTTCTTTTGTGCCTAGTTTCAATGTACATACAGGATTAAATAGTGGATTTATTTTTAATAAAATAGATGATTCTACATCTCCAGACTTAAAAGAAGGAACAGATCCTGATGGTTCGGGGCCTTTACTTCCAGTTCCGCCTGATAACATCAATGAATCTGCCTTTTTAGCATTGGAGTATGGTTTCAGGAGGAATGAATATTTAGGATCTGTAGATAATAGAGATGGGTACTTTTCTGTTCCGAAGAGTTCAAAAACTCAACAAAAACAAACTTCAAGAGACATGATAGGATATTTGCAACATGTTTATCACAATGATCCGTCAGGATCTTTGCCTAGAAATCACTGGTATAGAGTTTCTGATAATGCAAACCTTTCTGAAGAATCGGATCCAAATTGGTCAAAACCAAATTATTCAGATATCAAAAACTTGATTAGCTTGCTGGGAAGAGAAAATGATACTTTCGTGGGCCCAAAAGCATCAGGATGCCTGAATCCACCTACGAATCCCAATGACATAAAAAACCTTCTTAGAGAAAATGTTTCTGACACCTATTATTTTCATGTTTCTGGATCAATGAAATTGAATGCTCCCCTAGCTGGATCTTTTCCTCTCTCTGTGTTTAGAATGAAAGCTAATAGCCTTGGAGCAATTGGCCTCTATGACTCAAGCGAAACAACGGTGACAGCAAGGGTGCCATTCTATGCTCAATCTATATTTCCGTCTGACATCGGCCGACCAACTAATTCTTCTTTGATTTCCGAAAGAACAATTCCATCTGTTTCAAGTGTTAAAAATCCAACTTCTACCGTTGTGCCAAATGCACTTTATCCCCTGTCTGGGAATGCTGTGCTACCTGACCACACTAGTGTAATTTCTATTGCTGAACCCGAAACCAAGGAATGTGAGGTAGTCTTAGCGCCATCAGATCGAATAATTCTAGGGATACAAGATTCTATTGCAACAACATTTGCATCACAGCAAGCTGTTGGTGGGGTATCTGCTAAGAAATTTGTTAGATGGGGAAGAAATAAATTACAAATTCCTTTTCAGCAACATGGAGCATATCTTAGGTTATTTGTACAGCACCAAAGAAGAGAAAATTCAATCGATGTTAGAAGTAATCAAACTAATGAATTTTCAGACAGCGTACATAGAGAAATAGGAGACTTAATTGTAGATGATCAATACATGGTAGAGCCTTTAACTGCATATTCAGGATCAATGGGAGATGACATTGTAGCACCTGTTCGACAAATTATTTTAGGTGCACCGGTTGCTCAATTAAGGTATTCAGCTTTTATTGCAACAGCTGGAAACACTCTCACTTCAAAAGCATTAGCTGATGGTGCTTCCTTTTGGGAGGAGTGGCATTATTATGATGTAGACAACTCCAGTGTCAGTGATTGGTCGACTGAAATCACTAACGGCACTAAAAGAAAGACTACTTGGGATGGTGTCGTCCCATGGAATGCTTCAAACTTAAGGACTACGCACCGGGCATTCCCTAATTCTTCGGAGTCTGGTGGTAGAATCAATGCTATCTCACTCAAGAGAGGCTCTTATAATCAAACTCAATTTGATTTCGGTTTAGATGGCGTACATCAATGGTGTGTTGTGCCCGATCCTAGTTCTTTCCCTCACAGTGCACCGGGATATCCAGAAAGAAGAGATTATAAAGAAGGAGTTTATTTATCAGAATTAAATCCAAGGTTGAAAGATAGAGACACTGCATATGGTGTTGGAGTTACAGACCTAGTAAGAGGCAATGGAAATATAAATTTAGAGTTTAACTACACTAATAATCCGGCCATTTCTTCGTATAGTTTGAAAATGCCTTTGTATTATGCTGCTGATACTTTACTAGGTACTAATTTAGGGACAATTAATGTCGAATTCAGATTAGTCAAATTATCAGGCAATGTTCAAGGCTATTCTTTTGATACGAATGGTGCCTCTTCTTCATACTCTTTTGTGGCTGGTGATGCTTTCTTTTTCAATGCCGGCGGTTTGGCTTGCAAGGTTGACTATAATCTGCTTAGCTCTTCTTCAGATGCTTTGAAATTCACTCAACGATTTAAAAATGATTCAGCTGCATTTGGCTACATAGGAGATTTTTTAGGCAATCATAGTGCTGTTCCAGCGAATTATGATGGCAAAGATGGTATAGACATTATCTATATAGTTGCAGCAACAGGCACCATGAACCCCAAAGGGTACCTTCCCGAAACTAGTAACACTTACATAGTTTGGCAGGATGTTATCGATGCGATTAGCAAAACTTTAAAAGTACAAAAGATAGCAAACCCTGCTTTGTTGTACAACGTGTATACTTCTAGCGATGGATTTGGTGGCCACATAGAACTAGAGTATCCAGAAGATTCGGATTTTACAGAATTAATTCGAAACACTATCCGAAATGAAGTTGGAGGAGGATCAATTCATTACACGGCAATGAGATTTGGCGGTGCTATGATGGCTTTAACTGGGAATGGTTCACAGTTAGCTTCATCTAGTTCAACTAGTGCACCATACAACTCTTTTCCTTTTAATTCTAAGATTGTTGGATGGTATCCACCAGGTGGTCCTGGACTTCAGGCTGGTACATCTACAACTATTGACTTAAGTGACAATAGCGCAACAGCCATTGACGGTATTGTAGATTTCTTAAAAGAGATCGATACTAGTAAAAAAGGTTATGAATTCTTTTCTAGCATATCCTCTGGAGAAGTGACTATGGATACTTCCACTATGCCTCGATGGGGCTTTGTAAAAAATACAAAGAGCAGTGCTAATAGAGAAAACAATACAGAAAGAATCAATAAATTGATTGCAAGAAAAGTCTTATATAGGTCTACTAAAGGAACGGCAGGATCATATGGTTCTTTACAAAAAACGACACAATTAACTTCCGGAGACGAGCTTATATATGATTCTGGAGTTCCAACCATCGGATTCGGAACTGATGCCAGTGCTGACTTAAGTAATCTTCCTTATGGAAAAGATTCTAGTGGATCTCAACTAACCTATATTTTTGATGGCTGGTGGCCTCAAGAAGAGAGAAATAGCAATAAAAAGTTTGATTCTTTCCCTAGAATTACAAAAGTAAAATTCAACCCAAATTCTTCTAGCAACACACATTCAGAATTTGATGTTTCTGGTGGCGACCAAAATGAACCATCAATCGAATATTCTAATTTGTTACCTGATGGCTCTACAGTGTCTACTTCTGGAGGGGTTGGTTCAGTATTCCCCCCTACTGCAGGTTCTTCTGATGATTATTTGGAGGTATCCAATCTATTGTCTTCTGCATTTAATTCATCAGTAGAGCATTTTGATAAGACAATTAGGTCTATTTATTTTGGTATTGGATTTCAAAAAATAAGAGAACCTGATTCCTCTGTCCATACAAGTTCTCCAGGAAACACGGTTAAATATCATAAAATTAATCCAATTATCACTCCTGACATTATCACTTACATACCTTCTGCAGATACATCATTAACCCCCACTGGTGTCTTTGGCACCGAGAAAAATAGAAAATTATTGTTATCTCCAATAAGAGGGCCAAGATTTGGATTGTATAACATTTCGACTCAAACTCAGAAATTCCACTTTAGGAGCAATCGATATGGACAATTTAGAGATATGCTTGAACAAGGTATTGATACAAAATTTGCAAAATTTCTTAAAGATGAAACAATTTATGGATCGCCAGTAATAGTTAATCCTATTAACCCTATTAATCCAGAAATACCAAAATTAATGTCGGGAACTCAAAGATTCAATCAAAGACAAGACTGCACAATTGTTAAACCATACATCGAAGGAAAAGATGGCCATAACATCAATGTAATTGTGAAACCGACCATGCTTAATAGCGAATCTCTTAGGGTTGATGTCCCAGGATCGATAAGAACAAGGGCAGTTACGGCGCCTGGGAATATAGCACAGAACATTAGAACTCGGAGTTGATTGTGAGTACAAATAGGAAATCAGAAAGTACTCAATTAACTACTGCAGCACCAAGCTCTACTATGAGCAATTGGACTGTTGATGATATTAGAAAAAGTGATATTTTAACATTTAGGGAAAGTAGGTCTGAATACGTTGACAGTGTTGTTTGCCCAAATGGTTTGCAAGTTGGTTTATTAGATGAAGCATTCGTTAATGATCTTTTAGTTGTCGGTAATATAACAGGGTCCGGCATCATTTATGCTTCAGGGTCTTTTTCGGGTTCTCTGCAAACATTAATAGATGGTACAAACTACCTCAAGGGTACAGGTGGCATCACAATCACAAATAATACTGATGGTTCGATTACTATTGATGGAGCTGGAGGATCCTCAGGGACAACTTACACCGCTGGTTCTGGTATGTCTTTAAGCTCTGGAAACGCATTTTCTGCTGTTCCTGATAATACAACTATAGGAATTAATTCTAGCAATCAATTGCATACAATAGGGCTTCCCTATGCTATGACGATGGGTAATGGCTTTGTTTCTAACACCTATAATGGTTCTGCTCCCAAAACATTAGAGCTTAAGCCAGCAACAGGATCACCGATAACTATTACTAGCTCCGGAATAGATTTTTCCACAGCCGCAGTTTCAGCTGTTTCTGGCAATACTTCTGATTATCTTTTGGTTTCTTCAGGTACTGGATTAGCTAAAGTTCAAATACAAAATCTAATAAATCTAGGGATTGGGAACACCAATTTAATCCCCCAAGATGCACAGTATCTTGTGATGCAATCTCATGCTGGCCTGACTAATGAGAGGGTTTTCAATGCAACAGATGGGATCCAGCTGGATTCTAGTAATGCAAACAGCTTGACGATATCAGCGGCTATAGAACCTTCTGGTGGGTTACAAATCATTAACAACAAATTAGCTGTTGATGTTGATGATATAATTGGAGCAGGGCTTTCTAAAAATACATCTACTGGAAAAATAGATGCTAACTATACAAACTTAGCAGGCACTGGGTTGACACAAAATGGAAGTGCTATAGATGTTGAATTTGGAAAACAGTCAGATCAAGTTGCCAAAGGATCAAACACCATTGGGATCGGAGCGGGGACTGGTTTAGTTGGTTCAGGCCCAGTAAAAATTGGAGAAACCTCAAGTACAATCAACCTCTCTGTTGATCCAACAGATTTTTCAGGTGCTGGTACCATCATAAGAAATGGAAACATAGATGTTAATTTGACTGGTCAAAACGGGATCACAATTAGTGCTGGGTCAAACAATAGCCTTCTTATAGGGTTTAGTAATCCAAACAATTATTCTACAACAGTTGGAACTGTCACATCTGTAGGTTTAACAGGTGGTGAAGGTATCACAGTTGCAGGAAGCCCAATAACTGATAGCGGGTCTATTACTGTTGATATGCATCTTAATGAGTTGTCTACGAGCTCTTTAGATGATGATGGAAATTATTTCGCAGTTGTTAATTCATCTGGAGTGCAAAAAAAGCTTACAAAAGGATTCATAAAACTAAGTGGATTTGATAATGATGCTGGCTTCACAAGTAATACAGGAACAGTGACACAAGTGGGTATCACAGCTGGTAACTTAGTGGACGTGAGTGGTAGCCCTGTAACCTCTTCTGGAAACATGACCATAGCAGTCGATTTAAGTGAATTAGATGCGTCTACAGATAATGCTGATGGTGATTATTTTGTAGTTGTTAATGATGCTAATGCCCAAAAGAAACTTACCAAAGCAAATATTAGCTTGAGTGGCTTTGATAATGACTCTGGATTTCTTACATCTGTCCAAGTGAGTGACATTGAGGCTGGCTCGATACTTGTTGCTGGTGAATCTTTTGTAGATGACGACACAAACATAATGTCTGCTGCAGCTATTAATGATCTTATAGAATCAAAAGGGTATACCACCCAGTCTGGCGACATAACAAAAGTCACTGCAGGAGTTGGATTATCTGGCGGAGGAGACACGGGTGATGTCACCTTAGACATTGATATCAATGGGCTGTCCGAGGACTCGAGTGGTCCAGCACATGGGGATTTCATTGCGTATGCAGATGTTGATGATTCTAACGCAGTGAAAAAATTATCGATAGATGATTTAACAAAATTTCAAACAGACTGGTCTAATTCTTCTGGTTATGGTATTGGATCTTTCAATGGTAGACTTTACTTAAAACCAAATGATATGGTTGCAGCAACAGATGTCAATCCAGCAGATGATATCCTAATAATAGAAGATGCAAGTGACAGCTCAACCGTTGCAAAGAAAACTGGCATTAGCGATGTGATATCAGCCGTCTCTGGTGTTGGATTAGCGGCTTCTGCAGGTGTATTAAGTGTCGACTACGATGGCCCAAATTCAATTATAAAAAGTGCGACAGATGGTACCGGTATAACGATCGACGAAGATACCGACTATCTTCTTGTGCATGATTCCTCCTCTGATACGGTCAAATACGTGAAAGCAGGCCAAGTGGGGAGTACTGGCACCGGTGGGACAATAGGGCCTCCAGAAGGAAATCCGGATAACACGTATACAGATGGTCTTTTTAGCAATTTTACCTCAAACACTACAACAGGGACTGCAATCGATAAAATTAACGAAGTTCTAAAACTTCTAGCACCTCAGCCTGCGCCTGACATTAGCTCTATTAATGTTACTACTAATCTTACGGAAGCCATCAGCGCAAAATTGTCATTTGGAGCATCCAACACCGGTGGTTCAACTTATGCAGATTCAGCTAATACAGCTGGTATGACTCCGGTTGATACCAACGGCACTTATTCTGCGAATAACAACAATGACAAACCTAGAAGGTTAGGGATTTTTCTTTCAGATACTTCAATCGAAGGCATCATAAACGAAAATACTAGTCTAGCTCAGTATGCTAATTCTACCATCAACTATGTTGCAGATTCTTTTGGCAATGGAGAGGTAGGTACTCTAAAGCTTTTTGTCAATGACGAATCAACTCCGAAACACTCAATTGATTTGTCAACATTTGCAGGAGCAGGAAATCCTGGCAGTGGGACAGACAATACTGGCGTGAACAGCAATGGCTCTGGATTTTATCAGATGTCAATTGCCAAAGATGCTACTTCTGAGGGAGGGACTTCTTTTAACATTTTCAAACACAGAACAGGAAAATACAGGGTGCATCACGCTGATCAGAGAGAGGGATGGAATTATGCAAAAGTAGTGCATTCTATTGGAAGTACAGACCATACAACGAACTATGTCGAATGGATTAATGACACCGATACTACTGCGATTACAGCAACTTCTACTTCTATAACTAGTGTGACAGGTTCTGATGAGTTTGTTCTCTCTGGTATCAAATACTTCAAGACTGCTTCATTCGGTTACGCTGCTACGGTCAATAATGCGCACAGAGGGCTCCACACTTCGACACCTATCGTGTTCAATAGCACATACGGCAGTATTTCGACAGCAACCGATCAAGACAACGTAAATCTAATCAATGTTTTTCCAGGAGTCGCTTCTGGCCAGGATTTCACAAAGTCTATAGTTGTAACAGCTTCCGGTGGGTTCAATGTTTCTTCTAGTGGGTTTCCTGCAACAGGGCTAATAAATGGCACAAATACTGTCTCGATGAA
>MDTD01147689.1_pt1 | contig 13537 bp, 11 predicted proteins | sample 811221 | NCBI WGS metagenome assembly MDTD01 (sample SAMN05326646, study PRJNA326480) | marine metagenome | isolation source: seawater | place: Pacific Ocean: South West | collected 2011
TCTTAGCTACTTGTAAAGCGCTACTGCTCATCAAAGAAAATCCGATGTTTTAAGAATTTTAACTTGTAAATTTACTTAAAAATTTTTTAGGAATTACCGTGAAAAATGAAGATCTAAAAAAAATTAAATTAAACATTTTCGAAGTAATTTGTTATTAAGTGGCCAAAAAAAAAATTTTTTTTAAGCCATTCTAATAAAATGTTAAGAAAATTAGCCAGTAATTTTTTATACTAGCAGATAATTGGTCAAACTACCAAGTCAAATTTAAACAAATCTTCAGCATTCTGCGAAGACTCTGATGCAATAATCTCTAAAGAGGTGTTTCTAATTGTAGCTAAACTTTTTGCAACAGACTCAACAAATGCTGGTTCATTCCTTTTTCCACGATATGGGACTGGTGCCAAAAAAGGGGAATCTGTTTCAATAAGATACTTATCACTAGGCACGATCCGCGCACAGGCATGTGTTTCATGCGCTTTTGGAAATGTCACTATTCCACTGAAACTAATATAAAAACCTAAATTTAAAAATTCATTCATTTCCGCAGGAGAACCACTCCAACAATGTAAAACGCCTCTTGGGCAATTATTACTTTTGTGAAGTTGTTTACAAATATTCAATAACTCATTCGCTGCATTTCTACAGTGAATTATAACTGGCAAATCTACTTCAACTGCCAATTGCAATTGAGGAAGAAGAGCATCCATTTGCACATCAATATTTTTGTTTTTAAATAAGTCGAGACCAAGTTCTCCTATAGCTACAATTCTATTATCTTCAGAGATTGCTTTTTTAATTATTGAGACTGAATTATCTTCCCATTTATTGGCATCTAAAGGATGAAGACCAACTGCATAATATACATCTGGAAATTTATTAGCAATTTTCTTCAAGCTCGGGATTTCATCCAACTCCACGCAAGCATGAAGGAGTTTAGTTACACCTTTGGACCTCCACCTAGTTGCAACTTCTTCAAGATCACTTTCAAAATTCTCAAATATTAAATGACAATGACTATCAACAAGATTCAATTTTTTCATTGTTGAAGAATTTTATTAATCCTTTATAGTTAAAGTCGTTTTGACTAATTTGCTAATTCTGGACTTCTTATTTGCTCCATTATTTTTATGTAAAACATTTTTCTTTACTGCCTTATCAATTTGACTAAAAGCTTCATTTAGACTTGTATTAATTAAATCTTTATTTTGATCATTAGGATCTTTCTTAAAATTATCGCAATAAAGAAGAGTTTTTTTAATCAGAGTCTTTACACTTGATTTATATGATTTGTTGGCTTGACGATTTCTTTCTGCGATTAAAATTCTTTTTTTTGCTGATTTGTTATTTGCCACAATAATAGCTTTGATTTATACTAAGTTACTATATCAAAAAATCTGTCCTGTAATCAATCATAATTTTTCCAAACAAATTTAGTAATCAAAATCAAATTATTTTCAAATTCAGGATATGAAAATTATTAGTAACAAAATTGAAACAACTCAAGAGCTCATAAGAATTGCAGAAAGAACTGATATTGAGAATAATGATGAAATTAACACTACAGTAAAAGGCATACTGAAAGATATTAAATGCAATGGAGACGAAGCTGTAAAAAAATATACTCTTAAATTTGACGGATTTAATCCTGAACCAATGCGTGTAAGCAAGGAAGAGATTGAAGAAGCATGGCATGCAACAAACCACTCATTACAGAAATCATTAAAGATAGCGAAAAAAAGAATAGAAAAATTTCATGAAAGAGAAATGCCACAATCTTTCTCAATAAAAGGTATCTATGGTGAATGTGTTCAAAGAAAATGGTCGCCCGTCAAAAGAGCTGGTTTATATATTCCAGGGGGCAGAGCAGCATATCCCAGTACTGTATTAATGAATGCCATACCAGCGAAAGTTGCTGGAGTAAAAGAGATAATAATGGTTTCACCTGGTAATTCAGAAGGTTATATAAACAAAACTGTTTTGGCTGCAGCTTACATAACAGGTTTAGAAAAAGTCTTTAGAGTTGGTGGTGCACAAGCTATAGGTGCACTAGCTTATGGTACAGAAAATATCAGTAAAGTTGATGTGATTTCTGGACCAGGGAATATTTTCGTAACTACTGCAAAAAAAATAATCTTTGGTTCAACTGGAATAGACTCACTTGCTGGTCCAAGTGAAATACTTATAATTGCTGATAGTTCCGCAAACCCTTCTCAGCTAGCTACTGATCTTCTAGCCCAAGCTGAGCATGATCCATTTGCCTCTTCAATTCTTTTAACAACAAGTGGCTCTTTAGCAGAAAAGGTATCAAATGCAGTTAATAAAAAATTAGAAAAGCATCCAAGAAAAGAAATTTGCTTCAGATCAATAAAAGATTGGGGTTTGATTGCAATTTGTGAAAATTTAAAAACTTGCATTGAACTTAGTAATCAATTTGCTCCCGAACATTTAGAAATTATTACAAAGGATCCCAATTTAGTTTTGGAAAAAATAGAGAATGCTGGAGCAATCTTTCTAGGCAAATGGACTCCTGAAGCAGTTGGAGATTATTTAGCAGGGCCGAACCATACACTCCCAACTTCTGGCAATGCTAGATTTAGTGGAGCGCTTGGAGTGGAGACTTTTATGAAGAATTCATCAATAATTGAATTCAATAAAAAGTCGTTACAAGAGACAAGTACAGATATTATTAATTTAGCCAATAGCGAAGGTCTTCATAGTCATGCTGAATCAGTAAAAGAAAGATTTGAAAATTAGTTGATTTTTTCTGGCGAATATACTACAGGCATACCTTCTTCAATCTTGCCTACCAGTAATTTATTTGTCATATCTACAAAGAGACCATTCTCAAGCACTCCAGGAATATTATTTATTTGCGATTCTAATATTCTAGGGTTTTGAATACCTTCTTTGAATAACACATCTAAAATTAAATTTCCCTGATCTGTAACTATTGGTCCCGCTTTTTTTGAAGCCATTCTTAAATTACACACCGAATTCATTAATTGAATTTTATCTTTAACTTGATTCCATGCAGATGGAATTACCTCAACTGGCAATGGAAATACTTCATTTAAATTCTTTACTAATTTTGTTTCATCTACAACTATTAGCAATTTATTAGCTTTTGAGGCCACTAATTTTTCCCTTACATGGCAAGCACCTCCACCTTTAATTAATTGAAAGCTAGGACTTACTTCATCAGCTCCATCAATAGCTAAATCAATTTTCTGTACAGATGCCAAATCAATTAAAGGAATTCCATACTCTAATGCAAGGACTTCGGATTGAAAAGAAGTAGGCACTCCCTTTATATCTTTTATTAATCCAGATTTTATATTTTCGGCTAAACATTTGATCATGATAGCTGCAGTCGAGCCAGATCCTAAGCCTAAAACCATTCCATCTTGTATGTCTTTTATTGCTGCCTCTGCGACAGCTTTTTTCATCTGATCTTGTAAGTTCAAAATGCTAGTTAAAGTTAAATCTTAAGATTATTTAAAATAAGAGAGGCATTTATGTCAAACCAGGAAGAGCCTCTGGTTTAATATTTACTTTTATTTCTTGATTATTTCTTAAAACGCGTAACAAAAATATTTTCCCAATTTGTGCTTTTTCAACTTCATCTAAAAGGGCTTTTGGTTCTTTAATTAAAATATCTTCAGCTGCTATAACAAGATCTCCCCTTTTTAAACCAGCTCTTTCAGCGGGGCTATTAGGAACAACAGATTGTATAAGTGCTCCTGATCTTTCAGGTAATTGGACTAGAGCATTAGGGTCTTCATTATATTCTTTAGCTAATTTCGCATTTAAGGAAATAAGTTGTACTCCTAAATAGGGATGAATAACTTCTCCATTTTTTAAAAGCTGATCTGAGACTCTCCTAGCTAAATTTATTGGAATAGCAAATCCAAGTCCCGCTCCAGGACCACTTCTCACCAAAGTATTAATTCCAATAACTTCACCGTTCTCATTAACCAGTGGTCCTCCTGAATTACCTGGATTTATAGCTGCATCCGTTTGAATAAGATCTAATCTTTTATCTGAAAAGCCTAAGCTATTAATATCTCTGTGAAGGCTACTTACTATACCTAAAGTTACAGTTTTTTCTAAGCCATATGGTGTTCCTAAAGCAATAGCCCAATCTCCAACTTCTAATTCTTCAGAATCTCCCATAGGAGCAAAGTCAGATTTAATAATATTTTCAATCCTTACCAAAGCTAAATCTGTGATTGAATCCGTTCCAAGGACTTTACCGTCATAATTTGTTCCATCTGCAAGAGTTACATATACTTGGTCTACCCTGTCAACAACATGCGCATTAGTCAAAATCAAACCATTTTCATCAATTAATACACCAGATCCTTGTCCCCTTTCTCGATCAGGAATAGTACCTGGTTCTCCAAGTAAATCTCTTAAGAGTGGATCTAGTAAAGTTGGGTCAAATTGTTGTCTTTCAACAGACCTTTCAGTATCTATTCTCACAACAGCAGGGCCAACATGTTTAACTGCATCAGAGACAAAATTATGATTACCGCCACTATCGATTGCATAAACTTCTTTTTGAGCAAACAACTCAAATATTAATAAGAAAGTTATTGTGAATACTTTAAATATTTTCATAGAAAGAAACTCTAAAAATATAAATCAGATATAGATATGATATAAAATTTTAAGATATATTATGTTCTAACAAAATTGAGACTTTATTCTTTACTATCATAAGAATTTTAAGAATTGCGTTAATCACTATAATTAAAATATTCTTAATTTTAAAATTCATCGAGTGGATAAAAATTGCAAAAACAGATTAGAAAAATTAATAAAGACAGTTGCTAAAAATTTTAATTATGAAATCATTAGTTTCAATTTCCTGACAAATAATAAACCTTTATTGATCCAAGTAATTTTGAAAAATATAGATGATAGTGATATTACGATTGAAGACTGCTGCCATTTCAATGAACCAGTAGAAAAAGCTATTGAAAATTCAAAACTTTTAAATTGTAGATATGTATTAGAAATTAGTAGTCAAGGTGTCAGTGATGAATTAACCTCTAATAGAGACTTCAAAACTTTTAAAGGTTTTCCAGTTAAGGTTGAATTAAACCAAAATGATTCTAAAACCGAGCATTTAAATGGTTTGCTTTATGAAAAATCAAAAGATTATTTAGCCATTAACATAAAAGGTAAAATAAAAAAAATACCCTTTATTGAAGTATTGAAGGTAAGTCTTGCTACAATAGAAGACTAACAATTCTTAATTCATTCAATTTTGACCCATCATAGATGGCTTTAGTAATTCTCCCAGGTTTAAACAATCTTATTGATGACATAAGTGAGGAAAAGAAATTACCTCCACAAGTCGTCGAATCTGCTTTGCGTGAAGCACTATTAAAAGGTTATGAAAAGTATAGACGTACTTTCTATATAGGAATTAAAGATGACCCTTTTGATGAAGAATATTTTAGCAATTTTGATGTGGGCTTGGATCTAGATGAAGAAGGTTATAGGGTATTAGCGAGTAAGATTATTGTCGAAGATGTTGAAAGTGAAGATCATCAGATCTCTCTGGTTGAAGTACAACAAGTAGCTGATGATGCCCAAATTGGAGACACTGTAGTTTTAGATGTAACTCCTGACAAAGAAGATTTTGGAAGAATGGCTGCTTCTACCACAAAACAAGTTTTAGCTCAAAAGCTAAGAGATCATCAAAGAAAAATGATCCAAGAAGAATTTGCTGATCTTGAAGATCCTGTTCTTACAGCAAGAGTAATAAGATTTGAGAGACAATCAGTGATTATGGGTGTTAGTTCTGGCATTGGTAGACCAGAGGTTGAGGCTGAATTACCCAAGAGAGATCAGTTACCAAATGATAATTACAGAGCCAATGCAACATTTAAAGTTTTTCTTAAAGAAGTTAGTGAAATAGCTAGAAAAGGTCCTCAACTCTTTGTGAGTAGAGCAAATGCAGGCTTAGTTGTTTATTTATTTGAAAACGAAGTACCTGAGATTCAAGAGGGCACAGTAAAAATTGTAGCGGTATCAAGAGAAGCAAATCCTCCTTCCAGAGCAGTTGGACCAAGAACAAAAGTCGCTGTAGATAGTACAGAAGGAGAGGTAGACCCTGTTGGTGCATGTATTGGAGCGAGGGGGGCAAGGATACAACAAGTTGTTAATGAATTGAGGGGTGAAAAAATTGATGTAATCAAGTGGTCTTCTGATCCAATCCAATATATTCTAAATTCTTTAAGTCCAGCTAAAGTAGACCTTGTTAGGTTAGTTGATCCAGAGGGCCAGCATGCCCATGTGCTTGTACCCCCAGATCAGTTAAGTCTCGCTATTGGGAGAGAAGGGCAAAATGTAAGGTTAGCGGCAAGATTAACAGGATGGAAAATAGATGTAAAAAATTCACATGAATACGATCAAACAGCTGAAGATGAAGTAGTTGCTGAACTTATTTCACAAAGAGAAGATGAAGAAAATCTGCAGAGAGAATCTGAAAAAAAATTAGCTGCTGAACAAGCTGCTAGAGCGGAAGAAGATGCTCGCTTAAGAGAATTATATCCCCTTCCAGAAGATGAAGAGGAAGAGGAAGACAATATAGTCGAAACATTTGAAGATGAAGTAAATTCTCCTGAGGAAAGAACACGGTGAAAAGCAATAAACCTGTCATGCGCAGGTGCATTTCCTGTCGAATAATTAAAAATAGGTTTTACCTATTAAAAATCACAAAAGATCAAAATCTAGGGATTTCTATAGATAAAAACGGAATTGGGCGATCTGCATACTTATGTAAATCTGAAATCTGCACAACTGATCCGAAATTAAAAAAGAATCTTCAGAAAGCTCTCAAAGTTAAACTTGATATGAAATTTTTTGAGATTATTTCAAAGGAAATTCAAAACTATAAATAACTTTCCCAAAAGGGAATATAATTAAATTAATAGCTCTTTAATAGATTAAAGAGTATAATAAAATTAAATGACTCTCAGCGATAAAATCAGAATTTATGAACTTTCCAGAGATTTAAATCTGGAAAATAAGGATATATTGGACGCGGCACAAAAGCTTTCAATATCGGTTAAAAGTCATAGCAGTTCTATAAGTTCAATTGATGCGAAGAAAATTAAAAATCATATTAACAATTTAAAAATTAATAATAAAAATATCATTTCAGTAAATAAATCTGCAACCAACTCAATCCTAAAGAATAGTAAGAATAATCCGAACCAAGATACAAAAGGCAATATTTCAACAAAGAGTAAAAATAAAAATCTAAAGACAAGCAATGAGATAGTCTCAAAACCTCTTCTAACAAAACCTAATATTTCACAATTTAAATCTCAAGCTAATAGCAGATTACAAAAATCATCTCAATTAAAAACTTCTTCAACAAACATCAAAACAACAAACAAATTCGTTCATAAAAATAATTCTAAGCAAATTGATTCAAATCCAAATAAAAATAGATCTGTGTATAAAGAGAATTCAAATCCTAATAGACCTAAGCCGCCAATACAATTATTCGAAAAGCCAAAGAATGTAAATTCAACTTTAAAAAGTGGTTCTCAAAATAAAATTAATAATCCTATTAATAAACCTCAAAATAATCAAAACAAATATGAAAAGAATCCTAATAATTTTATTAAAAAAAGTACTCAGAAATCTTCTCCATCTGCACCTGAATTAGTAGGCGCTCCTATTAGAAAGAATAATGCACCAGCTAAACCAGCCTTTAATAAACGATCTACGAATAATAAATCAGCTATTTCTAATAAACCTTTAACACCCAATAGACCAAGCACTCCATACAGACCAAATAGTTCAAATACTAATAGAGGAACTGGACTTAATAGGCCAAGTAGTTTCAATAAGCCAGGAGGTCCAAACAGGCAAAGTAATCCCGGTAATCTAAATAAAAGAGGAGAATTTAATAGAGGAAATCCTAAATTTAATAGGCAAAGTCCATCTGGAGTTAGGAAGCCTGTTGCTCCTAATGAATTTATGCAACTTCAGAAAACAAGAGCTTCTAATGATAATAAATCTAATCATACTGATTACAGGAAACAAAAACCTATTGATTCGCCCAAGCAGAAGCCAAAAGCTACCCCTAATAGACCAAACTCCATTGCTCCTGCAAAAAAGGTAGCACACAGACCAGGTAATGCATCTAAAAAAACAGGAAGAACCGATTGGGATGACTCAGCAAAGCTTGAGGCATTAAGAAATAAAACTCCACAAAAACAAAGGCAAAAGGTTCATATAATCGGAGAAAATGATGATTCTCTTACTACAGAAACAAGTGGTTATGCTGGAGATCAAAAGACTTCTATATTATCAGCTAGTTTAGCCAGACCAGCAAAGGTAAAATCAGAAAATGATAATGCTCAAAAACCGAGCAAAAAATTAAAAAAGAAAAGAAAAGAAACTACACGACAAAGGCAGAAAAGAAGAGCAATGGAGTTACGAGCCTCAAGAGAAGCTAAGCAGGTAAGGCCAGAGATGATAATTATTCCTGAGGATAATTTAACCGTACAAGAGTTGGCTGATAAATTAAAACTTGAAAGTTCTGAAATTATTAAATCTTTATTTTTTAAAGGTATCACTGCTACTGTCACGCAATCTTTAGATCTGGCAACTATCGAGGCTGTAGCTGATGAATTTGGAGTCCCTGTTTTACAAGATGATGTTAAAGAGGCTGCCACTAAAACAGTAGAGATGATAGAGAAAACAGATATTAATAAATTAATAACTAGGCCACCAGTTGTAACCGTAATGGGTCATGTTGATCATGGGAAGACAAGTCTTCTTGATTCAATAAGAAAATCCCGAGTTGCCTCAGGGGAAGCGGGTGGAATTACGCAGCATATTGGAGCATATCAAGTTGAAGTAGAGCATGAATCCAAATCTAGGAAATTAACATTTCTAGATACGCCAGGTCATGAAGCATTTACTGCTATGAGAGCTCGAGGTACAAAAGTAACAGATGTTGCAGTTCTTGTCGTCGCTGCTGATGATGGTGTTAGGCCTCAAACCTTAGAAGCGATAAGCCATGCAAGAGCTGCGAAAGTTCCAATAGTTGTAGCTATTAATAAAATTGACAAAGAAGGGGCTTCCCCTGACAGAGTAAAGCAAGAGTTATCTGAAAAAGATCTTATTGCTGAAGATTGGGGTGGAGATGTTGTAATGGTTCCAGTTAGTGCAATAAAAGATAAAAATATAGATAAATTGCTTGAAATGATTTTATTAGTATCTGAAGTTGAAGATCTTCAAGCTAATCCAAAAAGATTAGCTAAAGGGACTGTGATTGAAGCCCATCTCGACAAAGCCAAAGGTCCAGTTGCTACTTTATTAATTCAAAATGGTACTCTAAAATCAGGAGATATTCTCGCAGCTGGCTCAGTATTAGGAAGAATTCGAGCTATGGTAGATGAACATGGGAACCGCATAAAAGAAGCCGGTCCATCCTTTCCTGTAGAAGCTTTAGGATTTAGTGAAGTACCTACTGCAGGAGATGAATTTGAAGTATTCCCAGATGATAAAACAGCTAGAAGTATCGTGGGAGATAGAGCTTCTGATGCAAGAGCAACCAAATTAGCTCAACAAATGGCCTCAAGAAGAGTCAGTCTTTCATCTTTATCAAATCAAGCTAATGAAGGAGAACTTAAGGAATTAAATCTTATTCTAAAAGCCGATGTTCAAGGCAGTGTAGAAGCAATTTTAGGATCATTGGAACAATTACCAAAAAATGAAGTGCAAGTTAGGGTACTTTTATCTGCACCGGGAGAAATAACAGAAACAGATATTGATCTGGCTGCAGCGTCCGGGTCAGTCATAATTGGTTTTAATACATCATTAGCATCAGGTGCTAAAAGGGCAGCTGATGCTAATGATGTGGACATAAGAGAATATGAAGTTATTTATAAATTATTAGAAGATATTCAATCTGCAATGGAAGGATTATTAGAACCAGACTTAGTTGAGGAGTCACTAGGGCAATCACAAGTTAGAGCAATATTTTCAATAGGAAAAGGAACAATAGCAGGCTGTTATGTCAATACTGGAAAACTACAGAGAAATTGTTCTGTAAGAGTAAGAAGAAATGATCAAATAATTTATGAAGGAAATTTAGATTCTTTAAAAAGATCGAAAGATGATGTTAAGGAAGTAAATACAGGATTTGAATGCGGTGTTGGCTGTGATAAATTTTCAAACTGGAATGAAGGGGATATTATAGAAGCATTTAAATTAGTTACGAAGAAACGAACATTAAGCAAGCAAAATTAAATTTTTCTATCTCTTTCAAGAAACAATAAAAGCGGAAAAATTACGCAAGCTAATAATTGAATTAATACATTATTTTGTTGGATTTCATTTCCCCCAAGACTTTGCGAAATCATTATGAATAATCCTAAATAAGCTGAACCTGCACAAGCCGTCCATATTAATCTCCTCAAACCTTTGAAAGGCGCTTTAGTTTCTCGGAGTAACTTCTTTTTCAATTCAGGATCAATCTTTGACATCAAGGATTTAATTAATAAACTTAAGTTTATATTAAAAAATCGCAATTGATACTGCCGATATAGCTCAGAGGTAGAGCAACTGTTTCGTAAACAGTAGGTCATTGGTTCAAATCCAATTATCGGCATCTTAAAATCTTGCCTAATAATGAAATCAAATTTTCTTAAGTCACTTTGGAAAATACTATTATTTTTACCAATATTATTATATTTTGGGAAGAGAAGCTACCTTGCTTATGACGAAGGGTTTTATGCTCTTCAGGCTAGATGGATGATCGAAAATAATAATTGGTTAATTCCAACATGGTGGGATTATCCCGTATTAGATAGAACAATTGGTATTCAATTTCTTATCGCGAAATCACAACAAATATTTGGGGAAACATCCTTTAATGCCCATTTACCATCAACAATTGCGTCCGGCCTAATACTTATAATTACCATTAAATTACATCAAGAATTGCTTGAAAAAAAAGATTCAATATACTCAGCTTTGATACTAGCAACAACATATTTATGGTTCAATTTCGCCCATTTAGCAACTCAAGATATGATTTTTGCCTTCTTAGTAAATCTTGGTATTTATGCATTAGTAAAAGTCAATTTTAACCAAAATAATAATTCTTTAAACAATTTATATTTAATAATTTTTGGAGGATGGATTGGGCTGGCATTTATGATGAAGACTTTTTTGACAGCTGTTCCATTAATTGCATTAGCTCCTTATCTTTATCAAAAAATTGACATAATGAAGAAAAAAGCTTTTTGGGCTGGTCTTCTGCTCGGTTTTATCCCATTTATTTTATGGGTACTCTTAGTCAATCAAGTAATCGAAAAAAATATCTTACTTTACTTATTCGATAAATTTAACAATCTTTCTAATAAAAATACTTTCACAAATCCAATATACTATTACTTATGGAATATTCCGTTAAACTTTATGCCATGGAGCATATATAGTATTTTTGGATTTATTCTTAATTTCAAAAACAAAAAAATCCACAACTATTTTTTATTCTATTTTCCATTATTTTTTATAATTTTAATAAGTCTTTTTTCTTCAAAAACACCTTATTACGCTCTTCCACTCACTCCTATTTTTTCTATAAATGCATACATTGGGATCAAAGAACTTCTTAAAAATAAGAATACAAATCAATTATTTTATAAATTTCTTAGTAAAGTAATACCTATTATATTATTTTTGATAGTTATAGTTTATTTAAGTAATTTCAGAAATATTATTAAATTTAATTTAAAGGAAGAAGGATATTTAATTTCAGGAATATGTATATTTGGAATAATATATTACCTAATTCCCAATATTAAAAAATCTAGATATATATTTCTTTCTATCATTTTAGGACCTTATTTACTTACTACTAGTATTATCCAATCTGGTTTACTAACAGATAGATCAAAAAGTATAAGAGAAAGTATGGAATATATAGTTTCTAATGAAAAGCTTGATAATAAATTAGTTAGAGTAAATATAAATAGTATTAAAGATGACCAAGCTAATTCAAAAATCATTAGAATATCTTTGTTAACTCCAAATTTGGGAGAAAGTATAGAACGATTGGATGAACTTGGACCAACTGAATATGGTTGGACAATTTTTTCCAAAGATTTAAAATTCGACGATAAAAAATATGAACTAATTTATAGCGATGAACATCTTAAGCCTTGGAAATTAGTTAAGAAAAAAATATAATATAAAACAAATAATAAACTTTGATATAAATGAATAATATTAATACGTGGGATCTTAATAATAATCAATTACACAATGTTTTTAAAAGCAATAACGAATTTATTACTCTAAGAGTACGTGGCAATACTTGGGAACCAATTATAAGATGGAGGACATTAGACTCTAGGATATTTAGAGAAACTACAAATAGAGCTAGAATTACTTTATGCGATATTGAGTCTCTTGCAGAGATCTACAACTATAGACCTATTCGTTGGAGAGCAAAAAAATTAACACCCTTAAAAACAACTTTAATACCAAATATAATTAAAAATATTTTTAGAAAATGTCCAATTGTAAAAGTTCTCGCCTTTGAGATAGAAATTACACTTTACAAATATACTGAGATTGTAAGCAATAATTTAATTTCGATAGTAATACCGGCTAGAAATGAGGAGGGTAATCGAGCACTTTTGATTAAAGCATTGAACAAATTGAAGAAAATATCTAACAGACTAGAAATTATATTCGTCGAGGGTAACAGTAGCGATAATACATTTAGTATGCTTCAGCAAGTAAAAAATACTTTTTCAGACAGTTTTGACATCAAACTTATCAAACAAACTGCTAAGGGCAAGAAAAATGCGGTAGTTGAAGGATTTAATATCTCTTCAGGTAGTACTTTAGCTATTGTTGATAGTGACCTCACTGTAGATATAGACGATAGTATTAATGCCATAAAACAGGCAACTAAGAATGAAAATATATTAATAAATTGTTCAAGAACAATTTTCCCTATGGAAAAGGATGCGATGCGTTGGGCAAATTATATTGGTAATAGATGTTTTGCAATATTATTATCAACTATTATCAATACTCCAATATCAGATTCATTATGTGGAACAAAAGTTTTTTCGCGAAAGTTTTTTAATCTTATGAAAAGTAATGGAAGCTGGGATTCAAAATATGATCCTTTTGGAGATTTTACAATAATATTTGAAGCAGCTAAAAATAAGATGAAAATTCTAAATTATCCTGTTCGATATTATGCAAGAAAATCAGGTGCACCAAATATCTCAAGATGGATTGACGGCTTAAAACTTTTAAGAGTTTGTTGGAAATATATGATTTCAGATATATAAGTTAAATAAATAATTTTTTAAAAACTAAAGAAAAAAATTTATAAGTAATTCACACTTAATCAACAAAAATTGTTAGAACTAAGTAATAGTAAATAAAGACTTTAAATTGAGCTTAAAATACTATGTAAAAAGTTAAACATTATTAATGCTTTTACAATTTAAAAATTTTACAAATTTGAAGA
>MDTD01010142.1_pt1 | contig 13536 bp, 16 predicted proteins | sample 811221 | NCBI WGS metagenome assembly MDTD01 (sample SAMN05326646, study PRJNA326480) | marine metagenome | isolation source: seawater | place: Pacific Ocean: South West | collected 2011
TATCCCGAACAGCATCCTTTGCAATATCCAATATTTTTTCCCCACTCTTACTGGAAATGGGAGAAACGGGTGGTGTTGTAGAATTGATTCGATCTCATGCAGGTTTCAGAAATGGCGTTTATATCTATAAAGGTATTTTGACTAATGAAGTACTTGGTAAAGTATTTGACCTAAAATACAAAGATATTAACCTTATTCTTCCTGGTATTTAATGAACCCCATTGTTCCATTAAATCTGCCGAAAACCAAACTCTCTATCACGAAAACCGGTGAACAGCTCAAAGTCAACTGCTTGATTCGCAAAAAACGAGTCTCATTATCTCCTGAAGAGTGGGTCAGACAGCATCTGATTGCTTTCTTTATTGATTCTTTAAATTACCCCAAAGGTTTGATATCAGTGGAAAAACAAATTCAATATGGCAGTCTCGATAAAAGATGGGACTTAGCGGTTTTCAAAAACAACCAGGAATGCTTTTTACTTGCAGAATGCAAAGCTCCTCATGTCCAACTTTCAAAAGCCGTACTTGAACAATCATTAGTTTATTACAAAAAGCTTCAAGCTGATTACCTTCTGATGAGTAATGGCATCAACCACATCATTTTGAAGAAAAATACTTCCGATTTGAGGTTTGAACAAATCAATACATTTCCAGATTATCAGTTCTGAATAAAGCTGTAATCCCCAGACTTCATTTTATGGTATTCCCTAACAAGGAACGCAACCTGAATGCGCATCGCGTCGAACGCCTCTTCAGTTTCCGCAGTTATTTCTTTACCTCTAATCCGAAGCTGAAGCTTCATGTACATCGCATGAATAATCACCTCTACATCATGATTATTTTTCATTCCAGATTTGGCTCGAAACTCAGGAATAAAAGAAGATGCGTTTTCACAAAGAGTTTTATACTTGCTTTCTTTTTCCAGAGTGAGTAGTGTATTGTGTAAAAAGGCAAGCTCCCTAAAAATTTCCATTACACGATCAAGATGCCCCTTCTTTTGAAGATGAGCAGATTTCATTTCAGTGATGATCTCCTGATACCATTTTCTGTATTGACCCTTGAATGATGAATCGGGAAGGTTAGGCGATACAAAAACTTCCATAATTTCATCCAAGTCGAATTTGAATGAACGAACAACATCTTCAATCTGAAAAAGATAGAGGATATACTCTGCAATATTTTCTCGTTCTTTCTTTTTTGCAATCAGCATAACTATAGATCGTTTTCAAGCTTTTTCTGCTCTGTATTTAAAAAATTGATGAAATCCGTAGTTACATCCATATTTGGATTGATGTAATTAATTTGTTGTCCTGTGGCATATTGAAAAAGTACATCGATACCGTGTAATTCAGAGAAAATTTTACCAAAACTCTCTACTTTGCTATTAATGTCTTGTTGTTTTTGCATCATATCTACCTCAAGTTTCGCAGATTCTCTTTGTTGAAACTCAATGATTTCTTGCTCCATTTGGCCTGCCTTTTGCTGTACCTGCAACATTTCATTTTGAGACAACAAGCCTGCCTCAATGTCTTTTTGCTTCTTATTCACATAATTTTGATACTTCACCGTTTTAGCCTGATATTTATTCTGTAAAGAGGTCCGACTTTTTGCCAATTGGTCTTCAATGCTTTTATAATATTCAAAACGTAGTCTTAAACTATCGAAATTATAAAAAGCCAAAACCAAACCCGAAGAATCCTTAGAAACTAAATTCACCTGTTTTTCGATGACTTTTTCTTTTACATCACCATCACTACAAGAGCTAAATAATAAGACTAATGCTAAAAAAAATAATTTATTCATTATTATATTGTTTAAGTTGGTTTAAGAAATCACTCCGCATAGATATAAAGCGATTAAGGCAAGATTTTAAAAAAGAAGCGTTAATTAATTCATTGAAAAAGTCAGTGTTCTCTAATTGGTCTTCAGGAATCTTATAAATTTGTTCATAATGGTCTAAAGAAAGCTTTAATAAATACTTCCCATTGTATTGGTGAAGTTCAATCAAAAACCTGTCATGAGGAATTCTTTTTATAAGGCGCATAACAATTAAACGAATTCTTTAACCTTGTTCATTTCAAATGGTATACCACATCGATTCGACAATTCAAGTCCTATCTCTCTCATATAGATATCAGCATCGTTATAAAACCATGTCAATTGCACTTCATGTGATACGGATTTCATTTCAGATAAAAGCAATAAAAAGGAATTCAATTGTTTTAAAGAAGATGAATTCAAATAATCTATTTGCAAATAGATCTGGGAATTCAAAGGAGAATGATTTTTATAATTTTTTACCCATTCAGTTATCTCATCCCAAAAAGTAGATTGCTCATCAGAAATCATTTTTCCAGAAATCTCAAGTCGCCCTGAAGCCTTAAAATGAATGAATGGCGAGGTAGCTGAAGCGGTAAGAATTAAATCTTTCATAATATTTTAAGGGCCGAAAATACTCAATTATATTTAATGTCGCAATAAATTTTCATCAAACACTTTAAAACCATTTCACAAGCCCGAAGTCTATAAAATTCATAACTAACAGACTGAGTACATGATTAAATTTACAGAAGATAAAATGTTAAGCCTACATTAATAATGCTCGTTTTTTCATCATTATCAAGAAGAAGTAAGAGTTATTTGAATTATTTATTCTAATTTCGACCTAAATTATTTATTAAATTGGAGGACTGATTTTATTTTTATGACAAGTATTTTTGTTGCCAAATTAGATTTTGGCGTAACTAAAGAACAATTAAGCGAATTATTTGAGGCGTACGGAAAAGTGAACCGAGTAAACATTCCAACGGACAAAGACACAGGTAAACCCCGAGGCTTTGCATTTGTTGAAATGTTCGATGCAGATCAAGCAGACCAAGCCATATCTGCTCTTGATGGCTATGAGATTAATCGAAGAAGATTGGCAGTGAAAATTGCCGAGAATCGAGGCGATCAAAAACGATCTAGTAGCAAACCTTTTCATTCAAATCACAGAAAAGATTCTAATTCTTCCGATCCTGCTCGAGATCAATCGGAGACCTTATCAATTTTAGATCCAGCTGATTTGAAAAATTCAGAAACCAGAAAAAAAACTTCAAAACATAAAAAGAGAGGTTTTGAAGCTGACCCCGATCGCACCAAGAAAACGAAAATGACAGCCCACAAGAAAAGCGGAAAAAACTTCAATTATTTTGAAGATGATGAGCCTCTTGAAAATGATCTTTTTTCATTTGATAATGACGAAGACTTATCCTTGGATTAACGCACTCTTAAAACTAACATCATTTAGTTTCGTTAATTTTGTATCGTCGCATGCAAACAGATTTATCACCATATCTTTCTCATCCCGTATTTAAGGTAATAAAAAAACATCTAGAGGATAACAATGATTCTGCCTATGTTATCGGCGGATTCGTAAGGGATTTATTGCTTGATAAAAAATCAAAAGATATTGATATTGTAGTATATGGAGATGGACTAGAATTTGCCAAAAACATTGCGAAGACCTTGCGTGTTCAAAAAGTTTCTCTTTTTAAAACATATGGCACTGCTCATTTCAAATATAAAGATATTGATGTGGAGTTTGTGTCTGCTCGTAAAGAGTCATACTCAAAAAACTCAAGAAACCCGAAAGTATCACCGGGAACATTAAAAGATGACCAATACCGAAGAGATTTCACAATCAATGCCTTGGCCATCAATCTTCATCCTGATCATTTTGGAAACTTGATTGACCCATTTGATGGATCTACTGATCTTGAAAAGGGTTTGATCAAAACACCTCTTGATCCTTCAACTACGTTTAATGATGATCCACTAAGAATGCTTCGAGCCATTCGATTCGCTAGCCAACTTGATTTTAAAATTGACATCGATTGTTTAAAATCGATAAGAGAACATGCTGAACGTATTAAAATTATTTCAAGAGAGCGAATTACAGATGAAGTCAATAAAATCCTTTTGAGCCCTAAACCTTCAAGAGGATTTAAGCTACTCAAATCCACGGGTATACTTCAATATATTTTTCCAGAGCTACTTGCTTTATCAGGAATTGAAACCATAAATAGAAAAAGTCACAAAGATAATTTTCTTCATACGCTTCAGGTGGTTGACAATATCGCAAGAAACTCCAATAATCTGTGGTTGAGATGGGCAGCATTATTACATGATATTGCCAAACCAGCGACAAAACGTTTTGATAAGAAAATTGGGTGGACTTTTCACGGTCACGAAGAATTGGGATCTAAAATGGTCTCTCGAATTTTTAAATATCACAGGCTTCCCCTGGATTCAAAAATGAAATATGTGAAGAAATTGGTTCGGCTACACCTGAGGCCTATTGCACTTGTAAAAGGTTCGGTAACGGATACCGCGATAAGGCGTCTATTAAATGAAGCAGGAGAAGATATTGAAGATTTAATGCTCTTATGCAATGCAGACATTACTTCTAAGAACGATTTCAAGGTCAAGCGTTATCAAGAAAATTTCAAAATGGTGGCCCAAAAACTTCAAGCAGTTGAAGAAAAAGATAAAATCAGAAATTTCCAACCACCTATTAAAGGTGAAGAGATTATGAAAACATTTGACCTTGGCCCATGTTTTGAAGTAGGAGTCATAAAGAGTAAAATAAAAGAGGCTATACTGGAAGGAGAGATTTCCAACTCCTATGAGGATGCTAGAAACCTTATGTTGTCTATTGGTAAAGAAATGGGACTCAAGCAAATAGAGCCATATATTTAAATCCTACTAAAAAATAGCAGATGCCAGGTCTTAAATTTAGAGTGTTAATAGATTCCGAAAAGAATGAAGAGATTTTTCGTGATATTGTTATCGATGAAAATGAAAACTTTGAATCTTTTTTTCAAGAAATTCTTGATTCTTATGGATTTAAAGGTAACCAGATGGCTAGCTTCTATGTATCAAATGAAAACTGGGACAAAGGTGAAGAAATCAGTCTTTTGGACCTTTCAGAGGGAGAAGATAACTCTATGTTGGACATCATGAAGGACACCCCAATTAAAAAACATCTTTCACAGCCAGATCAAAAATTTATTCTCGTTTACGATTTTCTTAAGATGTGGATTTTTCTCATCGAACTCATTGAAATTCAGGAGGAAACTCCAAGTAGCCCCCAATTGTTAATCTCTATTGGTGATTCACCTTCCGAAGATTCCAAAGGGCTCTCTGACGATTTTCTAATGGTTTCAGATGAAACCGATGAAACCGATGAGGAAGATTACGGTTTTGGTGACTTTGAAGATGGTTTTTCTGACGATGATATGAACTCTTTTCTATAAAGCCGATACAAATGAAAAATCACATTATTCATTTCATTTTCCTCTATTCATTAATATTCCCATTCTGCTCTAATGGGCAGGGTTCAGCTTTAGTTTATAAAGTAAGTAATGATAGTAACGATAAAGTATCGTATCTTTTTGGAACCATGCACGTAATGAGCGAAGCACATTTTTTCTTCCCGAAAAAAATTTCAATTTTGCTCAAAGAATGTGAAGCACTCTGTATGGAGATCAATAATATTGAAAACCAATCCATTGAACCAAACTTACTTTTTAACCCTGAAAAAGCCATTCAGGACTTTTGCTCAAAGGAGCAGTGGGATAGCCTATGCCGATGGGCAGAAAGTGATTTATTCATGAGTAAAGAAAATTTTGAAGCCAATTTTCGATTTGCAAAACCCTTTGTTTTAATTCAATTCATGGTCAATTTGAACTTGCCTCCTATTCATAAATCCCATGAAAAAGAACTGGAGAAAATAGCTACAGCGTCAAATATCGCATCATATGGCCTAGAAACCATAGATGAACAGTTGAATATTTTTAACCAAATAGCATACCCTACTCAAATATCTATACTGATGAGGCAGTTGAACGAACTTGATACGAGCATCGATGATTTTATAGAAATGGAAGCTGCATACAATGCTCAAGATTTAGATGCGCTATGTACTATTTACAATGACGAAATAATGAAAACACTTCACAACGAACTTCTCTTAAAACGAAACGAGAATTGGATTCCGAAGATGACGAAACTCATGGACAATAAATCCGTTTTTTTTGCTGTTGGTGCAGCCCATTTGTGCGGTGATGATGGACTTATTGAACTTCTTAACAAGAAAGGGTACCATGTCGAAGGCATGAAACTATAAAGATTATACTTCTCAATAAATTATTTAACCCTTTTTTAAAATCAACAAAAGACAATTAAATCCATAAATACCCTTGATTATCTTTTCTCAATGATTATTTTTGACCTCAAATTAAAGTCCATATGAGCGTTTTAGTTAATAAGCATTCAAAAATTATTGTTCAAGGTTTCACAGGTGGTGAAGGTACTTTTCATGCCGGCCAGATGATTGAATACGGAACCAATGTTGTTGGGGGTGTCACTCCAGGTAAAGGAGGGCAGACTCACTTGGACAAACCAGTTTTTAATTCTGTAGCCAACGCTGTAGAAAATACCGGAGCCGATGTTTCAATAATCTTCGTTCCTCCAGCCTTTGCTGCAGATGCCATTATGGAAGCCGCTGAGGCAGGAATCAAGGTCGTGGTATGCATCACTGAAGGAATCCCTGTGAATGACATGGTTAAAGCAAAAGCATATATTGATAAGTTCGACTGTCGTCTTGTTGGGCCGAATTGTCCTGGGGTTATTACTGCGGATGAAGCAAAAGTAGGAATCATGCCTGGTTTTGTATTTGAAAAAGGAAAGATTGGTATTGTTTCCAAATCAGGAACACTTACCTATGAAGCAGCCGATCAAGTAGCTAAATCTGGATTAGGAATAACAACAGCTATAGGAATTGGAGGCGATCCGATTATCGGAACGACCACGAAAGAAGCGGTCGAATTACTTATGAATGATCCTGATACCGACGGAATTGTGATGATTGGAGAAATTGGAGGTAACCTTGAGGCCAATGCTGCAAAATGGATTAAAGAAAATGGCACCAAGCCAGTAGTTGGATTTATAGCTGGGGAAACTGCTCCTAAAGGAAGAACAATGGGACATGCTGGTGCAATTGTTGGTGGCAAAGACGATACTGCCGAAGCCAAGAAGAGAATCATGAGAGAATGTGGAATTCATGTGGTTGATTCGCCTGCTGAAATCGGTGCAAAAATGCTCGAAGTTATTAGTGAATAATCCTCCTGATTAATTCCAAAAATCCCACGTAATTCCCGCGCGAACTGTTATCTCTGGTAAGTAAATGCCTTCAATGTAATTCCACTGTAGATCGTTCCAGAGATAACCTAGATTATTAACTTTCAAAAAGAACCTAAAAGTCTCAATGTCAATGGACAAATAGGCTCCTATATTAAATATGCCGTTCTGAATATTATTTATATCTACATTTAATACATCATAAATTCCTATGTTCTCGATCACTGGAATCACATTCGATTTTGAGTTTAAGGTATAATTTATCCCTAAAGTCACTTCCATTTTTTTCTGTTTAAACAAATGCATTCGGTAATCGAATGAACCACCCAGGAAATGTTGAGGAATGAGAAGCCAATTCTGATTTGCAGAAGTAAATCGATACTCCTGTCTGATGTTCATTTTTCCTTTTTCATAACCACATTCCAATTTCATTTGATGTATTGAATTGTCACTTAATACAGAAGTGTTTTCCCAATTCAATAGATCCGTATCAAAATAATAAATACCACGATTAATACCCAATTCGTATACAAAAGATGCCCAAAAGCTACTAGAAACGTAATCGATTCCTATGTCGTGGCTAAAAGTAGATTCTAAATCAACTGCTGAATTGTTATATCTCGTGTTATTCGAGCTATAAAACCTTTGAAATACCTGAGGTGCTCTTTGAGATATCCTATTTTTTAAAAAATAAAAAAATCGTCCGGACTGGTAAGATAGAGATTGACTCAAATTCCATTGATTAAATGAACCAATCAGATTGTAAGAGCCTCGGTGTTCAAGTTTAAAAGATTTAAATTGATACTTAAGGGCATGTTCTAAATTAAATTCTAACGTATCTCGATATAGGCCCATATTGCGATAATTCCAATAGATGGCTTTAGCACCTCCTGTATAAGTCAATTTATTATTTTGCCATCGCAAACCAGAAAAATGATCCAATGTGCTATGCTGGTATTGGTCACTACTGTTTAAGGTGTCAAAATACGTATTGGTATAAATACCGTTCAATGTATCGGTTTCACTGAACAATCGATTCAATCCATAAATACTTGATTCATTGATAAATCGCAATAAGGTCTTGTTGTCTTTCCACAGATTAAAATACATCCCAATCGAACTATGAAATGACTTTAAGCTTGAATTACAATTTTCCTTAAGTACAGGTATAAAGAGTGGGGCAAAAGATTCTAACAAAGAAGCATCAATGACCCCACCACTCCATTTTCTTTCCATCTTATCTATTCCACCATGGAACAACAAGCCAAATTTATCAGTTTGCTTAGACAAAGATATCCGATAATGAGACTCTGAAAAAGATGTATTGCGGAAAAACCCATCAAGCTTTGATGTCAGAATATTCGTATTGATGACCCAGTTTTTCGGGAGAACCTGCGCATAGCTAAACGATAAATCCTGAGCACCTTGACTACCAAAAACATAACCGAAACCAATATGAGGAAGGCCACTTACCTGCTGAATAACATTATTAAACTGGAAGAAGTTGATTTGAGAGCCATTTGATGATAAATAATTCCGATCTAAGAAAAATTGATTACCAGAAGTTCGGATGAAGGATTGGTCAAATTTAGAAGAAGCTAAATTCAAATCTCTTACATTACCCATTGTACGATAATTGCTTTTTAGACTGTCTACAGCGTAGGGAGAAAATCCAATTTGAGATTTTACGGAGAGCGCCACACCAATAGAAAATAAAAGCAGAAAGATTCTCATACCAAAACAAACTTAATCAAAAAAAGGGGCTAAATTAGCCCCTTTTCAAATTTTAAAAACGAGTAGAATTATAATCCGTTCACTAGCACTTGCAATCCTGATTTAAGGTTTGAAGCTTTATTATCATGAATTACATTCTTCTTTGCCAATTTATCAATCATTTTTATAACCGCAGGTAAAAGTTTGACAGCCTCGGATTTCTTGGATGTTTCTCTCAATGCTTTAATAGCATTACGAGTTGTTTTATGCTGGTACTTATTCAATACCCTTCTTTTTTCATTGGAACGAATCCTTTTGATTGCTGATTTATGATTTGCCATCTTCTTTATTTAATTTCATTATTTCTAATGTAGCCCATAGGAGAATCGAACTCCTGTTACCAGGATGAAAACCTGGCGTCCTAACCACTAGACGAATGGGCCAATAATTGTAGCCCGTAGGGGAATCGAACCCCTGTTACCAGGATGAAAACCTGGCGTCCTAACCACTAGACGAACGGGCCATTAAAATCCCAAAAAACAATTTTTGAGAGTGCAAATATAGGATGAAATTCTCTAATAACAAGAGTCCGCAATACTTTTTTTAGCAGGTGGAAATAGGAGATATCTCATAAAATTTGTACAATTTTGAGGTAGACCATCAAATTTACTGGAATTGTTAGAGAAAAAATCAACCATTTGGTTTGTCATTAACCCCATTTCTGGTACGCGACGAAAGAAAAAGCTACCTAACCTGATTCGGAAATACTTGAATCATGACAAATTCTCCTATAAAATTTATTACAGCCGGTATAAAGGACATGCTGGTGAAATAGCCCGAGAAGCGGTAAATGAAAATATTGATGTGGTTTGTGCTGTAGGTGGAGATGGTTCAGTTCATGAAATTGGTATCAACCTAATTCATTCAAAAACAACTTTAGCTATTATTCCTTGGGGATCTGGAAATGGAATATCCAATCACATGGGTATTCCCTTAAGAACAATAAGGGCCTTAGCCTGCTTAAATCGTTTTGATTCGATACATATAGATACCGTTTCGGTCAATGATTCTCACTTTTTAGGTATTGGAGGATATGGTATTGATGCATTTATCGCAAAAAAGTTCGACCAAACCAAAAAAAGAGGTTTAAAGACCTATATCAAACATACAGTTAAAGAATTCTATAAATTTAAACCTATTGATGTCAGCATTGAAATTGATCAAGAGCATAAAAGAGTAAAAGCGTTTTTATTGTCTGTAGCCAATACGTCCGAATTTGGGAACCGATTTGCGCTTTCTCCTAAATCGAGTGTTCAAGATGGAGTTCTCGAAATGATCATCGTGAAGCCATTTCCCAAATGGACCAGCCCTTTTCTCGTAGCACGTTTTTTGAGAAAAAAAGGGGACAAATCTAAATTTGTAGAAACCATAAGCTTTAAAAAAGCCATATTGAACTTAAGTGATGATCTTGCCCATTATGATGGAGAGCACATAAAGGAGAACAAAACAATCAAGATTGAGGTAGTCCCAAGAAGCCTTAAAATCGTTGTCAATAATAAAAAGATCGCAAGAATATAATCGATTGAATCCATTAATCTTAATTTCAATTGATTATTTTTGATACTAAAGAAATACACCAACTGAACTCTTATGTTTTTCATTCTTTCCAAAGTGCTTCTTTTTCTCTTATCCCCATTTACATGGTTAGTGATTAGTCTTATTCTGTATCTTTTTTTAAAAAAGAACATCTGGAAAAAAAGGTTGATGTGGAGTACTCTCATCATTTTCTTTTTTTTCTCTAATGGATTTATTGTCAACCGATTGGTATCACTTTGGGAAGTAGATGGAGTGAAATATAATGAGCTTGATCGGTATGAAAATGGCATTGTGCTGTCAGGTATGTTTGAATACAATAAAGACTTAGATCGCCTAAGTGCCCGAAGAGGAGCCGATCGCATATGGCAAGCGATTAAGCTCTATCGAAAAAATAAAATCAAAAAAATCATTATCACCGGCGATACGGGATATGTATTAAAAAAAGGGCTGCATGAAGCTTCTCAATTGAAAGAAGACCTCGTAACAATGGGAATTCCTGAGGAAGATCTCCTGATTGAAACTGTTTCAAGAAATACACATGAAAATGCCCATTACACCAAATTGTTGATTGATCAAATGGGACTTTCAAAGAAAAATAATTTATTGATTACATCATCTACACACATGAGAAGAGCAAAGGCATGCTTTGCAAAAGAAGGTCTGTTCTGTAAAGCCTACACCACAGATCATCATAACATCCATGCCAATCCCATTTCTTTAATGGAATTTATTCCAAGTCACAATGCCTTCAATATGTGGGATAAACTCATTAAAGAATGGGTCGGTTACACTATGTATAGTTTCATGGGATATTTATGAAAAACCTTCTACCATATGATGGGACTTTGAGCTATAATCAGAACTTCTATTCAGATGAAAAAGCTATAGAAATTTTCAATGCACTGAAAACATATCCAGAATATGAGCAGCGGATTATTAAAATCTTTGGAAAGGAAATTAATGCCCCTAGATTAGAAGCTTTTTACTCCAAGAACAAACAAAACTATAGCTACTCTGGCCAGACTCTACAAGGCAATATATTTACACCAATGATCGAAGACATTTGTATGGAAGTTGAGGCTTTCACTGGAGCATGCTTTAATTCAGTATTGATAAATGTATATCGTGATGGTCAAGACAGCAACGGTTGGCATTCAGATAATGAAAAGGAACTTGGTATAAACCCAGTAATTGCCTCTCTCAGTTTTGGAGCATCAAGAAACATTCATTTTAGACATAACAAAACCAATCTCAAGAAAACAATAGAAATGGAAAATGGAAGCATAATGGTTATGGGTGGTACTATTCAGCACCATTGGAAACACCAAGTTCCCAAGACATCAAAAGTGAAAAGTACCAGAATAAATATGACTTTTCGATGGATTATAAGCTGACCCAATCTACAGATCTATTCAGGAATTGCTGTGTCTGATGCTCTAAAGTATTCTCCTCTAATTGAAAATCATAAATCCAGCTTGCATCTGGAGGCATACTCAGTAATATAGATTCTGTACGTCCACCAGAATAAATTCCAAATTTGGTGCCTCGATCATGCAAGAGATTAAATTCAACATAACGACTCCGTCTCAACAATTGCCATTGCCGATTCATTCCATTCAATTCAATAGCATTTAATATTTGATCCTCATACAATTCCGGGAATAATTTGCCCAAATCCAAACAAAACGAAAGAATCTGTTCTTTATCGAGAATATCATTTTCTGAAAAGTGATCAAAAAACACACCTCCAATTCCTCTTGACTCATTTCGATGAGGTACGTAGAAATAATCATCCGCACCTTTTTTGAACTGAGCGTACATGGACTTATTATAACGATCACAAAGTGATTTTAACTTTTGGTGAAAATTAACAGCAAGTTTCTTATTGACGTATATGGGTGTTAAATCAATTCCACCACCAAACCAATAATGCTTATCGTCCATTTCAAAATATCTAATATTCATATGGATGATAGGATGATGTATTGCTTTAGAATGCAAAACTACAGATACTCCTGTTGCAAAAAATGACTTTCCCTCAAGTTTCAATTGTCTCGACATTTGTTCCGATACAGGTCCAAAAACTTCAGAAAAAGCAACACCTCCCTTCTCTATAATACGTCCATCTTTGATCGTGTTTGTATAACCGCCACCGCCTTCTCGACGTTCCCATGAATCTTTTCTAAATGATGAAAGGCCATCAATATTTTCGAGCATCGCACATATGTATGCTTGAGTTTCTTTGAACGATTTTGAAATATAAATTTTATCCATTAGTCAACAATTGAAATGCTCAAATTATCGAAAGACATGATGAAGCCGTCTAAATTATGACTGATTGAATACCCTTCATAATTGAACCTAAATCGATATACAAGTCCTTGGGGGAGCGACTTATCGTAAAGCGAAAGCAAGACCATGTTTAGTGTAGCATCAAAACCGATTCCGGACATTTTTGACAAATCAGAATTGAATTTGCGCCTGTAAGCACGATGAACCTCTTTGATTCTTGGATCTTCATAATCCAAGAAAGAGCCATTGAAATACCTGAATGATTTGGTATTATCCATGCTCGATACATACTTACAATGCTTTATCCAACCCATCTTTCCATAAATCAAAATATTTTCTTTTTCACTCGAAAAAGCCAATATCTCTTCAATAAGCACGCAATCATCAGATAAAACAATATAAACGGTATTCACATTCTTCTTATTTGAAAAATATTGATAGTTGCTTACATCAGCCTCAATGATTTTTGATGGAGCATCCATATTATAGTAAATCTCTAAAAATTTATTCTGTTGGATTCGTTCGATTGAGTCTGTGGTTTTAATAAAAACAAGTTGTACTGAATCTAACTGAGATAAATGCCTTGCCAATGTATAATATTCAGACAATTCACTGGGTTCCATAAAAAATTCGCCCTCGCGACCGAAACCAATATTTCCGGTATGATTGTGTAACTTATTATGATTTTTCAATGGATAAACAATCTTCACGGGTGAATTATGAAAAAAATATTTTAATTTGGCGGCCTTTTCAA
>MDTD01066113.1_pt1 | contig 13536 bp, 10 predicted proteins | sample 811221 | NCBI WGS metagenome assembly MDTD01 (sample SAMN05326646, study PRJNA326480) | marine metagenome | isolation source: seawater | place: Pacific Ocean: South West | collected 2011
ACTACAATTTGTATGCTTTTCATACATGAGCCATCGTTAAGCGCAATGAATCTTCCGCCCCTAAAGGATCTAACCCAGCCCATAACATGGATGTTATTTTTCGGCTCCAACTTCAATAAATCTACTATCGCCAAATGCATTTGTTTAATTTTTAATTAATTATGTTAAACGGAAACTTTTTTTATTATTTTTGTTTCCAAAGTTTTTAGCTTCTAAAACAGAATGACAAAAATAAAAGAAATCAATCACCAAATTCATCTTTTATTCCAACAATATGGAATTAAGAGTTTAACCATGGATGATTTAGCTAATAAACTAGGCTGTTCTAAAAAAACACTGTATATCTATTACGAAAATAGAGCTAGTTTAGTACATAAAGTAATTTCACAAGACTTAGATGAACATTTAAGAGAGCTTCAAGCTGTTTTTAAGCTTAAAAAACACCCGATAGAGGAACTTTTTTTACATAACAAACTAGACCTAGAGAAGTTAAATTCTATTCACCCTTCATCACTTTATGACTTAAAAAAATATTACCCTAAAACATGGGCTAAATTTGATCAAATCACCAAAAAAAAGGGTTACGAATTTATTTCTAATAACCTTGAACGAGGAGTTAAATTAGGGGTGTACAGAAAAGAGATTCATGTGGAGATATTAGCAAAAATACTAACAGAAAAATTTGAAATCATTTTTAATCAAGCTGTTTTTAATTCTCCATCGATCTCCTTTGCTACTATTTATCAGGAACTCATGTCCCACTACATTTATGGAATTGTTAATGACTCCGGAAAAGAATATTTCGAAGAAAATAAAGAAAAATTTATGTCCAATGAAACTAATTAATACTACCCTTCTTTGTATCGGATTTATAACCACTTATTCACAAGGAATGAGTAGTGATGATCTATTTAAATATGCATTAAAAAATAGCCCAACTATAAAGAATAGCAACTTAGATGTAGATATGGCCGATCAGCAAATAAAGCAAGCGCTAACATCTGGGTACCCGAAAATTAATGGTAGTTTAAGTTTTCAAAACTTTATAGATATTCCTACAACGGTTGTTCCTGCAGCTGCTTTTGATCCTAATGCATCCAGTGATGACTTATTAGGGCTACAGTTTGGTACAGATATTAATGCCAATTACAGCTTGCAACTTGATCAACTGATATTTAGTTTCTCATACATATACGGGGTTCAAAGCGCAAAAAGCTACAAGCAACTAACAGAACTGATAAAATTAAAATCGTATGATGATTTATTTTATGAGGTAAAAATTGCCGTTGGAAATCATGTTTTTATTACAAAGAATATAGCATTTATAAAAGAAAACCTTATTGAGGTTGAATCATTAATAAATAGAACCAAAAAATTGATAACTGAGGGCTTTTTAGACAAAAATGCTATAAATGAGCTAGAATTTTTAAAACTAGAAATGCTAAGTTTAGCTAATGACTTAGATCATAAACTAATCACCAATACGTATAGCCTCAAAAGTAAAATTGGATATCCTTTAGACAGTGCAATAAATATTACAAATCAATTTCCATCTGGTCTCTCCACATTTATTGATTTTAAACTCGATGAAAAGAGCACTAGAGAAGTTCAAATTGTGCAGCAAAATCTCATGCTGGACGAAATGCAATTAAAAATCACAAAAAGTGAAGCGTTACCGGTAATTTCTGGGTTTTTTAATCATCAACAAATGGCCATGAGAAATGAATTCAATTTATTTGACAGCCAAGAGGAGTGGTTCCCCTCTACACTTTGGGGAATTAATATTAACATACCCATTTTTAATAGTGGCGAAGGCAAAGCTAAAACCACACAAAAAGAAATCAACATTCTAAAAACTACAAACCAGTTAGAAAATGTGCTTAGAGAAATTAGTACGCTACTTGCATTACTAAAAAATGATTACCAAACGGCAATAGACCGCTATGAGATATGTGAGAAAAAACAACAAGTAGCTGATGAAATATATAAAGACGAATTAAAAAAATATGAATTAGGTTCTTCTCAATTGATGAGTCTTAGCGAAAAGAAAATGCTAGTTATTCAAGCGGAACAAGAATTACTTGAAAAAGAATTAGAAATATATACCCTCAAATCACAACTAGAAAAATATACAAACCCCTTAAAAAATGATTAATCGAATATTTATTTTAGCGCTCCTTTTTTCAGGTTGCTCCAGCAACGAAAAAGAAGTTTCAAATGAAGCCATAGAGGCTCAAAGTGAAAGTATGAATCTCCCTTTGGTTTCTACATATGAAGTCATTAAAAAACCTTTTCTACATTATCATGAAATTCAAGGTAATACGGTGAGTAAGTCTATGATTTATATAAGGCCTGAAATTACGGGAATTGTAACTCAATTACCTGTCAAAGAAGGCGATTATGTAACAAAGGGGCAGCTGTTAATTTCCATGTCAAACAGTACACTAGTTGCACAAGTAGGGGAACTTGAGCAACAATTAGAATTCGCTTCTTTTTTATTTGCCAAACAGAAAAAGCTATATGATAACGGAATAGGAACTGAAATACAACTTAAAGAACTAGAAAATAACGTACTGAGATTAAAAAAAGCGATAACAACAATTAATACACAGATCGAAAAATCAGAAATTTTGGCGCCTTTTAGTGGGTATATAGAACAATTAAATGTTCAAGTAGGAGAATCCGTTGGGCCTACAAATATGGCTATTCACTTAGTAAATCTAGAAGATTTATATGTGAGTGCTGATGTGTCTGAAAATTTATTACCCGATTTAAAATTAAATAACGATTTAGTGGCACATTTTCCAGCTCTTAATGAAGTGCTTTACAATTTAAAATTAACTCGAATTGGAAAGGTAGTTAACCAAGTAAACAGAACCATTAAAATCGAAGCTAAGATTCCTAATAATAACATCAACCTCGTTCCAAATCTAATGAGCATTTTAAAAATTAACGACTATAAAAATGATAGTGCGGTAGTTCTTTCATCCCGATTAGTACTTAAAAATGATCTGGGAGAAACATTTGTAAAAGTGGTTACTAATGAAAACAAGGTGGATATATTACCGATTCGTATTGGTAAGCAACAAGGAGAAATGGTTGAAGTAATTAGTGATCTACCGGTAGGAACTCTAGTGGTAGATAAAGGGAAATCAACTATTGCTTCCGGTCAAACCGTAAAAGTGATTTCATCATGAAGAAACAAATCGATCAGTGGAGAGAATTTGGGTTATCCTCAGTTTCTGTAAATAATAGGAAAACCGTATATCTCATCATATTGATACTTCTTATTGGAGGATTATCTGGGTATCAAAACATGCCAAGAGAAAGTTTTCCTCAAATTCAAGTACCTGAAATCTATGTAAACATTCCCTACCCGGGAAACTCTCCAGAAATCATTACCGATAAGATTATCAAACCCTTTGAAAAAGAGTTAAATAAACTAAAGGGCATTGAAAAAATAGAGTCAACTTCTATTCAAGACTTCGGAATTGTAAAAATTGAATTTGATTTTGCAATAACTCCAAAAGAAGCCAAAAGAGCTGTAGAGGAAGCTCTTTCAGATGCCCGATCTACAAAATCTTTTGCACAAGATCTTCCTGTTGAGCCAACTATACAAGAAATTGATGTCAATGAATTCCCCATAATCAACATTAATCTTTCTGGTGAATACCCCGTTGATTTGCTTAAAGAAAAAGCAGAAGTCATCAAAGACAGGGTGGAAGCGATCGCAGAAATAAATGCCGTTGATATACGCGGTGTACAGCAAAAGAAAGTTAAAGTTGAAATTCGTAAATACGATGCTGAAGCAAAAAATGTCAGTTTCAGCGATATTGAAGGAGCGATACAAAGTGAAAACACCACGATTGGTGCGGGAAATCTAAAGATAGATGGAATTGACAACTTCATCATAATTGAAGGAAAATTTAAAGACTATAATGATTTACGGGATCTCGTTATTAAGCATGAAGACCAAGACAATGTATATCTAAGAGATGTAGCAGATGTTTCCTTTACGGATGCGGATACGACCAGTTACGCTCGTCAAAATGGGCAACCCGTAGTCATGTTAGATGTAAAGAAAAGAGCTGGAGGAAATATTATTAATGCTATAGATCAATTAAAAGTAGTGGTGGAAGATCTTAAAAAATCCTTCCCAAATGACATGTCATTAACGTATACCAATGATCAATCTGTCATGATTAGATCACAGATTAACAACCTGGAAAACTCCATTGTTTTTGGTGTTATTCTTGTGGTTTTCGTCTTGTTATTCTTTTTAGGATTAAGAAATGCACTTTTTGTGGGAATTGCCATTCCATTTTCCATGTTTTTATCTTTCATTTTACTGAACGCTGCAGGCGTTTCATTAAATATTATGGTATTATTCTCACTTGTACTTGCGTTAGGTATGCTAGTGGATAATGGTATTGTAGTGGTAGAAAATGTATATCGATTCATGGATGAAGGTTATCCTGCTATTGAGGCAACAAAAAAAGGGGTTGGTGAAGTAGCTTGGCCCATTATTGCCTCTACAGCCACCACGCTGGCCGCATTTGTTCCCCTAGCTTTATGGCCTGGTATTATTGGTGAATTTATGCAGTATTTACCCATTACCTTAATTATTGTTCTAGGCTCGTCCCTTTTTGTGGCTCTAGTCATTAACCCTGTTCTATTGGCGGTTTTGATGAAAGTGGAAAATGAAAAAACATCAAATAAGCGCTTTTTAAGGTCGTTTATGCTCATTACTTCTGTTGGGATAATTTTCATCTTTTTGGGAATACAATCTATAGGTAATTTACTGCTTATTATTGGAGGCTTAATTTTACTAAATCGATATGTTTTATTCCCAAGTACAGGGTGGTTTCAAAATAAACTTCTTCCCAAAATCGAGGCTGGCTACCAACGTTTTTTAAAATGGGTATTACATAAAAAAAGACCCGTATGGATTATAGTAGGGACGTTTATGACACTCATACTATCCTTTATTTTAACTGGTGTTTTTCCTCCCAAGGTTTTATTCTTTCCAGAAAACCAGCCTAACTACATTAATGTTTTTGTGGAGTTACCAGTGGGTACTAATATTGCTCAAACCAACCAGACTACGTTAGAAATTAAAAAAGAAATTGATAACGTATTAAATAGCCCTATAAGTGATGAAGATACCCTTTCTTATTATGAGGTTGCGGATATAGAAATTAATGATACCATCATCACTACCACCCCTTTTGTTTCTTCTATCATTGAACAAGTAGGAAAGGGAACATCTGACCCAAACGCGGGCCCATCTTTTGGGGAAACACCTCATAAAAGCAGAATTACCGTGTCTTTTTGCGAGTTTTCTCACCGTAAAGGTTTAAATACCAGTTCGGTTAAAAGTGAAATTGAAAGTGCATTGATGGGTAAGTTTCATGCAGACATTACCATAATCGTAGATAAAGAACAGAGTGGACCTCCACAGAAACCCCCTGTAAATATTGAAGTAACTGGCGGAATGAACTATGGTGAACTCACTAAAAAAGCGGAAAAAATTCAACAATTCATTGCAAATAGCAATATCAAAGGGTTGCAAAAATTAAAGTTAGATGTAGAAATTAACAAAGCAGAGATTCAAATTGAAATAGACCGTGAATATGCCAAAAGAGTTGGGTTGTCAACGGGACAAATTGCACAAAGCTTAAGAACCTCACTATTTGGTAAAGATGTTTCCACATACAATTATAAAGAAGATGATTATGATATAAACATCCGATTTAATGATACGTATCGAACGAACTTAAATTCCATTTTACAGCAAAAAGTGATGTTTATGAACAACAGGGGGCAAAAGCTGAGTATCCCTATTAGTGCTGTAGTAAAAGAAGTAAAGGAAATAAATAAACATGCCGCGGTAGTAAGAAAAAATTTAAACAACACCGTTACGGTATTTGCAGGTGTACAAGAGGGTTATAATCCAAACGAAATTATTAATCAAGTAAAAGAATTACTCGCTCAATTTGATAAGTCAAATGAGGGTGTATCTTTCATACATGATGGATATAAATACAAATTCACCGGCCAAATGGAAGATCAGCAAAAAGAACTTTCTTTTTTAAGTACTGCTCTTTTGGTGGCCGTATTTCTCATCCTTCTGATTTTAGTTACTCAGTTTAACGCCTTCTCATCTCCGATCATAATACTCACATCTGTTGTATTAAGTTTGGCCGGAGTTTTTCTAGGCATCGTTATTTCAAGAAATGATTTTGTGATCATCATGACCATGATTGGTATAATATCTCTAGCTGGTATTGTCGTAAACAATGCCATTGTTTTAGTGGACTATACCAATTTAATCCGGAAACGAAAAAGAAAGGAATTAGATCTTGATGTAGAAATCTTACTACCTAATGAAGAGTTTAAAGAAGCGGTAATAGAGGGTGGAAAAACACGTCTACGACCTGTATTGTTGACGGCTATAACTACTATTCTAGGGTTATTTCCTTTGGCCTCTGGCCTTAATATTGATTTCTTTTCGCTAGTGAGAGAATGGGATCCGAAAATTTTCTTTGGCGGAGATAATGTCATCTTTTTTAAACCCATGAGTTTAGCCATTATTTATGGGCTGACTTTTGCCACTTTTTTAACGTTAGTAGTGGTTCCAACCATGTATTACATCATATATAGGTTCAAAATTTGGCTGTTCAAGAAAATGAATTGGAAAATTAAAATAGAGCTTTAATTCTATATTTTTAATACATTAAGTTCATGAAATTAATGCAATACATAAAGTATCTATTTTTTGGTTTGCTTTCATTACTGGTAATCGGTGCCATCATTTTTGGGATGCTAGTTAAGAATAGTTTGCCTAAAGATAGTGGGGAACTAGCCACCTCTAAAATTAGCGAGGAGGTGCTTATCTATAAAGATTCCTGGGGAATTCCTCATATCAAAGCCCAAAACAAACGAGACGCTATATTTGCGTATGGATACACCGTTGCCAAAGATCGTTTATTTCAAATGGATTTACAGCGTAGGCTTTCTCAGGGTAAGTTATCCGAGCTTTTAGGTGACGATCTTGTAGAAATAGATATCATGTTCCGTACGTATCTGTTTAAAAATTGGGCAGAAAACTATTTGTCATCCACCAGTGAAAGTGAAGAGTCGTTACACTACGTAAATGCATTTGTAGAAGGGGTTAACCATTTTGTGGAAACCGGAGAAAAACCGTTTGAATATTATTTACTTAATGCAAATGTGGAGCCTTTTTCTGCAGTAGATGTAGCTAGCATGACCGCCTACATGGCCTTTACTTTTATGGATGGAATACGATTTGATGGTCTTTACACCATGTTAAAAGAAAAAGTGGGTAGAGAAAATATGGCCATTTTATTTCCAGATTATGCTGATAACAATTTCATGACCATTAAAGAGGAGCATGTGGATCAAATTCCCAAAAGAAATTATCAAACAAGTGCTAGCCTAAGATCATTAGATACAGTGAATCAACTGACCTATTTATACAAAATAAATGACGCGGCTGAACAAATTAATCCGCCTTTTCACGGAAGCAATTCCTGGATATTATCTTCTAATAGAACTAAAAACGGTAAACCCATTTTAGCAAACGATCCTCATATTGGCATTTCAAAGCCAGACGTTTGGTATGAAGCCCATGTTTCCTACCCAGGATATAATAACTATGGCTACTATGTTCCTATGATTCCATTTCCCCTAATTGGTCATGATGATCTTAAAGCTTGGGGGTTAACGATGTTTGAAAATGATGATCTTGACCTTTACAAAGAAAAATTTAATCCAGATGATCAACTTCAGGTTTGGGACGATAGTGTATGGGTAAATTATAACATCGTAACTGAAACCATAACATCCCCCTCTGGGGACACAACCATTGAAATTCCGGTAACTAAAAACGGACCCATTGTGACTCAAAATGTGGCCCATTACAGTGGAGATCCTATTTCAATGTACTGGGTTTTTTACCAATTAGAAAACCCTATTTTTGATATTCTTCACGACTTATCTCATGCCAAGGACATTTCGTCATTTAGGGATAACTTAGCTAAAGTAGTTTCACCAGGGTTAAACTTTTCTTATGCCGATACATTGGGCAACATCGCTTGGTGGGCTGCGGGAAAATTACCTATAAGAGATCCTTCTGTATACACTAAAGAAGTGTTAGATGCGAGCAATCCGTTACATAAGGTAACTGGTTTTGTAACTTTTGATCAAAATCCACATTTAGTAAATCCTGAAAGTGGAATTATTGTCACGGCTAATAATTTATCCACTATGGACAGCGTAGGTGAAATACCAAGACTAGATGGTTATTTTAGATCTACGGATCGTGCAGCACGTATTTTAAGTCTGCTATATGAAAAAGAAAAGTGGTCTACAGAAGAACTACAGACCGTTCAAACCGATGTAAAACTATGGAGCGCTGAAAACATGAGAGAAGCTACCTGTAAGTTGCTTAAAATCAAATCTTCTTCTTTCACTGAAATAGAACAATCCGCTTACGAAGCCCTAGAAAATTGGGATGGTGTTATGGAAACCTCATCTATTGGAACCAGCGTTTTTATGGTAACCAATTACCATGTGATGAAATATATGCTCATGGAAAAATTAGACGAGGAATTCATCAAACTATATCTTAATCGAATTGATCACTGGGATTTCTTAAGAAATTTTTTGTTTCAAGGAACTGTTCCATTCAACATGCAAGAAACGCCTGAAGATATTCTCTATGCGGGTTTTAAATTGGCTATAAATGAACTTTCAAGTACCCATGGGGCTATCCAACATTGGAAGTGGGGTAATCTACATCATATTGAATTTGAACACCCTTTAGGAAAGCAAAAACCACTCAATGCCATATTCAACGTAGGGCCTTTTGGTGTCAATGGAGGGTTTAATGCCGTAAATAAAATCATGTCGCATCAAGGAGACCACAACTATAAAGTGAGTTCTCTACCTTCTACTAGAAGATTGATTGACTTGGGAAAAACAGAAGAAAGTTACTCTGTATTACCGAGTGGTAATTCTGGGCATTTTCAAAGCACACACTATGATGATCAAGTAGAGCTATTTTTAAACGGTACATACAGAAATGTAAACTTTAAAGATGAGCAAGTTCAAAATCAACAAATTGCTCAGTTTAAATTAGTTCCTTTGTAGCCTAGTTTGCTATGAAGAAAGTCATTTATTTTCATGTGGGTATCAGTAAAACGGGGAGTACTTTTTTACAACAACGTGTTTTTCCTTTTTTAAAAAATATCCATTATATCCCTACAAGAAAATATTTTAAGATAAATGAAGAAATCTCGGGCATTAAACAAGGAAGTATTCTTGTTTCAAGAGAATTTGATCGCCAATTTGAAAGAGAAGTAGATTTGTTTGCCAAGAACCACAAAAATGTAGTTCCTATTATCGTTTTTAGGCGCCATGATCAATACTTGGCTTCTCAATATAGACGATTCGTTAAAAATGGATTTAAGCATGACGTTAAGCGATTTTTTGATATAGATGAAGACCATGGTTTTTTTAAAAAGATACATTTCAATTTTACCCATCAAGTAAACTACCTCAAAACCACATTTAATACAGAGCCTATAGTTTTTGTATATGATGATTTTAAGACTAATTCTAGCGATTTTATTCAAAAACTATCTTCTTTAATAGGCGCAAAAGTGGATCTAAATCAAATTGACTTTAGCACCAAACATGGTTCTTACAACGAAAAACAATTAAAAGTCATCAAGTCCATAAGCCAGCGAATAAACCTTCAAAAAAGACGTGTTTTTAAGTCGGTGATATTACACTACATATGGCGTTTTTTCCACGCTATCGTTAGGTATGGTATATTATATACTTCATTGCTTATTCCTCGCTTTCTAATTTCAAAAGAACCGTTTATAGATGAGGATTATTTAAATCAAGTTAAACGCTATTATGTGAAAGATTGGGAATACATTATGAAAATAAAAATTGGAATAGATTAATGCATCTTTATAGGTCTTCATCGATATTCTTCTTATCTATAGTCTTTATTACTATTGGTTTCACTTTGCTCTTTTTATTCCACGTAGAGTTATACGATCAATTAACATCAGAAGATAACGTAATAGAAAATTTAAGTGCTGTCTTGCTTTTTGTTTGTAGCGTTTTTTTTCTAAACTCATTTTTCCATGCTAGAAAATCACCATTGAAAATTCCACCTTGGTTGAGGTATGGATTATTGATGTTGTCTATTGCTTTCTTTCTGATTGCGGGAGAAGAAATAAGTTGGGGACAGCGGATATTTGAAATAGCTACACCTGATTATTTATCTTCTCTTAACGAACAAGATGAGCTTAACTTTCATAACATAAACAAACGTTTTTTTGATCGTCTTTTGGACAGAGCAACGATTGTCTTTGTGTTTATTTCCTCGTTTTTAATATACAGAAAACAAGAAAAAACCCTTGGAATCCAAAATCCGGATATTTTTATCCTTTGCTCATTTGCCATTACTCCCTTTTACACTCAAAATACACAACTGGACTTTTATCATTTTATTTGCATTCCTTTAGTAGGGCTTTTCTTTTTTGCTTTAAAGAACAAACTAAAGTCATTTCTCTACCCTTTGGTATTTACCTTAATGCTTAGCTTAATCATCATCATAATTCATACCACATATAATCAACTATTTCCTTGGCATAACAATAGCGCAAACGAGCTGAGAGAATTTCTTTTCTATTTAAGTTGTGTTGCCTATGCTTACGAAATCATGAAAAACATAAAATCTCAAAATTGAGATGAATCCTGTTTGTAAAAAGCTGTAAACCCAAGAAAAAATAAAGCCGGAAGTTTCTGTTTCATAATCTGCGCGTAGATTCAAGCTCTGGTAAAAAAATATTTATTTTTATACCGTTGCTTATTGAAGATCAAGAGTTTAAATATTATTTATTGTGCTTTTTTCGTTTGAATTTACAGCTTATACCTACTTATGGTACTCAATTTTTTTTTAACTTTATTGAATGAATAATCACAATAAACTTCTTTTGGCTGCATCCGCAGTCACCATTCTAAATTTTAATAGTTGTTCTAAATATGAAGACGGACCAGCGTTCTCTCTAAGAACAAAAACAAGCCGCCTAGTAGGGGAATGGGAGTTAGTGAAAATGGGTGGAGAAAACATAGAAGATTACTTTAACAATAGAGATGGTGGTGGTTATTATGGGTCTAGTAGACAATTTGATGAAATTGAGTGGATTTGGGATTTTGAAAAAGATCAAGACTTAGATCAAGATCTATTTGCCGTGTATACCACTACTTATAATTATGGTAATACTACTTATTCATATACAGACACCCTTTATCAATCTATGAATATGTCCACCTGGGAATGGGAAGATAAAAAAGCGGTTATTGAAATTGAAACATCCTATTATGGAAGTTCTCAAAGAACAGAATATGAGGTATTAAAGCTAACTTCAAACGAAATGAAAATAAAAGACAATAATGATGTAGAAATGGAGTTTGAAAAAAAATAATTATATTGAGATTATCAAAGTAAACACTATGAAAACACAGAACACCCTTTTATTAGCTGCCGCAGCTGTTACCGTCTTAAATTTCCAAAGTTGTAGTAAATACGAAGACGGACCGGCGTTCTCTCTAAGAACAAAAACAAGCCGCCTAGTAGGGGAATGGGAAATAGTTAGGATAGATGGTCAAAACTCAAATGCTTACTTTGGCCCCGGATATACTTATTATTTCGAATTTGAAAGTGATGGTGATTTTGAAATGAAATATGAATACAATGATAATGGCGTTACATATTCGTACTCATATGGTGGCGAATGGGAGTGGGAAGACGACAAAGCTTCGGTTGAAGTGCAAATGGATGGTTATGGAAACATAACAGAATATGAAATTAAAAAGCTAACAAACTCAGAATTAACTTTGGTAAACAAAACTGACAACATGGAAATAGAGTTAGAAAAAGAATAATAGAAATTAACTTATTTACGAAGCCTCTTCAAGGGGCTTTTTTTATGCGAAAAAGTAAACTAAACATCATATTTGACAAGGAGATACCAAAATTATTATTTGAAAATAATATTTCGGTCATTTTTAGCACTTACCAAGCTGGCCGACTTATTATAATTGGCAGCTTGGATGGGTATAACATTCATCAAATCCCAATTGCATATAAAAAGCCTATGGGTATTGCAATTGAAGAAAACAGAATTGCAGTAGCAAGTTTAGATGAAATTTCATTTTTTACATTTAATAACCATGTAATTCAATCTATTCAACCCAATCATGAAAATTTGGATAGAATGTACCTTTACAGAGCCTCATATAACACCAGTTCACTAGACATTCACGACATTGACTTTGATCAATCCGGTTTATGGGGTGTAAACACCTTATTTTCCTGTTTGTGTAAGTTTACCTTAGCATATAATTTTTCCCCTAGATGGAAACCTTATTTTATCACTGAAATAACTCCGGAAGACCGTTGTCATTTAAATGGTATGGCTCTTGAAAATGGTAGTCCAAAATATGTTTCGGCATTGAGCTCCACTGATGTGAAAGGAGGTTGGAGGAAAGACATCATGAACACCGGCATCATAATGGACGTGGAAAAAAATGAAATCCTCTGTAATGGATTGGGCATGCCGCATTCACCTAGAATAATTAATGGAGAGCTTTACTTTTTGGAATCTGCAAGAGGGAAATTATTTAAGTGGAACACTGAAAAAAAACAAAAGGAACTTATTTATAATTTCAATCGGTTTATTAGGGGAATTAAACACTACAAAGGAATCTTATTTATTGCTTTTTCTAAAATTAGAAAAACATCTGAGTCATTCCAAAAGGTGGCGGTAAAGGAAAATTCAAAAAATGCAGGATTCATCATTTTTGACTTAAGGACAAGAACCCCATTTGGAGAACTATTGTACGAAGACACGATAGATGAAATATATGATATTAATATTATTGAGGGGGCAAAAAAACCTGGTATCATCACCAAATTAAATAAAAAACATAAAAATATTATAGTGACCCCAAATGGGGTATTTTGGAGAAAAAATGACAAAGAGAGTGATAAGAAAACATCATAGAAGTTTAATACATTATTTCTTTTAGCTTACTTGGAAAAAAATCACTTGGCAAAAACGGAGGGTTCATTTCAAGATCCACAAGTAGTTTCGAACCATTATCATATCTATCTATAGACACTTAAAATACTCAAAAGGCTCTAAACACGAAATACACCTGTACATGGCTTTACATGCTGTTGAACCAAAAGGACTAACCAATTCTGTTTCTTTGGCCTTGCAATGCGGACAATCCACTTCCTTAGGTGCGCCCAATATGGCATTTTTATCGGATGTTTTAAACGCAGGTGGGGCAATGCCATAAACACGCAATTTTTCTTTTGCCTCTTCCCCTATCCAATCCGTAGTCCATGGTGGGTCATACTGCATTTTAATTTCAAAATGTTCAATATTCATTTTGCCCAATTCCTCTTTGATATCGGCTTGA
>MDTD01086542.1_pt1 | contig 13536 bp, 29 predicted proteins | sample 811221 | NCBI WGS metagenome assembly MDTD01 (sample SAMN05326646, study PRJNA326480) | marine metagenome | isolation source: seawater | place: Pacific Ocean: South West | collected 2011
ATGAGTTCAGAACCCTTATTTTCTGCGGTCTACGGCTAGGAGAGTTGTTGCAATTAGATCACAGCTCATACGATGGAACAACAAATACCTTGTTTGTTCACAAGTATGCCAAGAATAGTAAGACTAATTCAAGGGCAATACCTATAGCAGATAAGGAATTACAAGATTTCTTTGGCTCAAAAGCCAAGGGAATAATGTTTGATAATGTGCGTTCAAAGAAGTTGAATAGTATATTACGAGCATTGTTAAGAGGAGTAGGAGTAACGAGGAATGTGAGAGTTCACGACCTAAGACACACATTCGCTTACCTTATTGCTCAAGGTGGAGCCGATTTAGGCGACATTCAATTACTACTAGGACACAAAGATATATCTCAGACAATGAGATATAGAGGTTGGGTACGAAGTAGAGCCGAGAAATATATCTCAAAAACATTAACATTATAAGGAGTATAATTATGAGTGAGAATAACACACTAAGTAAAGGTCAAATCGCTTTACAACAAGCGAGAAGAAAAGGCTTCAATGTAAAGGAATTACCTGAAGCATTGAGGAAAGAGATAACAGAGTTCCATAGTATTGGTCTGTCTGTTAAGGATATAGCAGAACACTTCAACATTATGGAGTTTGCAGTATCTCACTGCCTTGGAATCAAGCAAACCAAGGGTCTACAAACTGAAAAAGCAAAAGGTAAAATTGCAGCTGCTGCTGCAGCCGATGTGAAAAAGGAAAAAGTAGACAGATATTATAAGACCATAGGAGTGAGTGAGAAATCCTATGACTATATCACTGCCCTTGCCACTATACTTGGAACGACAAGACTAGCAATTGTTGATAGTATAACGACCTATCTTCAGAAGGATAATAATAAGCAATTCCTAATGAAGAGTATCAAAGATGAGTAGAGCAAGGCTAGTTAATAAACTCTTTGACGAGGTTCATAAGAGAGGAGATACGATTACACGCGTCTGCAAAAAAGCAGGACTCTCTGAAAGCACGGTTCGTTCATGGCGTAGACACGAGCCTTTACTAGGAAACTTTATTGCTTTGGTAGAGGCAAGTGGAGGCAAAGTTGAACTTCACTATAATAATGAAAATGAAAAGGAAAAAATATGAATATATTTTATATAGATACTAACCCTAATATATCTGCACGATATCATTGTGATGCACACTTAAGAAAAATGATAATTGAATATGCACAAATGTTATCGTCTGCACATTGGTTATCGGACAATGACCACGACCAGATCCGAGCAGTAAATAATAATATATATAGACCAGTGCATTTGAAACACCCAAGTTCTATTTGGGTAAGACATCACCCTATGGCTTATAGTTATGTTTTCAATATGTGGGATGAATTGCACAAGATATATATTCAAAGATACAATAAACAACATGCAAGTTTTAGATTGAGAGAAACAATCATTAACCTGCCCCAGCCCCTGATTGAAAAATTAAAAAATTGTGTAGACAACCCTTGGTATTCCCCACCACCAATGTGCTTCGGTAAGGAGTACGAGCATATAAAAAAAGGTGTAGACCCCACTTCACACGAGTCTGTCGTTCAAGCTTACAGGGAATATTACAGGCAAGGAAAATCAAAGTTCGCAACTTGGGGAGGCGATAGGAGTCTACCGAGATGGTGGTTAAGAGTGGCATAACCATCTTGGTTAGGGGTGTTGTAGACCCTAATGATAAGAGAGTAATAAAAAGCAAGAGGACAACTGCAACACTTCAGAACGCAAGATTTTTTGAAAACAAATATATAAGGAGTAAAAAATGGGAATGACTTTATGTTATATAATTTTTGGATTAATCATATTTTTTTGGAGTAAATAAAATGAAGACTTTATATATAGTATTAATGTTGGGGGGTGCATTATTATACCACCCCATTGAATACAATTATGGAATGGGTTGTTTAGAAAGCTTTGAACATTGGCGAACCAACTACACAACTCACACTTGGGAGAGAGTACCTGGCGATAAAATGAGTCATGGTTATTATGTAGACGAAGGCAAACTAAAGAATGCAAGAGTTATCGCTGTCTACTGCCCACCCCAGTAACATCTCTTTTTTTTACGGCAGGTAATCTTTGCCTTGTTTTCAAAATTTCGGCGAAAATTTATACGGCGATATTGAACACGCCACCAAACACTCGGCGATACTGCCCGCACTAACTAAATCCTTGACATTTTTTTGATGACTGACTTTGGATAGACATTACGATCTCCGAACCCTATGTCATCATCATTTTGATAAGAAGCAAAGCTATAAATATATTTAGATGTTCGTTTAAATATATAAGCCTCGGTATGTATTGTTGCTACTCGCATATTGTTGAATGTATTTTCATCACAAATTGAACTATCACCAACGATATCTTCCCAAATTATTAAATACTTATAATATTTTTTACCACCAACGATGATAGGTTTACTAGGCATCAAAGTCTTTTTCCATACTCTCCTCTGCACCTGCCATCAACATCATGCCTGTTTCTATAGCCTCTTCAGGTGAAAGTTGTAGACCTTGCCAGAATAACTTACCATTTATTTTTGCAGGAAAATTTATAAGGACAGAGGATGGTGCCACTTCTATAGTAGGCATCGGCACTGCATCAGGGTGCATCATTATAACCAGTGTTTTAATATTCTCTTTATCCATATTTTAAATTGTCTATCCGTTAGTGTGTGTTTCATAAGGTTAACCCTCTTACACACTAATTGGATGTTACCATGTATATATCCTTTTGTCGTATCCTTTCTATCAATACTTATATTGTTGGGATTTTTATTGAATGCTGGGAGTTTATTAGATGATAGGTGCGTTAACTTTGCACCTGATAACGCACACTTACCATCTTGTTTATAGTAAAGTTCAATAATGTAATCGTGGTCTATGTCTACGACCATGCCTTGAGCTAACCTTCTGGACCGTAACTGAATGAATAGACGCTTGATAAAAGACTCAGGAGTTTTGCACCAACGGATTCTCCGTTTTTTTCCTACGCAGGAACTACATATAGAACGGCGATACGCAACTCGCGTACCTCTCCTATTGTTCCAATCTTGATAAAAAGAAGTATGTGGTTTGGTTATACCACATACTCTACAAACTTTGGACGCTGTGGAAATCGCACTTACCTACCTGTTAGATTAAGTTTTTTTAAGGCTTTTTCTACGAGCAGACTTCATACGAGCCTTGCTGTAGACCGTACCTTTTTTAGCCTTCATCGCTGCAGCAGAAGTTTTCTTTGCTTGTCCTTTCTGCTTCATAGACTTAGACTTTTTGTATGTAGATCTCATTGGCATAGGTTTCTTCCTTTCTCTGGTGGTTAATATTTCTTAGACTTCATTTTTTTGCCAGTCTTTTTAGCGTAAGCTTTAGCTTTTGCTTTACCCTTTTTAGTGTAGGCAAACTTTTTATTACCAACTTTTGGCATATGTTTGGTCCTTTCTTAGTCTGACACTTTTATTTTAATCAAAACCGTGTCTATCTTCTCTTCTATCTTATCAAATCTACGCCCCAGGTCGTCCATTGATAACCTTAAATCTTTTTTAGACGCATATTCTCTAGCCATCTCAGTCTTTGCTTCGTACACGGTTCGTTCTATTTCATCTATTTTCACAGATACCCCCCTTATCCACCATACTAAAGATCCACCAGCCACGGTGAGTATGGCATTCCATATCATTGTCATCTCTGGCATTAATCGTACCCTCCATCCTTATTCACTTCTCCTTTGAAAGGGACACCATCTTGGTGGTTACCATCTTTTTTTAGTGTATATTTATTAGCATAATCAGAATTAAATTCTTCATTCATTACATAAGTCTTACCAGTTTGATGATTAATGGGGTGAGTTTGATTTGATTTAACTCCATCGTGACCAGGGTCTGTCCAGTATTTAACTTGTGGATGATTTGGATCACCGTTTTCCCATTCCTCTATCTTCATCCAATGTGGGTAGACATAAGATTTAGTTGCCGATTGATTATAAGGCTGAGGTAAAGCCGCACTATTCCAAGAATAAGAAGGTATTTCATCTAGTCCATCTGAGATATTAGCACCAGATGGCAGGTCTACGGAAACGGTATAGTATGTTGCTGCAATATCTAAACGAACAATACCAGTTACATCCTTGCCCCAAGAGTTATACCAGAACTCAATGTTCTGCATACCACTAGAGTAGACAAGAAATTTTACACAGATAGCTGTGTTGTTTGAAGAGGGTGTAATTTTTTGTGTGAAGAAGTTGCCACCTGGTCTAAGTATATTTGTTGTAGTTCTATATTCTGGAGTTGGAAATGCTGTTCCACCTGAATTTGCCCAAGTGTTTACATTACTGCCAGTAGTAGGTTTATACATTATGATGAATCGTTGTAATAGTTTTACACCTTCATTAACTCCTACAATTCTTTGGGGTGCATCTTTGTATTCCATTATGTTACCTTAATTTGTACTTCAACTTTAGTTGGGTTTTGATTAATTGGAATTACTGAAGGACCCCTATCTTTCTTTGATGAGTGAGATGGGATCACTTTAACCTTGGTGTTTCTATTTCCTTTAGGAACTAAAAGACTTGGACATTTTGTTATACCTCTATGCATTATGTTTTTATCCCTTCTATTGGTTCAGGTGTTGGGCTGACAATTGCAGGTATTTGTCCGTTTGGATGATCCTGACACTCAGCTTTATAGCTAAATGGCAGTGCACTTCTATTGTTAATTTGATCTATCAAATTACCACTCCATGTTTCCAAATATATCTCGCATTGTTTTTCGTCTTTAAATCTTTCTACTGGGTCAAAGAAAGCTGTACACTCTCCGTTACTCCAGCAGACAAACAACAATGGAACAAATAAGCTTGTCATTGTCTACCCTTTCATACAAACAATAATGTCAGATATGTGTTAATCAGTCGTCCTTTATTTTATGCCCTTTTGAAATTAGATACGCTTTATATAACTTAACCCAATCCCCCGCTCTCATCACAACAAGACTCTCGTCAGTCTCCATTCTGTTTCGTCTACTAAATACAACAGGCATTTCGGGTGCACGCTGGGCAGCCTTACCTTTTTCCGCCTGCTCTATAGACGAGTAGGGTGAAAACTTTTCTGTTCGTTTGGCTTCTACCCATATGTCAGGAGTCCCTGTTATATCTGCTGAACCCCCACCTTGAAAAGATCTGCCACCACCAGACAGGGGTGCCCTTAATATTTTTTGAAATTCTTCGTCATATAATAATTCATCTAAGTACTTAGCGACTTCGCGTTCATACTTATCTCCCTTTGCTTTGGGTCTTAAAAGTCCCATATACTATCACTTTCTTTGCTAAATTTTTCTTTACATTTGTTGCAGATATACTGCCACTTTGGGCGAGGCTTAGTACACTTGCATTTCATACAAGGGCGTTCCCACATTTTCATATGTTTCTCAGACGATAGGGCTACTACATATTTCGCACCATCAAATTCTGCCAAGCCTTCTCTATGTAATATTCGTTTAACGGTATCTACGCATATGCCAAGATGCCGTGCCATTTCAGTGTAAGGTTTATTTTGTTTGAGAGCCTTAGCCAGATAGTCAAGATCACGCTTCGTAACCTGAACTGGCTTGCCCATATACCCTCCTTTCTTTCAGTATACAAACTTTTATCGTTATATATTAAAGTCATTGATTTTCCTAACAAAAATGAGGGGACGATAGTCCCCGATTTGATTTGTCCACGAAAAAAAGATTGACGAAAGGATTGACAAGGTGGTACACCTATTAGACTAATTGACTTACAGCATCTTATGGACTTCGTCCAAAGATGTTTAGTTAGTAGAACTAATAGTCTATTAGGTTTCTTCTTCATCAATACCTAACCATCTCTTAATTTCATAAGCAGGAACTTTTATATCTCTACTTATTTGTGTGGGATTTTTACCGTCAGATAATGATAATTTTAATGCTTGTTGTTTTTTAGATTTAGTTGACACAATATATTTCTTTCCATCAATTAGACTTTCACACCAACCTACATAATGTGTTTGATGTAGTTCGGTTTGTTGTCTTATTTTACCAAAAGATATTTGTGTTACCATAGATAATCTAGAATCAGCTTTCATCTGTGCTCTCAAATAATTATAAGGCGAGAACTCTCTGCCATCTAATGTCCAGATTGTTAGATCGTTATCTACAAGACCAGCCTTAGCTTTAGCTTCAGCCTTATCTTCGTAGACCTGAGTAATGAATACCTGGGTATCTACATCAGTCAACTGAGCTGTAGACCCTGCTTCTCTACCCATTCCTCCTTCACCAGGTTTGTTACGATGATGAACTAGAATTACAGATACACCCATATTTCTAAGTTGTTTCGCAACAAAATTTACTTTGCCCCATTCTTTAGGACTAGCTTCTTCAAGACCACGGAAGGCATTACGAATCGTGTCTATGACTATGATATCAGGCTGCACAACTTTTAACCACTCGCCGAGTATCTTGAAATCTTTTTCTTCTAATAGATTAATTTCCCCACCATCTTCAGGGTTAATTAATGTAGGTGACCATAAGGCGTAGTGTTCGTTAGTGTCACCAAATGTTTTATTAAACTCTTGCATACGCCTAAGTGCGGTTCTTCTTGGATTATCGTAGTCCATATAGAATATTTTTGCAGGTCTACCCATTTCATATGGACCAAAGTTTTCGTTACCTGCAGACAAAGCAGTTAACATAGCAGTCAAAAAATAAGACTTTCCATGTCCATTGAAACCTACAACCTGAGTTATCGTAGCCTCGGGTACAAGAGGGTTGCACCAATAAGGCTCGTCCACCATCTCTTTTAAGAGCCTTTCCACAGCGTTTATATAAATAGGAACGAGTCTTGACGAGGCTACTATCTTTGTCTGGTTTACTTTTTCAGGGTCTATGCGATCACCAGATTCGTCATAGTCCTCTGGATAGTTTCTCCTATCTAACTCATAAGCAGAATCTATCTTAGTACGGAGCCATCTCTCTGTATCTTCTTGAGAGAACGAACCAGAGTCAAAGAATTTGTCGTGATAGTTAATAACAGATTGATATAGGTCTTCTTTTGAAACACCTCTTCTTACAATCTGTCCACAATATCGTATCATCCAATCATCAGTCGCATCTCCTTCACGAAGTTTACGACCCAAAATGGACACTCTATTTTCTGTCTGCTCCCATATAGACATAGAGTCAACAATAGAAGCTACCTTTACATTAGACAGATCTAACTTATCAAAAGAAAAATTTTCTTCTGATTTTATATCAGTTGGATTTCCCTTCCAAACAAAGTCATCAATGTCATCAAAGTCAAAACCTTCAGCTAATGCCCAAGAGTATTGGTGTACAATTTTTCTATCTTTTAGTTTTATAGACGGGGGCATAACAACATAGCCACCATCTCCACGAAGATCTAAGCCAGGTATGTCTACCCAATCACGAGCAACACCACCAACTTTGTTAGCAAACTTCTTTCCATGTAATGGATGTTTCCAATAGTAATGCATACCTCTAGTAGTTTTAACAGCGATAGGAGAAACTAGATTATGTTTTTTTGCATAAGCTACTGCATCTTCATTATCACAATCTAAAACTATAACACCACTTATTGAGCCAGTTACTAGGGCTAGATTAAAAACTTCAACACGCCTACCAGATGTAGTAGGTGCACCTTCTAAGAACCACTCTTCAACTTCTTCCTGAGTAGTCGGTTTTGTTTGATATTTTTTCCAATCGTTTAGGGGGACCTTACCACTTATAGATAGTGGTATTATGGTCCAACCTAAATCAATTGCCTTACAAGCCTCATCATATAATAAGGCTTTAAACTTTTCTTTTTCGTTTTCCATGGTCATCCTCAAAGTAATCGTCAATACATACATCAGGGTTAACATCTTTGAGTTTTTCAAAGTGCCAACTCGTCATGTATCTTGTGTTAATCATTCTATATGGAGCAGTACGAGGTTTATTAAGTGCCTCGGCTACTACTTTTACTCCACCGATATCTTTAATAAATCGTTTTGCGTTAAACTTCATCTCAACTCCTTTTATTTTTTTGGTAAGATTTATATTGTCATACATATGATACAAAAACAATATGTATAATATATGCTACAATACTTTATCGGTTATCATTCTACATAAACCTTGTATTATATATGATACTGGTGTAACTTATGGATACTATTAACATAAAAAGGATGGTTATTATGAGCGACTGGGAACAGTTTGAATCTGATACTGAGAATGCTCCGATATCTCAAAAGATAGAAGAGCTGAAGGAAAGGAAGAGAAAGCTTGAAGATAATGCCAAGGCAATAGAAAAGCTAGAAGCAGAGTTAATATCTGAATTTCCTGAAGAGTTTGGAGAGCAAACAAAAGTTTATGGTAAGGATGTCGTTACTATAAATAGACAAGAGAGATTCCATTGGGATCAAGACATACTTGAAGATCTATTCAAGAGTGGGAAGCTTCCTGCACACATCAAAAAAAGACTAAGCGTTGAAAAAAGAACCTTCCAAAAATTAACCGAAGCAGAACAAAAGGAACTGATGCCTGCGTTAACACGCAAGCCTGGACCTGTGTCTGTGAAACTTACAAGGAGTAGCTAATGTTTGAACCATTAAACACATCGGGAGATGACACTGCTAAAAGAAAGGTTCTTTTATATGGTCATCATGGTTGGGGTAAAACAACCCAACTAAAATATTTCCAAGAGGAATATGGAAAGGGTTTTATCTTTTCAGGGGAGAGTGGACTATCGTCTATTCGTTCTGCAGGGATAGACTATCTACCTTTCTCTTCTTGGGATAATCCATCAGACCCAAAGAAAGGAATATATTCTTTTAAGGATATATTTAAGTGGACAAAGTCAGAGGACTTTAAAAAGAAAGGGTATGCTTGGATTGGTATAGATAGTTTAACAGAACTATCTGATCTTTCTTATCAACACGCTGAGAAAGAAGAAAAGATAAGAGCAGAAAAACTAGGCAAGAAAAATCCAGACGGATTTGCAGTATGGGGTAATCACGCCTCACAACTTATTGGTGCTTGTAAAGCCATAAGGGATATGAATATGCACTGCATAGTCACTGCTCTTGCAAAAGAATCTACAGACGACAATGGTAATGTGGACTACTGGTGTATGGTTGCAGGAAAAGCAACGATGCAACAACTTCCAGGAATCTTTGATTGTGTTTTCTGTGGAGTAAGGGTGACTCAGGAGATTGAAGGGCGACAACAAGTTCTTCGTTATGTTATCACTGATGAAGTGAGAGGTTGGCACGGGAAAGTTCGTGACGAAAAACGAAGATTGAAAGCCGTTGAAAAAACTGGGAACATCGTAGAACTTCTGAAGCGTCTTGATATGGACGATGACGAATATAATAAACTTAACAAGGAGAAAAAATAATGGCGTTTAATTTTAGAGAATTAAATCTGAGTAATGTAGAGATATCTTCAGCACCTCAGATTTTACAGCCAGGTAGATATGTATGTCAAATTACAGATGCCTTTATTAAACAAACAAGAAATGGTGGCTCGGCAGTAGAGTTAAGCTTGACTGATGTAAAAGGTCAAGGAACTTTAAGAGCTTGGATTAATGTAAATGTACCTGCAAGTCAGACAGCTACAAGGATTGGAAGGGAGCAATTAAAAGCTTTACTTATTCATGGAGGACATCCTACTCCTGACAATCCATCTGATATAGCTTCGCTTAAGGGTTTGAAGGTTGGTGCTTCTGTCCAGAAAGACACTTATACTATGGATGGAGAAGAAAGAACTGGCTCTAAACTAAAAGGATTTTTTGATCCTTCTGAAATAGACCCAGAAACACCTAAGCAGTCCTCCCCTGGAACTGGTATGACCGAACCTGTAGACGATAAAGATGATCCTGCAGAAGAAGCTATACCGTTCTAAAACTCTATAGCAGGGTAGACATACGCGTCTACTCTGCTATCTTTTTCTTAAGGAAATGATATGAATTTAGCAGAGTTAATTAATGAAGCATACGACAAGGAAGAGAAAGACAAGCCTGAGTCACCTAGATCTTATATAGGTGCCAGTATTGTTGGTAATCCTTGCGAGGCTCTTATTGCCTTCTCTCTGCGTGGCTTCCCCAACAACCCCATAGGACATAAGTTAAGAAGAATATTTCGTGATGGTCACAGAATTGAAGATGATGTGATACGAGATATAAAGAAAACTGGTGTAGCAGTTATGGAGAAAGATCCATTTACTGGTAAGCAGTGGGCATTTGATGGTTTTGGTGGTCATGCTACTGGTCATGCTGATGGTATGATAGGTCCAATAGACGGAGACTCTATGCTTTTAGAAATTAAAAGTATGAACGATAATAAGTTCAAAGAGTTCTCTACTAAAGGAGTTAAGTATAGTCATAGACATTACTACTCTCAAGTTCAATTCATGTTAGGATTAGGAAAGTTAAAGGAATGCGTATTTATATCTTACAACAAAAACACCTCTGATTACTGCTCCGAAATTATCCAGTATGACGAGTTTTTTTATAATGATCTTTGTGTCAAAGTTGAGAGAGTTATCAATGGAGATGCTAGAAAAATATCAAACGACCCCTCTGATTGGAGATGTAGGGGATGTTTTAAGAGGAGCGTATGCTGGGAAAACGAAGAAATAAAACAAACGATGAAGACTTGTCTGAACTATCAACCGAAACTATCGGGGGGATGGCAGTGCCAGAATGGATGTCAGGAAGAGTGCCAGAAATGGGAGAGATATCATCCTCTGCCAAAGACTTCCAGTATCTAGCTAGTCCGTATTCTTTAAACAATACGGCTGATAGCTCTGACATGAGACAAAGATATGAGCAAGTTACAAGATGCACCTTTAAGTTGCTTAAGACTGGACTCAATGTATATAGTCCTATCACATATCATCATGCAGTTCAGAAGGTATGTGGTGTGATGAGACAACCAACAAGGTTTTGGCTTGAATTAGATTTTGGTATACTTAAACATGCTAAAGGGATGTTTGTTTTAATGTTAGATGGTTGGCAAAACAGTATCGGAGTTACTCGTGAGATTGAGTTTTGTAGACACAATGACATACCTATCTCCTTCATACATCCTGACGCTTACATTTTAACAGGAAAAGAAGATGACCAAAAACATTGAAGTAGAGATCATAAAACTAGAACACGAGATATCCAGTGTTAAAGAAAGAATACGAGATGTTGAGTGGAAAGTTGAAAACAACCAACCAGTAGATGCCGATGCAAGGACAAAAGCTCAGGACAAACTTAGGCATCTTACTAGAGAGCTTAGTGAACTAAAAGTTCAGAGGGTATTAAATGCGTCCTAAAATAATAGGAATCACTGGATATATAGGTAGTGGTAAAACATTATTAGCAGATGCATTGTGCTCTAAACATAATTTTACAAAAGTAAAGATGGCTTATCCAATTAAAAAGATGTTGTCATCAGTCGGGTTATCATACTCACACCTAGAGGGTATGAATAAAGAAATAGAAACAGAACTTCTTTGCAATAAGACTCCTAGGTTTGCTATGCAAACATTAGGTACTGAGTGGGGAAGAAAGATAATGGGCGATAATATATGGGTAAACCTATGGTCTACGAAAGTAAGTGAGCTTACATCTATGAACCAGGGAGTTGTTGCTGATGATGTTAGATTTCTAAACGAAGCAAAAATAATAAGAGATATGGGTGGTGTTGTAGTTAGAATGGAAAGACCATCGTCTACAAAAACAAACCACGAATCAGAAAATCAAGATTTTGATGCAGATTTAGTTATAGAAAACAATGATACAATAGAAAAAATTATTAACTCTATACCTAAAATACTTCAGTTATGATAAAATAAACAAAGGAGGTTATATGCTATCACTACTAGGGTCACTACTTGGATTTGGAACTTCTTTTCTTCCTAAGCTTCTAGGATTCTTTGAAGAGAAAAGAGATCAAGCTCACGAATTAAAGTTGATGGATAAACAACTAGAGCAACAAATCAAGCTTGGTGAACAAAAACTACAATTTATGAATGTTGAAGCAGACATTCGTGAAACAGAAGCATTACAAAAAAGCCAAACAAAAATGACAGTCAAGTCATCTCAATGGGTTATTAATCTATCTTCTAGTGTTAGACCTATAATGACATACCTTTTATTTTTAGAATTTATGATTCTAACATTCATGTTGGCTTTTAATTCCATAGACCTAGAGATGTATAACAGAATATGGTCTAACGAAATACAAGCAGTATGGGCTGCTGTTGTTTCTTTCTGGTTTGGTCAAAGAAGTTTTAATAGAAAATGAAGATCAATTCAGAAGGATTAAATATAATCAAACATTTTGAAGGCTTCTCTCCTTCCGTATACCTATGTCCAGCTAATCGTTGGACTATAGGATATGGATCTACTTGGGATAAGAATAGAAAATCAGTAACTAAAACACACCCAGATATAACAGAAGAAGAAGGTGAAGTTCTATTACGGCAAGAATTAGACCATTGTTACTACGCAATATCTAAATTGGTAGACGCAGAAATTACAGAGAATATGCACTCTGCCTTGTGTTCATTTATATTTAATGTTGGTAGTGGTAATTTTCAAAGGTCTACTATGCGTATGAAGCTAAATCGTGGTGATTACCATGGTGCATCTGCTGAGTTTCCTAAGTGGAGGAAGGCAGGAGGTAGAATATTAAAAGGTCTAGTTCGTAGAAGGACGATGGAAAGGGAACTTTTTGATATAGATATATAAACAACGGAGTTTATATATGATGGACGCACAACAATTTGCACCTAACCCTACATCTGCTGTGGTAGATCCACAGATGAGTCAGAAAATTGCAGAGATATTTAAAAGATATATGTCTGGCAAAAACAATCCTGCGTTTATGGTTCCTCAAGAAGCCATGAATTTAGAGATAGCACAAGCTTTAGCTATGCAACAAAGAAAAGTTCCCCCTACACAATTACAACATCAAAAAACTTTAGATCAAACTAGCAAACAATTGGCTAGTGTTATTCAAGGTCTACAAATGAGATTAGGCAAATGAATGGTCAAGAAGGCTAAGTTTGGAGTCAATACTTATGTTGAAAAATCTAGGAAAAAGATTGGCAGGCATAAGAAAAATATGGGTAAGCACGAAAAAAAAAACTATAAAAAATATCGTGGTCAAGGCAGGCGAATATAAAAAGGAACATATAAAACAACAGAAAGATCCAAGACACAACCAATGGTAGGAGATGAAACAAAAAGATACTAAATGGATATTAGGTTTATTAGGTTCAGTGCTCTTAGGATTATCAACTTGGGTACTAGTAGAAGTAGTAGAGTTAAGATCAACAGTATCTATGATGAATCAAGAGCTTCTAAATATAGACAAACAATTTGGCAGAGTTTATAATTTTATAGATAGGTTTCTATCCAAGTAAAATAAACATTACAAATAATATACAAGCTCCACCAAAGATAATACCAAATATTATCCAGAACAATTGCATGTTTTCTTCATAC
>MDTD01063974.1_pt1 | contig 13535 bp, 14 predicted proteins | sample 811221 | NCBI WGS metagenome assembly MDTD01 (sample SAMN05326646, study PRJNA326480) | marine metagenome | isolation source: seawater | place: Pacific Ocean: South West | collected 2011
CTTGGAATGCTAGAGATTTAGGAGCTCCATCAGGAAATCCTTTTAATACTGGTAGTATGTATACTGTTACAGTAACAGATTCTAGTGGTGTAGCCGTAGGTGTAACTGCGCCATCAGGAGGTAATACATTTACAGATAATACTTGTGATACTAACACAACAGCTGGTACAGCTAATTTAGTGACTTGTGATCCAAGTAACAAAATTGTTCCTGGTATGCAAGTATCTGGAACTGGAATACCGGCTACTGGTACAGTTTTTGTAGGGGCAATAACGGCTGGTACAGTAAGTTCAAATGTAACTCAATTTTCATTAGTTGACACAGCAGGAGGACCTGTTAATGCAAATGCAATAGGTACTAATGTAACTTTAACGTTTTCAACAGGAGATACAGGACAACAAGGTAATTTAGCACCTAATGATACTGCTAATCCTTTTTATACTGTATGTGTAACTGATGAGGATGGGTGTCAAGAGTGTGTTCAACTTGTAGTAAGAGAAGCTCCAAATGCGCCTACAGGTTGTACAGATAACACTGCTGTAAATTATGATGCAACTGCAATTATTGATGACGGTAGTTGTATTTTATGTAATGCAACTTCTGGATTGTTAGAAGATCCAGCTGGAACAAATACAACACCTTTATTTGGTAATACATATGCAGGATCTACTTCAGCAACCTGGAATAGTGGTTTTGGAGCTAGTGCAACACATAATAGTGATGGTACTTTATCAGTAAGTGCGTCGCCAATAGCGTCTGCTATGGCTTATATGGATTGGGATGCTAACTCTAAATTTGAAATACTATTATATAAAACTTTAAATCCGGGAGATCCAAGCACAGCAACAGGAGCAGTTCAAATAGGAGGAACTATAAACGCTGGTACTTTAGATATTGTAACAACAGCATCTCACACATTTACAGGATTAGCTTATGGTTACTATACTATAAGAGTTAGATATGTAGATACAAATACTGTTAGCACACTAGAAGATTGTTTTACAGAATTTTACGGTACAGTACAAGCACAGGTTTGTGATGCAATAGGAAACGCACATTATATGACTGTGCCATCAGATCTTGCTTTACAAGACCCACAAAACAGTTTACTTTGTTCTAATACTATACCTTGTTGTACACTACAAGATATTACAGAATCTTTTGATCTTGGAAATTGTAATCCAATATTATTTTCTAATATATTTTGTGACCCTTCAAGAACTGTAACAGTTACATGGTCATATAGTACTAATGGATCTACTTACACAAATCTTGGTAGCTACAATTTAGGTACTATAAATCCTGGATCAGGAGTAACAGCATATGCAGCTCCTGGAAATAATTATGCTTCAGGTCACTGGTTTGCGCAAAATGGAACGGGTTATTATAAAGTAGAAATAAGTGCTGTTACTGTTGGACATACTTCAAATACTTGTATAGAACAAAAGGTTGGTTATTTTACTTTTCCTGTAACAGGGTGTATGGATGCAAATGCACACAATTATAACCCAAATGCTGTATGTCCTGGACAATGTGCTTATCCTAGTTATGAGTGTGACCAAGCAACAGGACAATGCTATGATCCTTGGCAGGGTACATTTACAGGATACACTCCAGGTCAATACAATTGTTTAAATGGTCCTGGTTGTTGTAACTCTGCTTGTATTCCCCCAACTGTTTATGGGTGTACAGATTCGTGTGCAACAAATTATAATGCATTAGCAACACAAGACGACGGTTCGTGTACATATACAGCATGTTTAGACCAGCTAGCATCAAACTATTTACAAAATTGTTGTAATCAAAATTATTACGCTGCAAATCAAGTTGTAGGGCCAGACAATAGTTGTTGTATAAATCCTTGTACTAATCCAAATACTTTAGATGTAGTAACAACAGATGCAACTTCTACATGTACTGTATTTAATAATGATGGTACAGCAACTTTAACAGTTACAGTAAACACTGGGGCTACAACGTGGACTTGGGAACTTTTTGATGTGCAAGGAAATTCAATATACTCTGATGGTATTACATATACAGGGTCAGGATCAGCTCCAACGTATACTACATTAGGAACAGGAAGTTATAGCATTACAGTAACAGATAATTTAGGATGTGTTGAAACTAATAATTTTATAGTAGACAGTAATGGACCTACTGTAGGTTGTACTGATCCAAATGCAGATAACTACGATCCAAATGCAGTTTGTGATTGTGGTTGTTGTTTTATAGAAGGGTGTATAGATCCTAACGCTACAAACTATAATCCTAATGCAACCGTGCCTGATGGTAGTTGTGAATATGCAGATATACCACCTAGCCCATGTGTACCAGAATCTTTAGAAACAGAAAGATTTAAATTAGATATATGTATAGCTCAAAAAGGATCAAGATGGTTAAACAATTATAAAATAGGTAGAACAGATGATTGTTCGTTAATGAATAAATGGAAATTAATTCTAATAGATTATTTATTAAGTCAACATGAGCTAAACTGCCTGTTTAATTGTGCTGATATAGAATCATCAAGTGTATCAGCAGTTCAAGATTGTAATGCGTTATGGGTAACTGGAGGTCCTAGTACAGGGCAAAACCATGACCCTAATCATTTAGGAGCAAGTATAGTAAACCCAGGAGAAGGAACAACTATTACAGAATATGATGGTTATCCAAATGGTTGGTTTGGATATGTGCCAGGAGGTAGCCCTACATGTAATTTTAGTTTTGTAGGAGATGTTGTTAAATTTGATTTACCAACAGGACATCCACTGGCAACATGGTTAAATGGAACAATATGGACACTTACAGCAAATCCTGCTAATAATCCAACTGGAATGCATCAAGGTTGTAAACTATCAAAAATACAACATTATACACAATGTTTAGACTACAGATCGGTAACAATAACAACAACTGAAAATTATTACGATAAATATATTAACTTTGTAACTAAATTCTGTGCTGACTGTGACACCAAGATATTAAAAAATAAAACAAATTAAATATGGCAACTAACAGAAATATATATGATTTAAGAACACTAGCTAAAACAAGTGTAGATAGTAATGACTATTTAGAGGTAGCTAATCAAACAACTAAAGCGCCATCTAAGTTACTAGTGTCTTCTCTATTTCCAACATTTTCTACAACCGGTACTGGTAGTGAAAATATTTGGATTGATATAACAAATAAAAACCAACTAAATTTTAAAGGAATAAAGTCAGGAGATACTGGACTATTAACTGTAGCTACAACTTCTAACAATATAGTATTAACAGCTTTAGAAGCAGGTATAGATCTTAGTTTATGTAATAACACTTCATCAGGATTTATTTCTGGAATAGATTTTTCAGGAACAGTTACTGGAGAAAATTTAGTAATAAATGGTGGAACAGGATTATCTACAATTGCAAAAGGAGCTGTATTGTATGCAGATGCTACAGATTCATTAGCGGCTAGCACAGCAATGTCTACAAATGGACAATTACTTATAGGTAATGCAACTGCTGGTTATCCATCAGTAGCTACACTTACTGCAGGTAGTAATGTAACAATTACTAATGGTGCTGGATCAATTACAATAGCTGCTAGTTTAACAACTTTAGCTGCAGACTTAGATTGTGATAATAATGACATTGATTTAGGTACAGGATATTTAAGTTCTGATGGAAATCAAAATGGAATACGAGTTACAGGATCAAATGCATATATAGGGGCTTCTGGAAACTACCACGATTCAGATGTTTTAAATTTAGCTGGAGGTGGTATAAGATTTAGCAATACAGCATCTGTAGATATAAAACCTAATGCTACCACATCAAGCACAGCAGGACAGCCTGTTACAATTGAGGCTGGAAGCAGTGCTTCTGGTAATGCAGGTAAATTAACACTTAAGGGTGGTACTGCAGCATCAGGAGGAGGAAACGGTGGAGATGTAGAGATATATGGTGGTAGTGAAGCTGGAGGTACAGCTGCATCTATTAAAAATTATGTATATGATGGTTCAGGAAGTGCTGTAGAAAGTTTAACAGTAGAAGGAAATAGTGCTAATCCTAATGTAAAAGTATGTAAAGGTAATTTAGTAATTACTGAAGCTACAAAAGGTATTATACATACAGGTAGTGGTGTAGTTACACAGGCAACTAACCATAGTACAGATGTAACAATTAATTCAACATCTGGTGTTATTACTTTGGCTGGTGTAGCTTTAGCTGCAGGAGCAGAAGCAGATTTTGCAGTTACAAATAGTACTGTTCAGACAGACTCAGTTATATTATTAACTGTGCAGTCTCCAGCTGCTGCTAGCGCAACTGACAATGCAACACTAATAGCACAACTTGATGCAGTAGCTAACGGAAGTTTTAATATTAGATTAACTAATCCGGGAGCTGCAACAACATCAACAAACGCACACAAAATTCACTTTTTAGTGATAAACAATAGTTAATATTAATCAATAAATAAATAGACCAATGACAAAAACAATTAATGCAACAAAAGGAGAACTAGTAACAATTATAAATGGATTGTTTGGGGTTCAAGAATTAAAAGGTAAAAAATTTAGTTTAGTAGTAAGTAAAAATATTGCTATCCTAAAAGAAACTTTAAAAGATCTAGAAGACGCAGGTAAGCCGTCTGAAGAATTTTTAAAAATAGCTCAAGAGGTAAATGAAATTGCCACTAAAAATGAAGAAGGAGCTAAAGAAAAAATTGATAAGATCGAAGAAGATAACAAAGAGTTAGTTGAAGCTAGAAGAACTCAAATGGATAAAGTAGAAAAAATGATGCAAGAATCTGCAGAAGTAGAATTAAATACTATTGCAGAAGATCTTTTACCAGAAGATATATCAGCTCAACAAATTAATAAAATAATAAAAATAATAGAATAATGGCTATAAGAACAACATCAGAATCTTTATTACACGATAGCGCAATAGCTCTTAACAAAAGCTTAGGAATGCATGGTGTAGTAATGGTTACAGGTACTGCTACTACAACAGCAACATCTGGAACATATTTTGCAGTACAGTTTGTTACAGATTGTACTCCTACAACATTGACAATCTCTAATTCAACAACAGTAACTAGTGTGCAACACAAAGCAGGAACTGTTATATACGGAGACATTACAGCAATAACTGCAGGTAGTGGAGAAACTTATATATTATATAAAGCAAAATAATGTTAGGATTAGGACTAAGTAGAACTAAAAGCAGCCTTGTACCGGCACTTCCAGCATTTACAAATGCAGATCCACAAAATGACAGAGGGTTTGTTTTTGATGGTAATGGAGATTTTTTACAGGTTAATGATCATGATGATTTTTCATTTAATAATGCTGGCGCAGGTAACAATCCTTTTAGTATAGCTTTTTGGATAAAAAGAGATGGTACAGGGGCAAACGAAGCTCTTTTTTCTAAAGCAGCGACTAATAATTATGAGTACAGAGTATTTTTTCTAAATGATGATATTTATTTTGATGTTTATGATACTACTACTTCTAAATACACTCGTAAATACAAAGGCGGTATTGGAAATACTACTAACTGGCAACATTGGGTTTTTGTTTATGATGGAGGTTTAACTGGTCCAATTTTAACAATATATGTAAATGGTAGTGATATAGGGTCTTTAAGTAGTGGTTCTAGTGGTGGAGGTGGAGATATGGAAAACTTAGGGGCCGCTTTTAAACTAGGAGCAATGGATGCAGCGTCTTATGATTATGATGGAAAAATGATGCAGGTTATATTATGGGATGCAGAATTAACAGCAGACGAAGCTGCATATATTTATGCATCAGGAAATGCTGCTAGGAACCCACTAGTTGAAAGTACAACTTATAGTAAACATAATAATGTAGTAGCATGGTGGCCTTTAGATGATGCTAACGGTCACGAAGATCATGGAGGTAGAGGACATGATTTTACAAAAAATGGAAATGCAGATTTAGATACTGGCGCTGATGCTCCGTGGTAATTTAATTAATATGAAAAAATTAAGTACAATATTTTTAATTTTTATAGCATTTAGTTTAAATGCTCAAACTTTTGAAGTTAAAGGGTATGAGTATAATATAAATAATATGTTAAAAGATCAATTAAAATTTGCTACAATATACGGGGCTGTAAATGGAGGTACATCTATTTCTGATGTAAAACAATTTTCTGTGTTAGATGGACTACAAACTTCAATAGTAGAAACTCCCTATGACTATTCTCTTACAATAGGTATACGTAAGATAGCTAGGTTTGGTTATGAGAATAGAGCTAATACTTTTTATGACGGTACTGAGTCTAATTATAGTGATGCTGCTACAGTTGGTAAAGTGCAAGGATTTGAATATTTATTTGAAATAGACTATGCTAGACAACAAGGTTTAGATTACATAGACCAGCATCATTTTATAAGATATAGCTCTGATGATGATTGTGATGGCCCGTTGTGTGTAAACCATTTTGCAGCAAAAGTAGAATACCTTAAAGATGGTTTTGCAGATGTAGAGTACTTTGAATTATCAGAAAGGTATAGGTTTAAGAAAAATAAAGACTTAGCTTTTAGTATAGGTGCAGCTCACAGATTGGCTCAACCTTATGGTTACGACCCTTTATCAGAATGGATGCTATCAAATGGTAATTTACATTATACTTATTTAGCAATACAAGAAGGATACACTATAGATGTTGCAAATAGTGAATATAAAGACCCTAGTGGTAATATAGTTGCTAATAGTTCTGATGTTTGGAAAGAGGTTGTAATACCACAAGTATTAGCAGACTATACAAAGAAAAAGAAAGATGAGTTGGAAAGAATAATACAGCATTCTGTTGTATTAGGATTTGACTACTACACTTATAATAAAAATACATGGCTACACGCATGGGGTAATTTATTACCTTGGCACTATAATGATGGTAGTGAATTTTCGTATCATAACTTTATAGAAGATAATCAATGGTATGACTATTCTGCAGGTGTTATTTACGGTATTAAAGTAAATAAACAATTAGGATATTTTGCAGAAGGTAAATACAATAAATATTGGAATAGAGAATGGTATGATTTTAAATTTGGAATTAATTATATAATAAGATGAAAACTATGAAAGAAAAATTTTGTAAATGGATTCAAGCTATAACGTTTGGATTAGTGTGTTTTAATTTATGTACAAAACCTGAAGTATGTGACGCAGGTGATAATTGTTGTAAAAAATAATACCATGGCAAAAGAACTAAACGAAGATACAGCGTTTAAGCTAAGTATTAAAACAATGATGGGTCTAGGTTTTGCAATAGTAACTTTAGCTGGTATGTGGTTTACACTTCAAGCAGATATTGCTGAAGCTAAAGAATTACCTGCTCCACCAGATCCTGAAGTTACACGTATGGAATTTGATATGAAAGATCAAATGATACGTCAAACTATATTGGACACACAAGAAGATGTAACTGAAATAAAAGCTACTCTTGAGAAAATTGAAGATAAATTATATAACAGGTAAAATGAAAAGTCCAGTATGGAAAATTATGGTAACGTACTTACTTGTGCTATTCTTATTATCTGTCTCGTCAGATGCCTTTTCACAGATTACGATAAAGAGCTTTAATGCTGGGTGGAATAAGTCTAACGCTGTAGAGTGGTTAAATAAATTAAAAGATGTTAAAACTATTAGTTACATAGATGTTGCTAAAGATGTTAAGGCACAAAAGAAATATAAGATAGCAGCTGTGCCTACAATAATAATATTTAAAGATGGTGAAGAAGTTGCAAGATTTCAAGCTGATCTTAGTTTTACAATGGTAGCTACAAAAGAAGAAGTACAAGAAGAAATAGATAATCAATTAATGAGTGATTTTTAAAATGAAAAAAATATTATTACTACTATTATTACCAATAATAACTTTTGCACAAAAAGAAGTTGTTATACATATTAAAACAGATACATATCCAGGAGAAACTAAATGGACGTTGTATAAAGATGTTTATCAAGGTGATACTATAGATTATGTAGAGTATAATTATTATTCTACACCAAACTATATGCATCGAGATACTTTGTATATATCTGATAGTATAACAGATATTTCTTTTGTAATATATGATTCTTATGGTGACGGTATAACTAATGGAGAATATTATGTAACTATCTGTGGTGATACAGTAGTTAATTATCCTGTAAGTACATTTACTACAGGGCTAATACATACTAGGGTTGTACCACAATGTATGCCTCAACCTCCACCAATTCAGTTAGTTCCTGCTAAAGTTATAATAAACTTAGATCAATATCAAAGTGAAACTAGTTGGGATATTAAAGATACAAATGGAATAATATATGCTTCTGGAGGTAATTATAATACACAGCCTGACTACGCTACAGTAGTTATACCTGTGCAAATACCTAAAGGAGATTTAGTTTTTACTATATATGATACGTATGGTGATGGTTTAAATGGAAGCCTATGGCAAGGACAAGATGGTTCGTATTTTATAAAACAATGTAATGATACATTAGTATATGGGACTGATCCAGCTTTTGGAAATGATACATCACATGTATTTGTTTCTGATTCATGTCCTCCTATATTAGGGTGTACAGATGATGATTATGTAGAATGGAATCCGTTTGCTACAGTAGATGATGGAAGCTGTCAAACGTTAAAAATATTTGGATGTGTAGATAGTACTATGTACAACTATGATCCTAATGCAAACACAATGGAGCTTATAGATACTTGTGAGTATACGTTAATACTACATGATCTTATGGGTAATGGTTGGGTTGGTTCTCATTTAAAATTAATACATCCTGATACATCGTATCAATTTACACATACAGGCGGTTTTAATGATGAATACCAAGTAGGGCTTACAGCACCAGATCCAGTCACCTTTAGATTTCATATATCGTCACAGGCTAGTTTAACAACAATAGAATGTGGGTTTACATTTATAAATCCAGAAGGAGATACTTTAATAAGTATTATGCCTCCATTTATACAACCTTTATTACCATATAATATAATAACTAATTGTGGTAATACTTGTGAAGAAAAAGTATATGGTTGTTTAGATTCATTGGCAATTAATTATGACGACGAAGCAAATACAGAAGATAGCAGCTGTTACTATACACCTGGATGTATGAATTCTTCTTATTTGGAATATTATACACAGGGTTATACGGCAGACTATGACGATGGGACTTGCCAAACAGTAGCCGTGTGGGGCTGTATTGATTCTACAGCCTTCAACTATGACTCATTAGCAAACATAGACAATGGAGGATGTATACCTGTAGTGTTAGGATGTATGCAACCTTTAGCTTTTAATTATGATCCATTGGCAAACACCCCTGATACATGTATACCATATATTTATGGGTGTGTAGATCCAACGATGTTTAATTATGACTCTACAGCTAATGTGGATGACGGCTCTTGTATACCATTTGTATATGGATGTACAGACTCTACAATGTTTAATTTTAATCCTTTAGCAAATGCAGAATATAATCCTAGTAATTGTGTGCCTTATATTTATGGTTGTACCGATCCTTCTATGCTTAACTATAACCCGCAAGCAAACACAGAAAACTTTACTTGCATTCCTTATGTTTATGGTTGTATGGATAGTACTGCTCTTAACTATGATTCACTGGCTAATACTGACAATGGTTCGTGTGTGGCTGTGGTTGAAGGTTGTATGGACAATGGTGCCTACAACTATAATATACTTGCTAATGTTAATGATAGCAGTTCTTGCTTATATGACGCTGGTTGTGTCACTGGGGCGGGTATACCTTATTGGCTAAACGATCCTTGTTATGCCTGGGTAATTGAGGTAGATGAGTACTGTTGTAATAACGAGTGGGATAGTGTGTGTGTATTAACATATGAACATTGTCAAAATAATTGGGTGGGACCTATACCTAAAAGAGTAACAACTAAAAAATTAATAGGTATTACAGATCTTTTAGGAAGACCTGTAAATAATATAAACAATAAACTTCTATTATATATATATGATGATGGAAGTGTAAATAGAAAAATAATAATAAATAAATAAATAATAATATGGCAACATTAATCGCAAAATTAACACTAACAAGTAATAACGCTACAAGCGATGCTTTAAACTTAACAGTAACAGATACTTTAACAACTGCTAACCCAACACAGGGATTAACAAGAGTTAGTATTGCTTCTGGAGACTCTCTATCAATTATAGCTGCGTCTGGTACAGGCTCTGTATATTTATATGCAAAAAATACTAATACTGCTGGTTCTGGAAAATTAATTTTAGCAAATGCAGCGGGGCAGGGTTTTGGAGTATTAAATAATGAGGAGTATGCATTTTTCCCAATTGATAAAGCTAAAGGATTTAACTTTGAAGCAAATACAGCAGATGTAGTAGTTGAGTATGGATATTTTACTAAAGGGTAAATAGATGGAAAGAATAAGTAAACATATAAGCTGGAAAGAGGGTACTTATAGCAGGACAGGCGAAAGGCTGGATTTAGACAACACTCCTAACGAGGATCAAATAAAATGTATGAAAGAAGTTGCAGAAAACTTGTTTGAACCATTAAGAGAATGGGTTGGAGGTCCTATAAAAATTAATAGTTTTTTTAGAGGAAAACCTGTCAATACAGCTATTGGGGGATCTAAAACCTCACAACATATGAAAGGTCAAGCTATAGATATAGATGATACTTTTGGACATAAAACAAATGCAGAGATGTATCATTATATAAAAGATAATTTAGACTTTGATCAAATGGTGTGGGAGTTTGGTGGTGAATATCCTGACGGTAATCCTAACTGGGTTCATATTAGTTGGGTGTCACACAGACCTAATAGAAAGCAAGAAGTTATTGCTATTAAGAAAAACGGTAAAACTAAATATATAAAAGATATTGAAAATTATATAAAGTGAAAAGGATCGGCCAACATATAGTAGATTTTATATCTAGATTTCGTAGTGATGTTTACCTAGATGATATAAGCACTGGGACTATTGCTAGTGGTGGTAATTTAGGTTTAGACTCGAATAATAAGATAGTAAAAAATACTGTAGGTGGAGGAGGTACAACAGATTTAACTAGTGATGTTAGTGGTGTACTACCTGTAGCAAATGGTGGTACTGGACAAAACGCTTTAAGTAATGTGTCTATAAGTTCTTTTAATAATGATTCTGGTTTTACTGCTAACATAGGAGATGTAACAGCTGTTAAGCTTGTTACAGATTCTGGTAATGCTGATTGTATAGGTTCTTCTGGTAATTTAACTTTTAATATTTTAGGTGGTGAAGGTGTAGATGTTACTAATTCTGGAACAACTATAACTGTGGCTGGGGAGGAAGCGTCTACTTCTAATAAAGGTGTAGCTAGTTTTAATACAGAAGATTTTTCTGTAAGCTCAGGGGCTGTTAGTTTAGCGCAACAAAAAAGAATGAGGTTTGTATCAGCTAATATGAAAGGACCGCACGGAACTAGTGAAACTTTTATACCTTTGTCTGGTGTTCCAGATGAGAAAACAGGATTTACTAATGAGCAGGTTGTATTACTTATGCCAACTGGAGGACATGTTAGAGAGATTATGATAAGAGCACATTACGGAACATACACTTCTGAAAATATAACAATAAAAGTTTATACAAGACCTGGTAATAAAAAAATGAATGGTAGTGGTCAAGTTGGTAGTGACATAACTGTTGCGGCTCCAACTCAAAATGGAACAGATGATAACAACACTAGAAAAACTGGAGATTTAGGAACATCATATCCATTTAATCAAAATGATTCTTTGGGTATTAGTTTTACCTGGGCTAGCACTGGACCTACAGCTAATAGTGATAAAACTTACATAACTGTAGTTTTAGAAGAGGACTTAACAGATTTAGGATACTAATATGGAAGGAGTTGAAATATATAAAAGTATAAGTGGTAATACAGCTACAAGGCTAGATTTAATGACTACTAAAGAGTATAACTACAATAGAATATCTATTTGTAATACACATGCAACTGATGACGTGAGTGTAGATTTATATTTATCATATGTTACTAACGAGCGTGGAGAGTATAAAATAGCTGTAGAAAATGACTATAGTGATTTAGAACAATTTACTGAGGATTACTATATTTTAAAAAATTGTTTAGTACCTTATGGTAGCACAGTAATTTTAAACGAAGAAGATTTTTATATAAACAATTTAAAATATAGATTATATATAAAATTAAGTGGAGCTAGTAGCTCTGTAGATATAATGATTTTTGATTTACAAAAAAGTATGTCTATTAAAAGAAATGGTGATAGATACAAAGAAGATGTTGCACATAAAAAATTAAACAGGAGGCTTGGCGGTAGGACAAATCCAGTTACTGGTGGTTCTATGGGGTCAGGCAGTTATTAATAAAAACAAAAATTATGTTAGATAAAATATTTGCCGGAGGGGCAGCAGAATTAGTAAAAGGTGTAGGTGGTGTTATAGATAATTTACATACATCTAAAGAAGAAAAGCTTGAGGCTGAAAAACAAATAAAAGATATGATAATGGGTTACGAGGCAGAAATGCAAAAACAAGTAACTGAAAGATGGGGTATGGATATGAAATCTGATTCATGGCTCAGTAAAAACATAAGACCTTTAGTACTTATATTTTTAGTAGTAGCAACAGTATTATTAATATTTATTGATGCTGGTGTTATTGCTTTTGAAGTAAAAAATACTTGGGTTGATTTATTACAACTAGTATTGATAACAGTGATTGGAGCTTACTTTGGCGGTAGATCACTAGAAAAAGTAAAAAAATAAAATGACATTAGACGAGATAGCATATAATCTTTTAAATCTTGTTAGGGGTGGTAGATCTAATAATGATGAACATATATCATTAGATCAAATTAAATTTAACATTATGCATTATAGAGCAATGTTTATTAGAAGAGACCACGCTAAAAATGGATTTACAAGTAGACACATAGAACAAGACTTAGGATGCGTTATGATAAAACCAGTTGACGCAAGTAAATGCTGTGACTTAAATACAGATTGTCCTGTATACAGAACAGTAAAACCTATACCTAAAACTATTAGATATAACTTTGAAGAAGCTATCTCTCACGTTGGAGATATAACAGGATTTGGAACTATACCTATGGTAAATTCTAATACAATACGATGGTTACCTTATGATAAGTATACAAAAGGTAAAATGAAAGCATACATGATAGCAAATTTTTTATACATATATAATGCACAAGGAATAGAAGCTATTAATGTTAGGGGTGTTTTTGAGGACCCTAGAGAAGTGTCTGAGTTTGATCAGTGTGATGGCGGTGGTTGCTATGATGATAGTAAGCATCCTTATCCAATATCAGCAGACATGTTAAGTTTAATAAACTCTGGACTTGTGTCTGGAGAATTGCAATTATTGTCAGGATCATTTAGTGACACAGAGAATGATAGAATGCAAGATCAAAAAACAGTTAGGGGAGTAGCCCCAAAAAAATAATTTTAAAATAATATAAC
>MDTD01079654.1_pt1 | contig 13533 bp, 8 predicted proteins | sample 811221 | NCBI WGS metagenome assembly MDTD01 (sample SAMN05326646, study PRJNA326480) | marine metagenome | isolation source: seawater | place: Pacific Ocean: South West | collected 2011
AGATGATCCTTCCGGTGCTGATGACGAACTCGCGTCACATCATGTCGGCCCTGCAGACACGGTCCTCGGAATAGCCGCTGGCGGAACGACACCATGGGTTCTTGGTGGAGTCGAAGAAGCCTCGCGACTTGGTGCCATGACTGGCCTGTTGACCTGTGCTCCATTACCGAGGAACGTTCGTCCGGATCACCACATTCACCTTGATACGGGGGCGGAACTGCTGACGGGATCAACTCGGCTGAAGGCCGGGACGGCCACCAAGATCGCTCTGAACGCGATCACCACGAGTCTATTCGTGCGGCTCGGCAAGGTGTACGAAGGCCTCATGGTGGACCTCAGGGCGACCAACAGCAAGCTTCATGATCGCTGCCTTCGAATACTCTGCGACCTGTGTCCCACTATTGATCGAACTTCGGCCAACGAGCTCCTGATGCGGGCCGATGGAGAACTGAAAGTGGCGATCCTGATGGCGAGAAGCGATCTTGGCGGGGATGAATCAAGAAGATTGCTGGAGCAACATGGCGGCGATCTCAGAAACGCTCTGGGCTGATGGTGCCGTTGGACCGGCGGACTCTTCTGCGATGGATGGTTATTGATTGGAATCGATTCATTCTGGCGACAGTGCCGAACTCCGCATGGACAGCCAATCTGGCATCGGCTTGGTCCTGAATGCCAACTTGATTTTCAGACAATCGAATTGACATCGCCCACTCGGGCGGCGGCCTGATACTTGGCCATGCGTTCCTCGAGCCCTTCCATGGTCAGACCCTGTAGGCCTTCGAGGGCGAAGGCGCCCAGCGTGAAGCTGGCACTGACGGTCCCCCATGCCATGGCGGCCTGCAGATCGCTGAATTCCCAGCTGCCGCGTGAGGCGATGTAGCCCATGAAGCCGCCGGCGAAGGAATCTCCGCAGCCGGTCGGATCGACAACCATGGTCTCGTCGGCCGGATAGGCCGGAATCACGGCGACACCCTCGGGCGTGACCAGCACGGCGCCATGTTCGCCCTTCTTGATGATGACGACCTTCGGCCCCATCTCCATGATGGCCTTGGCGGCGGTGAACGGATTGCGGTGTTCGGTCAGAAGCAGGGCTTCGGAGTCGTTGATGACGATTCCGTCGATCTCGCCGAGGAGACCGACCAGGTCATCCCGGGCGATGTTGATCCAGAGATCCATCGTGTCGGCGACCGTGAACTTCCGATTCGGCAGACTCTTGAGGAAGCCACGCTGGACACCGGGATGCGTATTGGCCAGGAATACGATCTCCGAGTCCTGGAAGGCATCTGGAATGGCTGGAGGTGCTTCCTCGAGGACACCAAGGTCCGTGAAGAGCGTCTCCCGGTCGTTCATGTTCTCGAGATACTTGCCGCCCCATCGGAAGGTCTTCGAGCCCGCTCGTGTCTCGAGTCCGGCCAGATCGATTCCCGGGAATGATTCGAGCATGGAACGATGATCCGCCGGCCAGTCGTCACCGACCGCCGCCACGATTCGAGTCGAGGTGTAGCAGGAGGCAGCGGCTGCGAAGTAGGCGCACGATCCACCGAGGATGCCCTCGGCGGATCCGGTAGGCGTTTCAACGTTGTCGATACCGATGGTTCCGGTGACGATCAGTGACATGGCTGGATTCCCCGCCGATTTCGGCAGTCAAGGGTGGTCGATACGAGACTCAATCGCGCACACTGGATGATCCAGCGGCGATTCCAGTGCAGATCATACTGCTCCTGACTCGTGGATGACAGGAACGGATCAGTTCCAGTCGGCGCCCCAGCCCTCGATCGTGGACAGCAGATCATGGACGTTGATCTGGCCATCGAGATCGGTGTCGTACGCACAGGGCCACGGACATGACTCGCCCCAGCGGTCGATGACCGCCAGCACATCCTCGATGTCTGTTCTGTGGTCTCCGGTCACATCTCCGGGTGTTCCCATGTTATAGAACAGATTGGATGCACCAGAGACGTACTGCGTGGCGGCTGGACAGCTGCAGCTTCCAAACTTGCCGGCATAGGGATCCCAGCACGAACGTTCGCCTGTGACGGAATCGGCGCCGTAGGCCGATGTGCTCGTGTAGAAACCGCTCATGGCGGAATGGGTCAGCAGGCAGTGATACGAGAAGTGGTTGTTGATCGCATATGGGGTCGTGGGATCAAGATGATCGCTGAGCGGCGATCCTGATGGACCGGTCGATTGCTGGAGGAGTCGATCGACTGCCGCGAATCCCCAGGCGTCTCCGATTCGAAGGGTCCCGCTGCTCAGGGTTGCCGAGGAGTCGCCACCGAAGACGTAGAGCACACGATCGGCTTGACACAACGGATCGATCAGGGCCGAAGGCCATTGATTGGGTCCGGCGGTTGTCTGGCCACTGGCGCAGGGTGTCGTGTCCGTGCCGTTCACATTGTCGCCCCAGACCCATCTGTTGCCGACGGAGTTCTTGAAGCAGACGCCCGCGGAACCGGATCCAGCCTGGTCCGAATCCAGTGGCGTGAGCTCGAGCGTCATGACGACCTTCGGGGTGTCCGCATCTGGATTGTGCTGCCCCCACTGATCGATGGAGTTCAGCATTCTGGCTGCGAATGGCGCCCACCCCTGCCATGGCATGTCGTAGGCGCCGTAGTAATCACCACATTGCTCCTGGCCACTGAAGCCACTCCAGTCGGGCGTGGCGTTGCCGTTCGCCGCGAATGGCGGCCATGCCGTGATCGGGTTGTAGTACAGAGGATTCCATTCGGATCCGTTGCCCGTGAAGTCGGGTGGATAGAGGATCCATCCGCCATCCGGAAGCAGGCCGGTCTCGTTGGCCTCGACCGCCGTCGGGGCGAATGTGGCCACCTTGGCGAAGTCGATTTTCTTATCGGAGTTCTTTCCACCTGCGGGAACCCCCATGCCGGGGAGGATCTTGTGGGCATCCGGCGGTGGAAGGCTCACGATATCACCAGTGAGATCGACTGCCGTGTTGTTCCTGAACTCGTGGTTCTTCCATGTCCCCTTGGGCTGCACCAGCCCGACGGGCACGGACTGATATGTCCCGTAGGCGATCCGATCGACGAACTGGAAGATGCAGTTGTTGATGTTGAAGTCGTCGATGGTCGGCGTATGCGCCTGGTAGGTGTGGTCTCCCGGCCCCGCCGAGGGATCGAGTCGAGCGCAGTCGCAGGTCCATGGTTCGGAATCGTATACCGGCGATTCATCCGTGCCACCAGTTCGCCGCTTGACCTGAGCGCTCCCGAAGGGCTGGTTGAACTTGCCGTAACCCTCGGCCACCCGGCTTGGATCCGATTCCCAGCTGCTGTCAGACACGGTCGTGTCGAGTATCGCGAATCTCGGAGAGCAGAATCTGTACGCCTCCTGCACCCAGACCGAGAGCGTCAGCTCGATGTCCCCTGGTTGACGCTGCGCGTTGTACGTGTCGACCTTGTGACGACACATTCTCAATGTCCGCCAGAATGCGTCGGCGACATTGGCCGGGACCATCCAGTAGCTCGGGATGTCCGCCCGGTCATTCTCCTTGTCCCACCAGGTCATGTTCTTGAGACAGAGATCGGGAATATTCTCGATTCCCGGATAGTGGGTCCCGAAGGGTGTCGTGTTGGAATTGCTCGGCGCGACATGGTTCAGCTGGAAGAGCTCGAGATCCAGATACAGATCGAGTTTCGGTGAGCTTCCGAGGTCATGCGAAGTGTTGTTGTTGCAGTAATCGACCAACTCAAGACAGCGATCGATGAAATTCAGTGTCATATCGACGTCATCAACCGTCGATGTCGTGGCGTTCTTGGGCCAGTTGACACTCCATCTCCCTCCGCCCAGAGCCTTCTCCCCATCAGTCGTCGTGGGTTCGAGATTCGGCGCTGATGAAGTGGCGTTCATTTGAGTCAGCCCACCGAAGTACACCGTTCCGGACGTGTCGAGATGATCAACATGCTGCTTTTCCGAAAGAAGCCTGCCGAAGCGAAGCGTTCGGAATGAACTGAACATCAACGAGACTGGCACCGCATCCGAGGATGATTCTGGTGCGATCATCTGGCTGATGAAGCCGTGGAAGGCATTGAAGGTCATGTCCTTGGCCTGATCGACTGTTCCAAAGCACGAAGGCACCTGACCGTCGCCATCCCCGACATCGAGCTTGTCCCATGGCCTGAATTCGTTTTCCCCAGTGGGATCGAGCGATGTTGAGATGATGAACACGTTGCCGTTGTTCAGGCGTGCACCTGCGGGCATGCTGAGGGAATCCGTGGCGAGCTCCCTGAGCTGTTTGAATCCGGTGCCGTCTACATCAGCCAGAATGGTGTTGGCCGGTTTGAGATACTTCATGTTGCTGCTGGGTGGCACATCCACGATGCATGGTGGATTGGAACCATCGAACCAGTCGGTATCGGCACTCCAGACGGCCGAATCGAACCAGACGAAGGTGCCCACGCCATCCGCGGCATTGGCCGGCGACGCATTGCTCAGAAACAGGAACGTGATGATCGCGACGAGAACACGACGAAACTGAATAGCCCAGCACATGATTGAATACTCCCACCCACAATGAGAAGCCCGACCACTTCATGAGGACTTCAAATGCACGACCTCAATATGGTTGCGTGAGAGGGGCGAGTCAACAGTGTTGTTAGAAGTTGCTCCAATATCACACACAGCAAGAGCCCTGGGGCCCCTTCATGGGAAGAAGTCGCACGGCTGAGTCAAGAGGCGAGATCCTTCTCGATCTCCTTGAGATCCCGCTCGATCTCCTTTTCATCATGCCTGATCTCACGGAGAGTCTGTTTCCATGATCGACCTGATCCACGAACCCAGGCAGGAAGCAGCCAGACACAGAGGATGACGGGCCAAGCGAGATGCAGAACCAGATCCGCTACATAGATGGGCGTGTGATCGCCATAGAGTGGCGAGTCGATGTTCTGATTGAAGACGGACCAGGCTTCGAAGGTCGCCCAGACAAACCAGCCGATCGACAGGATCGCCCATACGGCTGCGCCGATGATCGCCCAGGCCTGACGTGCCGCCAAGCAGACGCCTATGAACATCGCGGATCCGGAGATGCCGATCCTGATGTAGCCCATGATCTCCAGAAAACGCGGAGTCGGGAACGAGTCCATGATGTCCTTGGCGTTCTCGGCGGTTTCGACACCAGCGAGATTGAGTATGCCAATGGAGAAAGTCTTGACCACACTGCCGACCGCAATGCCGAACCGATGGTCATGGAGATTCTGTGAGATGGCCGCGAGCTCCTCGCCGATCTCTATGGTCGTCCATCCGTAGGTGACCCCGAAGATGCCCAGGAGAAACATGGCGGTACCCAGCACGCCGGCCCAGTATCCCGTGGGATACTTGCTTGTGACAAGTGGGCTCATGATCGATTCTCCGTGACGATTGGCATGAAGGTGGTTCTACGAGCAGGACATCACATCAGCGTTGCTGTCGCAGGTCGCAATGGTATAGACCTTGATTGGCTCAGCACAAGGAGGATTCGAGATTGCGAGGCAGTGTCCGGGTCAGGATGACGACAGCTGGGCAGCCTGCTCTCCGTCGTCATGCTGCAGGAAGGCATTGCCGAAGTAGATACCCCAGGGGACCCCTATCAACGCCCCCGCGGCCCAGTCGATCGGAACCGGAATGAGCAGATGAGGGAACGATCTCTCCATGTACATGGTCGCCAGTTCGCTGGATGGAATCATGAAGCTCATGGCCCATTGAGCGAGCGCGCCGGCAAGGACAGGGGCGACCATCAAGAGCAGCGGCTGCGCATGGGGCGCCAGCATCCGACCAATCATGCCCACGGCGACACAGCCGACGATCACGGAGGCGACGGCCTGACCTCGCATGGGAGACTGTGCGAACAGCCAGACGACCGGCAATACGGCCAGGCCGCTGAGCATGAAGAAGCCCGCGGATGAGCTTGTTGCCCAGTTCTCGCAGATCTTCCGCCCTTCCTTGGGCTGGACGCATGGAAGTGGCCCGGAGATGAGATAGACACCAGTCGTCATGAGAAGCACGACCAATGTCCACAGAAGGCTCTCGATGGCCACCCATTTCATGCTTCCACCGAAGGCCACGAACTCGACGCCCTCGAGTCTCCACGCAAGCCAGGCAAGACCGAGGCCGATGACCACCAGTCCCTTGCTGGCGGATCTGAGGAGTCTGCCAGCAGATGCCCCGATGAGGAACACCACGACCAGAGCTGCCACCATCGAGATGACGGCCGGGCCCGGATCGGTGGTCTGGAGAATGGTCGGACCGAAAGCCCCTCTGGGAGAGAGCAGCATCTGCTCGATGGAAAGAAAGGCCAGCCCTGAAAGCCCGACGGCCAGAATGAAGAGGATCCAGTCGGTGGTGGCCTGCATCATCGAGACCTGGGTTCCGGGGATGGGAGGATCGCCCGGCATGTCCAGACTCTTTATGCGATCAAAAACACGTCGAATGGACACCATTGCCTCCAGTTACCGGTCGGGTGCTGAAAATGTTACCACCATTGGAACGCCCCGCGTGCGAGTAAGCAAGTCGCCCCTGTATCCTCTTGGACGTGAACAACACCACCGACAGCTCGTTGTGCCTTGATGGCAGCCCCCTCACCATTGCCGATGTCGATGCCGTCGCCCAGTACGGCATGAAGGTTCATCTCTGTGATGAAGCGGCCGCATCGATCGATTCGTCTCGTTCGATCATCGAGAATGTGGCGGGAGGGCCCGATCCCGTCTACGGGATCAACACCGGATTCGGATCCTTGTCCCGTCACAAGATCGACGCGGGCGATGTCGCCGACATCCAGCTCAATCTCCTCAGATCCCATGCGGCCGGTGTCGGTGAGCCGCTTCCCAGAGAAGTCGTTCGTGGAATGCTCCTGCTGCTGGCCGCCAGCCTGACCCGCGGCCATTCAGGCGTGAGAACAATCGTGATCAAGGGCCTGATCGATCTGCTCAACGCCGACATTGTTCCGGTTGTTCCGTCGCGTGGATCCGTCGGCGCGTCGGGCGATCTCGCCCCACTGTCCCATCTCTGCCTGGTTCTGGTCGGAGAGGGATTCGCCACACAGGGCAGAGGGCAGGATGTGACATCAGGTGGCGAAGCCCTCAAGGCCGCCGGGCTTGCGCCCGTGACGCTGGCAGCCAAGGAGGGACTTGCGCTGATCAACGGAACGCACATGATGGCTTCCTTCGCCGCCTTGACACTCAGAAGCTTCGATCGGGTACTCGATGCAGCGATGTACAGCGCCGCGATGGCGATTGACGCCTGCCTCGGTTCGGCAACACCGCTCGATGAACGGATTCATGAAGCACGCAACCAGCATGGTCAGAAACATGTGGCCAGAAGGCTTCGCGAAGCGCTTGAGGGAAGCACCATTCTTCCCAGTCATGCGGAAGACGATCCTCGAGTACAGGACCCCTATTGCCTTCGCGCCACACCCCAGGTGCTCGGCGCCGCCTTCGATGCCGTTGAATATGCCCGGGGTGTCGTCAATCAGGAACTTGGGGCGGTCACCGACAACCCGCTGGTATTCGAGGAGGGGGACATTCTCAGTGGGGCCAACTTCCACGGCATGCCACTGGCAATTGCCATGGACACGCTCTGCATCGCCTTGTGCCATGTAGCCGGCATCGCGGAGCGCCGCATCTACTGGATCCTCTCCGGGCACGATGCCGAGAACCAGGTCCCCGTCTACATGAGTCCATCGCCGGGCCTGCATAGCGGCCTGATGATCGCCCAGTACACGGCTGCGGCCTGCTGCAATGAGATGCAGACTCTGGCCACACCGGCAAGTATCGCCAACATTCCCACGTCAGCTGGCATCGAGGACTACAACTCCATGGGTGCGACCTCCGCCCATCAGCTCGCGGCGAGTCTTCGACTCTGCCGGGATGTCATCGCGATCGAGCTGCTGATCATGAGCGAGGGCCTCGAGCATCAAAGACCTCTGGTCAGTGGCGATCAGGTCGAGGCCATCCACGGCCTTGTGAGATCGGCGATACCGCCTCTGACAGGAGACCGCCCCCCGGGGCCGGATATAGAGAAGCTGGCAGCCATGATCCAGCGTGGCGATCTGGGATGATCACCCACCTTTCCCCGCTCGACCTGACTACGATGGTGAAACAGTCTTTTTCGAGGATTTCCTGATGGCAACCAGTAGTCCAGCACGAACCATAAAAGCACCTCGCGGCAGCACGCTCTCCTGCAAGACCTGGCAGGCCGAAGCCGCGATGCGCATGCTCATGAACAATCTCGATCCGGAAGTCGCCGAGGTTCCCGAGAACCTCATCGTCTACGGGGGAAGAGGACAGGCTGCACGTTCCTGGGAGGCCTTCGATGCCATCATCAAGTCGCTCCAGGAACTCGAGGCCGATCAGACGCTTCTGGTCCAATCCGGAAAACCGGTCGGCATCGTCCAGACGCATCCCGATGCCCCTCGTGTGATGATCGCGAACTCGAATCTCGTACCGCACTGGGCAACCCAGGAGCATTTCGACGATCTGGCCGCCAAGGGACTGATCATGTACGGGCAGATGACCGCCGGGTCCTGGATCTACATCGGCACGCAGGGGATTCTCCAGGGAACCTATGAGACCTTCGCCGAATGTGCTCGCCAGCACTTCGGAGGAACGCTCAAAGGACGGCTTGCCGTGACCGCTGGATGCGGAGGCATGGGTGGCGCCCAACCACTCTCGGTGACCATGAACGAGGGCACCTGCCTGATTGCGGATGTCTGCCGGGAACGTCTGGAGAAACGGGTCCATGATCGATATCTCGATGAGATCATCGAGGACCTCGATGCCGCCATCGATCGTGCCGTTCAGGCTCGTGCTGACGGCGAAGCCGTTTCCATCGGCTGGCTTGGCAATGCCATTCACATGCTCGAGCGACTCGTCGAGCGGGAGATAACGCCTGATGCCCTGACCGATCAGACCTCCGCACATGATTGTCTGGAAGGCTATTGGCCCCACACCCTGGATCGCACGCAGGCCGAAGCCCTTCGACGTGAGGATCCCGACGCTGCAGTGGCCGCTTCGATCGAATCGATGACGAGGCATGTAGAGCTGATGGTCGAGCTGATGGACCGTGGTGCCAAGACCTTCGATTACGGCAACAACATCAGGCAGCGAGCATTGGACAATGGCTACAAGCGGGCATTCGACTTCCCGGGATTCGTGCCCGCCTACATTCGTCCTCAATTCTGCCTTGGTCGAGGCCCCTTCCGTTGGGCGGCGCTTTCAGGCGATCCGGAGGACATCGCGGTCACAGACCGAGCCCTAATGGAGTTGTTCCCCGAGGATGAAAGCCTCCACCGCTGGCTCAAGCTGGCGGGCGAACGAGTCGCCTATCAGGGACTTCCTTGTCGAATCTGCTGGTTTGGCCTGGGTGAGCGGGATCGAGCAGGCCTGCTCTTCAACCAGCTCGTTCGGGATGGAAAGGTCAAGGCCCCCATCGTGATCGGCCGGGATCATCTTGACTGCGGATCGGTCGCCTCACCCAATCGTGAAACCGAAGGCATGCTTGATGGAACCGACGCGGTCAGCGACTGGCCTCTGTTGAACTTCGCGGTGAACATCGCCAGTGGTGCCAGCTGGGTCTCCTTCCATCACGGCGGTGGAGTCGGCATCGGATTCAGCCAGCATGCGGGACAGGTGATCGTGGCTGATGGAACGGCGGAAGCGGATGCACGCCTCAAACGAGTGCTCACGAACGATCCAATGATGGGGATCTTCCGCCATGCGGATGCCGGATACGACATCGCCAAGGACTGTGCGCGTGATCAGGATGTCCAGATACCGATGAAGGACTGGTGACCCGAACCCATGTCGATTCGCTATCTCATCAATGCCCGACTGGTCACCCTTGCCGGTGGAGAGGGCCCGCTGCGCGGTTCCGACATGCAGGATCTCGGGGTCATCGAGAGAGGCTGGGTTCGAATCGACGGATCGACCATCGCCGAAGTCGGCGAAGGCATTCCGGACGAGCTCGAGGAAGGCACCGTGCTGGATCTTGGAGGCCGCCTTGTGCTTCCAGCATGGGTCGATTGTCATACGCATGCCTGCTGGGCGGGTAGCCGCCTCGATGAATTCGAGGCCGGTCTGCGCGGTGTCGAGTATCTCGAGATACTCAAGCAAGGCGGCGGCATCATGTCGACCGTTCGAGCTGTCAGGGAAGCGACCGACGAACAGCTCGCCGAGATGCTCAATGCCAGGCTTGGCCGGATGGTCACGTTCGGCACGACCGCAATGGAAGTGAAGACCGGATACGGCCTCTCCACCCCTGATGAACTCAAGATGCTCAGGGCGATTCATGCCGCCTCCAGATCGCAGGATGTGATGATCCTTGGAACCTTCCTGGGAGCCCATGCCAAGGACCCGGACGTGCCCGACTATGTCGACCGCACCATTCAGGAAACGCTGCCGGCCGTTGTGGAGGAGTTCCCGGGGATCTGCTGTGATGCGTATTGCGAAGAAGGCGCCTGGTCTGTGGAGGAGACGACCAGGCTCTTCAGTGCCGCCATGGAACTGGGCTGCCCGATCAGGGTACACACCGATCAGTTCAATTCACTTGGCATGACCAGACGGGCCGTGGAGATGGGCGCACGAAGCGTCGACCATCTCGAGGCGATCACACCTGAAGATATCACTCTTCTTGGAGATTCCTCCACGATCGGCGTCATTCTCCCAGCCAGTGGATTCAGTCTTGACCAGCGGTACGCCCCCGGTCGCGAGTTGATTGACGCCGGGGCGGCGATCGCGATCGCGACGAACTACAACCCCGGTTCGGCACCCAGTCCAAGCATGCCCATGACCATCTCCCTTGCCTGCAGGCGTGCCGGCCTGTTGCCAAGCGAAGCGATTACCGCCGCGACCCGCAATGCCGCCAGTGTTCTCGGAATCGAATCGAGTCATGGACGAATAGAGGCTGGACTGCAGGCTGATATGCAGATCTTCGATTGTCATGATGAACGCGAACTCGGCTGGTCGTTTGGCAATCCACCTCCACCACTGATCATCTGTCGCGGTGAAGTCATCCAGTTCCTCGGTGACGCCGAGCTTGATGGCCAGGAGGACTCCGAATGAGATGCCTGGAGGCCATCGGATGCTGCTGAAGAAGCAACGTGACATCGAATCGGCTGCGATGGCCGCAGACAAGGTGTCGCAAGTGCATCACGCGCTAGTCGACTACCTCAAGGCTGGCCAGACGCTTGCGGATGTTGATTCGTTCATAGGGCGAACCTTGGACTCGCTCGACTGCAAGAGTGCATTCCTTCGATATCGAATTCCGGGCCATCCCCCGTTTCCGAGTCATTCATGCCTGTCGCCCAACGACTGTGTCGTGCACGGAACGCATCTGATGTCCACCAAGCCGATCGAGCCCGGCGACGTTCCCTCCGTCGACGTCGGCGTGAGCTACAAGGGCTGGATAGGCGATGCGGCCTGGAGCTATGGCATCGAGGCCGTCAGTGATACGGCCATGGCGCTCATGCGTGCCGGTCGTGAATGTCTGGAGGCCGGACTCGATGCGATGCAGCCAGGACGACCATTGATCGATTGGGCCAAGGCGGTGGAGGCGCATGTCGAGTCGGCGGGCTTCACTCTGGTCAGAGGGCTCGGGGGACACGGATATGGTCGTCGGCTTCACGGCCCCCCATTCATCTCCAATGTCGTTCCTCGAAGACAGGGAGAATGGCCCGATGCCTTTCGGACGTTCGAGCCGGGGCTGCTGGTCGCCGTCGAGCCGATGCTCAATGCAGGTCGAGCGGAGATCATCAACCCGCCAGGCGAATGGCCCATACATTCGGAGGACGGTTCACTGAGTGTTCACTACGAGGCAGATGTTCTCATCACGGAGCATGGCCGCGAGGTGCTCACGGATACCATGTTCGATCTCCCCGATATCGTGGGATGACTCAAACTCATTAGAAAAGCGGAAGGCGCCATCAATGAACTCACTGATCCTCATCACCTGCTTCCTTCTGGCACAGCCGGGACATTCCAAGCTGTCCTATCCGGAAACACCGCGTGGCTCGACGGTGGACGACTACCACGGAACGCCGGTGCCCGATCCCTATCGGTGGCTCGAGGAGGATGTCAGGACAAGTGATCGTGTCTCCGACTGGGTAGATGCCCAGAACAAGGTGACCTTCCAGTATCTGGAAGAGATTCCCCAAAGAAACGAGATCAGGGATCGCATCGAGACTCTGTGGGATTACGAGAAGTATCGAGCTCCCTTCAAGGTCGATGATCGCTACTACTACTACGCCAATGACGGCCTTCAGAACCAGTACGTCCTCTACGGAATGGATTCGCTCGATTCCGATCCGGAAGTCGTCCTGGATCCAAACACATGGTCTGACGACGGAACTGTCGCGCTCAGCGGACTCGGATTCAGTCAGGACGGGCAGTACATGTCCTACGGCATCTCGAAGGCGGGATCCGACTGGAAGACCTGGAAGATCCGGGATCTGGCGAATGGGAAGGATCTCCCGGATTCAATCGAGTGGAGCAAGTTCTCCGGCACCGCATGGCGGCCCGACGGGAGCGGATTCTTTTATGCTCGATATGAAGCACCCGAGCAGGGCGAAGGGCTGATCGAAGCCAATGAGAACCAGGAACTCTGGTATCACGTGCCGGGAACCAGTCAGGACCAGGATGTCCTCGTGCATCGAGATCCCGCCAACCCAAGATGGGGGTTCTCGCCATCGGTCAGTGAGGACGGGCGATACCTGATCATCTCGACCTGGCGAGGTGGCGAACCGAACATGGTGTCGTACGTCGACCTGTCCAAGGACGAGTGGACGGTCGTCCCTCTGGTAGACAACTTCGACAATGCCTGGTCCTTCGTCGGCAATGACGGCGAGACGATGTACTTCAAGACGAACATGGACTCGCCCAGAGGCAGGCTCGTATCCTTCGACATCGCCGACCCGAAGAACATCCGGGAGATCATCCCCGAGCAGGAATCCACTCTTCGTGGCATCTCTCATATCGGCAACAGCTTCATCGCGCAGTATCTCACGGATGCCTCAAGCAAGCCGCTTCGATATGGAATGGATGGCCGATTCATGGGTGCCATCGATCTGCCTGGTATCGGAACGGCCAGTGGATTCGGTGGTCGACATGATGATGAAGAGACCTTCTATTCGTTCTCCAGCTTCACGACGCCACCGAGCATCTATCGAGTCGATCTGAAGACGAACCAGCAGACGCTGCTCCGTCAGGCCAAGGTCGATTTCGATCCCGATGATTTCGTGGTGAATCAGGTCTGGTACGAGAGTGCCGATGGGACGCTTGTGCCCATGTTCCTCTGCTACAAGAAGGGACTGGTGCGCGACGGCAGCAATCCGACGCTCCTCTACGGCTACGGGGGATTCAACATCCCGCTCACCCCCTACTTCTCGCCGACCAGAATCACCTGGATGGAGAGAGGCAACATCTATGCGGTGGCCAATATCAGGGGAGGCGGCGAGTTCGGGGAAGCCTGGCACGACGCCGGCACCTTCTCGAGAAAGCAGAATGTGTTCGACGATTTCATCGCAGCAGCCGAATGGCTAATCGACAACAAGTA
>MDTD01063446.1_pt1 | contig 13532 bp, 10 predicted proteins | sample 811221 | NCBI WGS metagenome assembly MDTD01 (sample SAMN05326646, study PRJNA326480) | marine metagenome | isolation source: seawater | place: Pacific Ocean: South West | collected 2011
ATTTCAATCACATTCCAAAGGAATACTTCACGGCAAACGAGAGTTTGGCGCTTCACTGCGAATGTAATGAGCAACTTCACATGTCGAAGATTAAAGTTAAGGTTTGCCTGATGGCAAAGTGAAGGGCTGAAGGGTCGCTTTGCGATGTGAAGTGAAGTATGTCTTCGACATCCTTCGTGTTTTTTTTGCCCGTCCGGGCAAAAAAAATGGCGGAGAGGGGGGGATTCGAACCCCCGGTGGAGTTTCCCCCACGCAGGTTTAGCAAACCTGTACTTTCGGCCACTCAGTCACCTCTCCGCTTACAAATAAATTGTGCGGACTGTAAGATAGCGCAAATCCTCGATTCATCAAATAAAAATCGAAAAAAATTGCGATATTTTTAAAGAAAACCCCTAAAAAACGGGGTAAAAACAGCTAATTCGTCAATATTTCCTGATATCAAGCAACAGCTTGACAATCTCGTCCGGAGTCATTTCCAGGTTGGCGGCGTTGGCCTTAATAGCTTCTCCCGGCATGCCGCTGACGGCACAGGTTTCGGGAGACTGGGCGATGGTACATGCCCTTGACCGGGAAAGTCTCCTGAGTCCGTCTACGCCGTCGCGCCCCATTCCAGTCATCAGCATAGCGACCGCTCCGCTGCCATAGAACTGATTGACTGAATCAAAGAAGTCATTAATAGAAGGAGCCGCTTTGCTTTCATCCGCCGGCTGGGTAATGACAAACTGCAGGCGGTTCCGGAGCTTGACGCATTTGCCGCCCGGGGCAATATAGATATGCCCTGCCCGGAGACTGGTATATTCAGAAATTTTTTCCACCGGCATCTTGCATTGGCTGCTTAACCACGAAACCAGCGAATCAGTGAACTGAGACAGAATATGCTGGACAATGCAAATCGGCAACGGGAAGTCCGGCGGGAGTTGCTTCAGCATCGAGACCAGCAACGGCGGTCCGCCAGTAGAAATTCCAATAACAATAATCTGTGTCTCGTCGAGATAAAGCGGCTTACTGGCGGCCGGAGCTTTCAAGCGGATGGTCTTTTTCGCTTTTTTCAGCGAAAAGAAGTCGCCGAATGAGCGTCTGCCGACAACTTTTACTTCAGCCATATCCCTGACGGTCTTAATCAGGTTCTTTTTAATGGTTTCAAAGCGCGGGGATTCCATGCCGCCGGGCTTTTCCACCATAGCCAGGGCTCCGGCTTCAAGCGCCTTCAGCCCGCGTTCGTGATTATTGGACCAGCTGGAAACGATAATGATCGGGATCGGCATCGTTTTCAAAATCTGCCTGGTCACCTTGTAGCCGTCCATATCCGGCATCATCAGATCCATGGTAATTATATCAGGAGTCACCGTCTTGAGCATTCTCAAGGCGTTTCTGCCATTCGAAGCCTCTCCTACGACCTTAAACCCTGCTTCCTCAAAAATACTTTTAAGCAAAAGCCTGGCGGTAGCGGAGTCGTCGACAATCATAATGCCGATCTTACGTTCTGATGATGTTTCACCGTTACTCACGCGTTCCTCCTTTTATAATCTAAATTAACCTGTCTAAATCAATCTGTCAACTGTCTCAAGCAAATTGCTTTGTTCAAAATTCTTCTTCGTCAGATAAGCATTGGCCCCGACCTGCACTCCACGTTCGCGGTCTTCCCGTCTTGATAGAGTAGTACACAGGATAACCGGCAATTCTGACAGCTTATCGTCACTTCTGACTTTTTCAGTCAATTCGAAACCGTTCATTCTGGGCATTTCCACGTCGCTAACCAGCATATCATATTCCCCGGCACGCAATTTATATAGCGCGTCCTGGCCGTCGACCGCGGTTTCAACCTCATAGCCTGCACTTTCAAGAATACTGGTCAAAAGCATTCTGGTTGTTATCGAGTCTTCCGCCACCAGTATGCTCAATGATGCATTTTCCTTATTTTTAGAGGACATGGTAACGGAACCGCGGCCACCGACAATATTTTGCATCAGGTCCCTGACGTTGATCACCGGCACCAACTCATCAGCTCCGATCACCGCCGCGCCGGATATATTTGGCACCTTCCTGAGAAGTTTACCCATCGGCTTTACAGTTATTTCAACTTCCTCGACAACCCGGTCGACAATTATAGCCGCTTCGACATCGCCGACCTTAATCACCAAAACAGAGCGCAAACTATCTTCCATTGAGATCCCGGATGGAATATCCATAAGAGAAGTAAGTTCAGCGACCGGGACCGATTTCCCGCGATAGCTCCAGGTGGGCTTTCCATTAATATTTTCAATATCCGCCTGGCAGATTCTTGAGGCATAGCGGACAAAGATCAGCGGAATTGCGAACATCACTTTACCCGCTTCGACGAAAACACCTTTCATTGAGGACAGTGACACCGGCAAATCAAGAATAAATTCCGATCCCTGCCCCGGATTGTTTTCTATTTTAATTGTTCCGCCCAAATTCTCAACTGTTTCCCGGACAATACTCATTCCAAGCCCTCGACCGGAAATTGAAGTAATGATACTGGTAGTGGAAAAGCCGGACAGGAATATATATTCAAGAATCTGTTTATCGGTCAACTCGGCAGCGTCTTCTGCTGAAAGATTATCAGTTGAGGCTATTTTCTCCCTGATAGAATTCAAGTCAATTCCACATCCATCATCTTTTACGATTATTTGAACTTTCTTGCCTTCGACAGCGACCGCCTCCAGAGAAATATTACCGCAAGCGGGCTTTCCGGCCTGCGTCCTTTCCTCTGCCGACTCAATACCGTGATCAACCGCGTTTCTGAGCAGATGGATGATCGGATAATTCAACTGGTCAAGTATTCGGCGGTCAATCTCCAAATTTCCTCCGGAGACCTCGAAGTTGATCTGATGCCCGGTTTCCTGAGCTAAATCCCGCATCATACGGGGATAGGTATCAGCCAACGCGGCAAAAGGCTGCAAAGCAATATCCCGAACGTTATCCAGGCTGTCTTCAATCAGCTTATCAACCTCGTGCATGCTCAATTCCTCTTTACGGATAATATCCGAGACCCGGCCTTCAAATTGATTGAAGCGCTTGTTGGTCATTTGAAGAATATCAATAGCAAGGTCTATATCCTCCACCGGAGCATTGCTCAAACCGGCAGACTCAACCAGAAATCTGATATCGCGATTGAGCGAATTGAGGATCCCAGTCAACTGGAAGTTTGCGGAACGCAGTCCGTGAATTTCATCCAGCAGATCAATTTTCGCTTTATTCCCGGAGGCGAAGAACTGTTTCAGGGAAACCATCTCTTCCGCGTTATAGATAAGTTTATCCAGCTTGTCACGGTCAATTCTGACAGAGCCGCCGCCCTGGGCCGGCATTGGCCGATTGCTTTTTTGCGGTTTTGCAACTGGAGGCTCGGTTTTCTTCTCTACTGGAGCTTTTGACTTCTTTGGAGCAGGCTCTTTGAGAACCGCCTCAACCACCGGCTCCGGCTCTATTGATGCTTCATCATCCCCGTCCAGATCTTCGTCAGAAAAAACATCATGCATCTCTACTGATCCAACTGGCGGTTGCGACAGAATTTCATCAAGAGCAAGGCAAATTTCTTCACCTAATTCATCAAGCTTTACCGCCATATCAGGATTATCCGGCTCAACCAGGTGTTTTTCTATGATAGAGATTCCCTGCTGCAGCAAATCAGCAATTTCCTGACTGTATAGGTCCGGGTCATTTTTCATGGCCCCGAAAACATCTTCAACCGTCTGGAAAAAGGTTTCAATCGAATTAAATGAAACGGCTCTGGCCGCCCCCTTTAAACTGTGGGCATCACGAAAGATGACTTCAAGCAACGGATCGCGATTTTCCCCTCCGGCCTTTTCAAGCTCAAGGAGTTTGTTGGAAATCGAAATCAACCTTTCTTCCGACTCCAACTTGAAGGCCTGACGCAGCCGTGTTGTCAATTCGTTTTTGTCCATATCAACTCAAACCGTTTACGTTAACAGCTAATCTTAATTACCACTTACTTTGAAAGTCTCTGTCATTGACTTGATATCTTCACTCAACTTCTTGATGCTGGCAACAGCTTGTTCAAGCTGCTGAACTCCGGCAATATTCTGCTGAGTCGCTTCTTTGATACTCTCAAGAGCTACCGCCAACTGGTCGATACCGGTAAGCTGCTGGCGACTCGAAGCGGAAATCTGAGATGCAGCCTTGGTGGACTCGTTAATATTATCAGCCAGAGTTTCGATTGCGTTACCGGCAGCTTCAGTCAATTTTACGCCGGAGTCAACCGCTTTTGATCCACGTTCAGTCGCCATGACAGCGCTGCTTGTAGCTTTCTGGATCTCATTGAGGATCGCATTTACCTGTCGGGTAGAGTTCTTGGACTGCTCTGAAAGTGATTTTACTTCCTGGGCGACAACCGAGAAGCCTTTACCGTATTCGCCTGCTTTGGCTGCTTCAATGGCTGCATTGACCGCGAGCAGGTTGGACTGTTCAGCAATATTGCTGACAGCGGCAATGATATCACTGATGCTCTGAGTCTGATCACTCAATTTGATAATACTGTCGGCCAGAGACGCCATCTCTTCCTTAATATGACTCATGCCGTCAATTGATTCCATAGTGGCATGGGAACCTTCTTTTGACACTTCATTGACCTGAAGAGTCATATCGGCAACATTCTGGGCTTTTTCCGAGGCCATATGCGAGGTCTGCTTCACCTCTTCCATGGTGGTGGAAATTTCAGTTACGGAGGTGGAGGTCTCAGAGGAGTTGGCCGCCATTTCAGTAATCGCGCTTGAAATCTCCGTAATAGCGGCAGCCAAGGCCTGTACGCCTTCCTGCATTTGACCAACCTGACCACGCAAAGTTTTCAGCATTGTATTAAATGATCTGGCCATTCCGCCAAGTTCATCTTCGCCAATTTCAGGTAATTCTTCTACCGTCAGATCCCCACCGGCAAGTCTTTCAAGCCTGGTCGTGAGTTTTGAAACCGGGGCCGAAATAGAACGAGCCATAAAAATTCCGAAGAACACTGCCAGTACGGTAGCTGCGACCGTAACAATTACAATCCCGAAAACAATATTGTAGATAGGTGCAAGAATCTCTTTCTGACTTCCTTCAGCAACGATCACCCAATCCAGGTCGAAACCAGTATTCTTTTTCATTTCAAGCGGACCGCAGGATGCAACGGCTTTCCAACCGTGGGCTCCCTCTCCGGAATAGATAGTATTTTTCCCGTTAAGGGCCTCTTTTACCTCATCCAGCCCGGCTTTGCGTTTTTTAATGGAAAAATCTTTTTCAAATCTGCAATTACTGCGTAATGTATTATCACGACCGACTAAAAATCCCTCGCCGGAATCGCCCAAGCCGGTATTGGCCCTGATAATTTCATCAAGTTCCGGAGTATTTATGCGCAACAGGGTTACTCCAACAATGGAATGCTCTTTCTTTACCGGTGCGGCAATAAACAAAACCGGATTGGGATAAATCTTGGTACTGAAATAATCGGTTGCGACCATCACCCCATTAGCAATAACCTTTTTACATGCAGTTGCGATCTCAGGCTCGGTAAGCAGCTCGTCAATCTCTGCTTTATTGATACCGGAGGAATAAACCGCAGACTGGTCATTCGCCCTGATAATCAGGAAACTTGGAAACTTGTACTCAGCAGTGACGCCATTCAGGAAGTCTTTCATAACACCATTGACGGCTTTAGCGTCAGAAGCAGCATCAATAACAACTTTCTGGCGACAAATTACGTTCAAGTCATTCCGCACTTCATTGAAGTATTCATAGATTTCTGTGGCTTTATCCTTGCGACACGCTACCAGATGTATCGTTTCTTCCTCAACCAGAGTTGAAACGACCATATACCCCCCGAAGATCGTGACAATAATCAGGGGAACGAGGGTCATCATGGTAAACATGAAGACAAGGCGGCGGTTAATACTTTTGGAAATGTATGACATATAATTTCCCTTTTCTTATATTACGGTTAAATGCATACTTAATACTCATTAACTACATTAGGTTAAAATATGGTTAGCAAAGCAAAAAATCAAGTCAAAATTCGCTCTTTTATCCTTCCTGATAACATTTAGACACCTTCATCGACAATCAGCGACATATCGGTCAGGGCCTTTGCGCCGTCTATTACCTGAACCCCGTCAATCGTAACAGCCTTAAGCCACCCCCGGCGGTCAAGGATATCCGACGCATTCGGTTTTTCCTGAATATCGGCTTGTGATATTTCCCTGATACCGAAAACTTCATTCACCCGACAAGCGAATTCCAGTTCATTTCCGCTGATTGTCAGCAGCATATCCGTTTTTTCACTAACATCAATTCCAAGCAGTTTGTCCAACTTGACAACATCAACGATTTTTCCTCTGATGTTGGCGATACCCGCAATATAATCAGGCGTCATAGGAATCCGGCTGACACTGTTCCTGCTGATTTCAAGGACATATTCACATTCTATCCCGAATTTTTCATCGCCAACTTTAAACGCAATTATCTCATAAAGTTTTTCAGCATTTTGCTCTTCTGTCTTTCGAGCCAGTATTTCGGCCCGCTTTTTCAGGATCAATTCATTCTGATGTTTTAAATCTTCCATAATACACCTCTTGCTTTAACGGCTAATTTGTTTTAGCAAACTTGTGATAACAGCCTTGAGTTCTCCTGCTGTCATATCTTCAGGTCCCTCGATAGTCTCTTCATCAGGAATCTGCCCCAGATACTTCAATGCTGTTTTAAACAACTTTTCCGCCTCTTTATTTTTCCCTTTTTTTATCAACATCGTTCCCAGCGAAAAATACGCGGCGGGAAATTCCGGCTTAAGAAACAAAGATTGCTGAAAAGCTTTTCTCGCCTGGTCATCATTGCTTTCCGCCATATAAACCAGGCCTCGCTGATAATATGCCTGAACACATAGATTATCCTGCCCAAGTATTTCATCAAGCCAATTGTGGGCCTGCGCAAAATTCCCTGCGTCCGCAAACGCGGAAGCCAGTTCCAGAGCCTGCGTCAAAGTAGCACTGCCAAATCCCAGACGGTTTACCATCTCCTCTGCTTCACGATAGCTTCCTGCTCTGAATTTCCTGATTGCATCATCATGAGTATCTGACAAAAAAGCAGGGCGTTTCTCAGGGATGTCTGACTTGGGCTTATTTTCCTGTTTTTTCGGCAGTGTTTTTTGCACAACTCTTCTTTTTACAAAAACTCTTTCAGAGCCGGATCGGGTTGTTTTTGGAATTACCGGTTTAACTGCTGGAGCTTTTTTCACATCCTCTTCATAATTTTCTTTCTCTCCCGGCTCCAATCGTTTAAAATAAAAGTTTTCACCAATTTTCACCGCCTTAAAGAGATCATCCGGAACGGCCGGGGCCTCGGCCGGAGCAGTAATAAGCCAACCGCCTGGACGCAGACAATGATAAATCTTTTCGGTTATTTTCCTTATTTGAACATCATCAAAATAGATCAGGACATTCCGGCAAAATATGATGTCCATTTCTCCGACCGGGTGCTTATAAGATGGAAAGGAGTCATCAAGCAGGTTGATGGTGGAAAAAATAACATGCCGTTTTATATCATCCCGGATAAAATAATGCTTATTATCCTCGGAAACAAAGAACTTTTCTATCCACTGATCAGGAGTTTCCCTGAAGGACCACGGAGTGTATTGCCCCTGCTTAGCTTTATCCATCAAAGTGGTATTGATGTCCGAGGCATAAATTGCCAAATCGAAAGGAGGGAAGCGGTCCTTATTCATGTCCAGGATCATCGCAATCGAGTAGGCTTCCTCGCCCGATGAACAGCCGGCGCTCCAAATCCTGATATTTTTATCCTTTTCAGTGTGGAGATCCAGAATTGAAGGAAGAATTTCATCCCGGAAGGAGTCAAATATCTGCATATGCCGGAAAAAATAGGTTTCCCCGACCGTCAAGTGAGTCGCCAGGTGCGATAATTCAATACTTTGCGAGTTATCCGACAAGAGCCATTCAGCGTATTCAACCGGATCGGCAAATCCGCGACTGGCTGCCGTTTCGGCAATGATCAATCCAAAGTTTTCCGCTTTTATCTTGGGATATGATGCCCCAAGCCTGTTTTTCACGTAATCAGAGACTCTGGTTAACAAAGCTGGAGGCAGCGAGGACACTTTATTATTCTTTTTATTGCCTCTCATCAGCATGATCAGGCTTCCGGTTTGATTATGCCGCGAACAAAATCAACACTGGACCGGGGATAAAGTCCGTCTGGATCCAGGATTAGAACGGTCTGATCATCTTTGCCGATCATGTTTCTTATCTGCTCCGGACGATCTCCGACCTGGTCAAGAACTTCGGCCTGATCAAGTTTGATTATAGTGGTATCTGGGAGAGTTTCGGCTCGAATCGCAGCAGTCCCGTTAACGGTACGAATAACCAGAAAGTAATGGTCCGGCGATAATTCCTGCTTGTCGACTGAAAGCATATATCTAAGATCAATTACCGGAATCAGTTCTTCGCCAATATTGAGCATCCCTTCCATCTCTTCCGGCATATTGGGATAGGAGGTAAGCTTTGCGGCCTGAACAACTCGTTCCGAATCTTCGACCGGCAATACACACTTCACTCCCCCGGTTTCAAAAATAAGAAAATTCTGTTCACGCATATATCAGCCTCGAATGTAGCGTTTTTGTTCTTGCATATCAACGTGCTAATCTAATGCTTATTTAGCTCAAAGTCAATCCTGCGGGACAACTTTTTAACCTGCTTTTTCAAATAAACAACTGATAACAGTGATTAACTGTATTTGCTCAAAGCTGCCGGATAAGCTGAGATAGCAATAAACTCAGTGCCGACGACTCTTTTTACGCCTGCTGCCGCGCCGTATTTTTTTGAGGACTTGTATTTGCTTGCGGCGCTCACGCAATCCGCGGTTTACCTGTATGGGGTTTCCGTTGGAATCTTTTCCGGTGTAATACATTGCGGCCCCCATCGTCATTGGCAGGGGAATATAGTCCTGGACCTGCTGCGGACTCCAGTTGCAGCTGTCGAGAAAATCATCAACTGTCTTCATCTCAGTCTCACTACAACCGGGAAAGTTTGAAATGAACAGTGGAATCAAGTATTGCTCTTTTCCGGCAGCGATACTTTCCTGCTCAAAAAAAGTTTTGAATTGAAAAAAGTCCTCTGCCGGATTTTTCCTCATTAACCTCAATACTTTGGGATTTAAATGTTCAGGAGCCACCTTCAAATGTCCTGAAACGTGATGTCTGACCATTTCCCGCATCAGCTCCGGCTGCCGGTTTGCCAAGTCAAGTCTGATTCCTGAATTTATATAAAGATGTTTAACTTCCGGCAACGCCCGTATACGGCGCAACAGAGCCAGAAGACGCTTTTCGTCAATTTTAAAATTGGGGCATTGTTTAGGAAATAGACATGAAGACCTGCGGCATTTGCGGCATTTCTCAAAATCCCTCGCTTCACAGCCGTAGATGTTCCCGGCCGCTCCGCCAATATCGCTGATAGTCCCTTTAAATGATTTGTTTTCAGCTCGTTTGTGAATTTGCTCAACAATTGAATCTTCCGAACGGGAAATTACTGTGCGTCCCTGGTGAGAAACCAACCCGCAAAAGGCACATCCGCCGGGACAGCCGCGAACCGCGGGGATCGAATCCCGAATAGTTTCATATGCCGGAATCGGACCTTTATAGGAAGGATGGGGAACCCCACTATATGGAAATGAGCACACTTCATCAAATTCACTGCTGGTCATGGGCCTGGGAGGAGGTTCAATCACCAGCAGACGATCGCCATACTTTTGCAATAGTATTTTTCCGCCGGAGGTCATCTCCTGTTCTACAACAACAGTCGCGCGCATAAGAGCATCCTGATCACTATTCATCTCGTCCCATGAGGGCAGCTCGACAGAATTTTCAGGGAATGGCTGAAACGCCTCTGCATCATTTTTACCCAAAAGCCGGTAAGTGCCGGGTATTCCGGTTATTGCTTCACCCTCTGCCAGCTTTTTAAAAACCGCCGGAACAGATAGTTCCCCCTGGCCGTATACCGCGATATCCGCCTTGCTGTCAACAATGACAGAGGGACGGAGTTTATCCTGCCAGTAGTCGTAATGGGCAATACGCCGGAGACTGGCCTCAATTCCACCAATAACAACCGGGATTTTGGGAAAGGCCCGTTTAGCCAGTTGAGTATATACGGTTAATGCGTGCGGCGGCCTTTTACCAGTCTCTCCGTTGACGGAATAGGCATCCTTTTTCCTGAACCGGCGTCCGGCTGTATATATATTGACCATGGAATCCAGGTTGCCGGAAGTAACGGCGCAGGCAATCAGCGGCCGCCCCATTTTCTGCAACGATTCCGGATCTTTCCAGTCCGGCTGAGCCACAATCCCTACCCTGAACCCTTTTGACAACAACAAGCGCCCGATAAGCGCAGCGCCAAAAGAGGGGTGGTCAACATATGCATCGCCGGTAATCAGCAAAATATCAATAGCATCCCAACCCAGGGCATCAAGCTCTTTTCTGGACATGGGGATAAAGTCAGGCTCGAGTTGAGACATATTATTCAGCCTTTCTTTCAGGCGGGCAGATAAGCGGATTTGTTCCTGTTACAGGCCATCATACCATCGCGGGATACCTTTGATGGAGGCGTTAAATCACTGTGTCCGCGATTTTTAAATTTAATTTTGATATTACGGCTGCCGCTCCTGTTAAGCTTGTACTTCAGTTCAAACTCAAAACTGTTTCCAGAATTGATACCCGGCGCATCAACCATAAAGTAAATAGTATACAGGGAATCTTTATCGGTAGTTTCAAACTGCCATTTTTCGAGTCCGTTATCTTTCCGGACCGCTACACATGGGTACTCTTTGCTATCTGCTTCCAGAACAAAGTCGTGCTTGCTGATTGAACGCCCCGGATCAAGCTTGACAGTCAAGGCTGCAAAAGCCTTGTTACGATATTTCTGAGGGTAGGTCTTGGCATTGAGATCTTTGAAACTTAGCGACTTAGCGGTTATTTCCGCATTTAAAATCCTGCCAAGCCGGAAACGCTTGAAAGCCAATCCGGCACGAGCGGTACCAATGTTAAGAACCGCAAAAATCACAATCAGAAATAATGTATATATAGGTTTCATATAAAAATATAGCTCAACTACACTGAAAACTCAAGCGCCAGTTTAATTTTTGTTTGTCAGTGCATCATTGAATTCCCTGCTCTTTAATCAATAAAAAAAGATTTTTTTCAAAAGAGGGTTGACTTTTTCTTTTTAAAACTTATATTAGTTAACGATAACTAACATGAGAAATGCGAAATGAAAAACAGTTTAACAAAAAGACAGGAAGAGATCATACAGGTCGCGATCCGTTTGATATCTGAAGAAGGGATTCAGAATCTGACGATCAGGCGACTGGCTGCCGGAGTCGGGGTTACCGAACCGGCGCTGTACCGTCACTTTACCAATAAATTTGACATACTTAATACTATTCTTGACTGTTTTGAGGATAAATCTGATGCGGTACTGGCCCAACTGACGGATAAAGCCGTCACTCCGGTCGATAAAATCAGGATTTTTATTTTCGATCGGATCGAAAGGATGATGAGCAACCCTCACCTGGCCAGAGTTGTTTTTTCAGAAGAGATCTTTCAGGACGACGAAAGACTGGCGAAAAAAGTTTTGATGATCATGCATTCACACGGGCAAAGACTTCAGGAGATTGTCAGACAGGGTCAGGCTCAGGGAATGATTCGTTCCGACATCGAACCAATCGTAATGTTCAGATTGATCTTCGGTCCGGTCAGGCTGCTGATCAAACAATGGTGTCTCAGCGGCTTTGCCTTTAACCTTGAAGAGGAAGGCGAAAAACTCTGGAACGGCTTGAAACTGATTTTAAAAGTTTAACCATAAGGTTTAGTTTTTTTGATTCAATAAAGTTAGCTATCGTTAACAAACATAAGATAAAGGAAAAATAAAAATGAAAAGAAAGATAATAGAAATAAACGAGGAACTCTGTAACGGCTGTGGAGCCTGTTTGCCGAACTGCCCGGAAGGCGCATTACAAGTTATCGACGGTAAGGTAAGGTTGGTCAGTGACCGCTTTTGCGACGGCCTCGGGGCTTGTGTCGGGGAATGTCCGCTTGGCGCGATTAAAGTGGTTGAGCGCGAGGCTGAACCATATGATGAAAGAGTTGTTATCAAGAAGATCGTCACTCAGGGCGAAAACACCATCAAGGCTCACTTGAAACATTTGAAGGATCATAATGAAACAGAGTTGCTTGATCAGGCGATCAGCTATATGAAAGAGAATAATATTCAGGTTCCCGCCTTTGAAGAACCGAAAAAACAGGCCTGCGGCTGCCCCGGCGGCATGAGCCGTATTTTCAACCGCAAACCGGTTGAAGAAAAAAGTGATAATAGTGCGGCAGTTGATGCCGAATCCAGATTGGAACAGTGGCCGGTTCAGCTCAAGCTGCTCCATCCGGACGCGCCGTTCCTCGAAGGAGCCGACCTGCTGGTATGCGCCGACTGCGTACCGTTCACTTTAAACAACTTTCACGACAGGATGTTGAAAGGTAAGACTCTGGCGGTTTTCTGCCCGAAACTTGACAGTGGTCTCGACGAGTATGTTGAAAAACTTACGGATATTTTTACCCGTAAGAATATTAAAGGCATAACCGTGGTCAGAATGGAAGTTCCCTGCTGCGGCGGAGTCGAAGCTATCGTCCGCGAAGCGCTGGAACGCTCCGGCAGTGACATACCGGTTAAAACAATTATCGTAACTCTTGACGGCAAAATCGCCAATCAGGATATATAATATAAAAAGGGGCTACCCCCCGCTAATCCGAGAAGGAGAGAAATAATGAGCAACATGTTCTGTTTTCAATGTCAGGAAGCCGCCGGCTGCAAAGCCTGTACCGTACAGGGATGCTGTGGCAAACCCGCCGAAGTCGCAAACTCAATGGATGTACTGGTATACGTTCTTAAACAAATCGCCGTCGCCGCTGAAGGAAATCCGCAAGTCGATGTCATGGCGACAGGACGCTTTATCATCAAAGCGCTGTTCCAGACCATCACCAACGCCAACTTTGACGAGGCAAGGATCGAAGCGACTATCGCTCAGGCTGAAAAGATTCTCAGCGACCTGACCGGCAGCACCGTCAAGCCGACCCGCGATGAAGCAAAAATCGACGCGGAGCAGAATGAAGATATTCGCTCTTTGAAAGAATTGCTGATTTACGGAATCAAGGGAGAGGCCGCTTATGCCGATCACGCTCTGGTTCTGGGCTATGAAGACAAAGAGATATATGAATTCATGATCGAAGGTCTGGCCGCAACCACCAAAGATTTGTCGGTTGACGAGTTGATTGGCCTGGTCCTGCGCTGTGGAGACAATGCAGTAAAGACCATGGCTCTGCTGGACAAAGCTAACACTGAAACATTCGGCAACCCGGAAATCTCGACCGTTGACATCGGAGTCGGCACCAATCCCGGCATCCTGGTTTCAGGTCACGATTTGAAGGATATGAAACAGCTTCTCGAGCAGACCGAAGGTACCGGTGTCGACGTGTACAC
>MDTD01027717.1_pt1 | contig 13530 bp, 11 predicted proteins | sample 811221 | NCBI WGS metagenome assembly MDTD01 (sample SAMN05326646, study PRJNA326480) | marine metagenome | isolation source: seawater | place: Pacific Ocean: South West | collected 2011
GACCTCGGCTCGCTCACCTTCGGCTGCTGCCTCGGTGTCAAACCCACTTCGTGGCTTCTCATCCGTTTCCGCTTTGCATTAAATAAAAAAAACGCCCCTAAGGGCGGCTTTTTTATTTAAATGGAGCGGGAAATGGGATTCGAACCCACGACCTTTTGCATGGCAAGCAAACGCTCTACCCCTGAGCTATTCCCGCTCAAACCTTTCAGGTTTTCGCATTCGCATTCCTTTGGAATGCTTCAGGAAACTCGAACTTTGTTCTCGTTTTCCCGCTCATCAGCCATTATAACTCCAAAGCTCTCGCCCTTACGGGCTCGGGAAACTTCGGCTTCGCCTTATTTTCCCGCTCAAATCTTCAAAGTCAGCGGCTTTTCGCTTTCGCACTTTACGGTGCTCGGGAAACTTCGCTTAAATAACGTCGTTTCAACAGGTGATATTTATACCAGATTCACCCCCAATAGCAACCCCCTTTATTTAAAATTTACAAAAAAGTTAAGCCTGTGCTATTAATAACCCTTATCACCCACCTTTTCTTTCCTTTTTACAGGAATCTTACTTATTTATGAATGAACAACCCCGACAACATTTTGAAAACTATTTCCGCAAAGAACAAGAGCGCTTTAACGCAGCTGTTTCAAAGTGGTACAGCCTTCCCAAAAGCGAACGCTGGAAACATGACAAACCCATCCAGTTCAAAACACAACTAAATGGGCACACGGTTAAACAGCATCGCCATTGGCTTACTGGCAACCCGACCGGACGTGACATAGGCGCCGAAAGAGCCAGAGACAGCATTTTTATTGCCATGCTTACCTCTTTCTTGGTACCGCCCATTGGTGTTTTGATTATTATGAGCATGCTGGCGCCCAAAGTTTACAAGCAGCGCTATATTGTGTACCAGCGCAGCTTCCGTAAACGCTTAACCATGGTGTCCAAGGGCATGTGGTGGTGGACAGCTATTTGGAGCGTTGGCCTGATGGCTATCTTCATCCTTCTGTAACGACCCCGCCCCTACTGGGGGCTTTTTATTTTGCATTTTTTAAAGCCGTGCTAAAGTTATGGGTAATAAAAATAAGGGGGATACCAAAACGTGAGCCAGCTAAAATCCAAACTCACCGATAAAGACAAAACATTCCAAAGCAATTTCACCGCCATGGAAAAACTGGTAGCGGGCCTGAAAGACCGCACCGCCCAAACCCACCTTGGCGGGCCGGAAAAATACCGCGAAAAACACAAAAGCCGCGGCAAGCTTTTGGTGCGTGAACGCATTGACGCCCTGCTGGACGACGGCAGCCCGTTTTTGGAGCTGTCCACCCTTGCCGCCAATGGCCTGTATAAAGATGAAGTCCCCGCCGCCGGTATTGTCACCGGTATTGGCCGTATTTCCAATCAGGAATGTATTATTGTCGCCAACGATGCCACCGTCAAAGGCGGCACGTACTTTCCGCTTACGGTTAAAAAGCACCTGCGCGCGCAAGAAATCGCCAAACAAAACAATCTGCCATGCGTCTATCTGGTGGACAGCGGTGGCGCGAACCTGCCCAATCAGGATGAGGTCTTCCCCGATAAAGACCACTTCGGCCGTATTTTTTACAATCAGGCCACCATGTCCGCAATGGGCATTCCGCAAATTGCCGTGGTGATGGGCAGTTGCACCGCAGGCGGGGCCTATGTTCCGGCCATGAGCGATGAAGCCGTCATCGTCAAAAACCAGGGCACCATCTTTTTAGGCGGCCCGCCATTGGTCAAAGCCGCCACAGGGGAAGAGGTGGACGCCGAAACCTTAGGCGGCGGGGAACTCCACAGCCGCACCAGCGGGGTCACTGACCACCTGGCCAACGATGACCACCACGCGCTGGCCATCACCCGTAACATTGTTAAGCACTTGAACCGCCGCAAGCTGGGCGCTCTGCCCCTGCAAACGCCGGAAGACCCATTGTACGACCCGCAAAGCATCTATGGTGTTGTACCGGCTGATTTTAAAACCCCCTTTGATGTGCGAGAGGTGATTGCCCGTGTGGTGGACGGCAGCCGCTTTGACGAATTTAAACAGCTCTACGGCGACACTCTGGTCACTGGCTTTGCCCACATCTGGGGCATGCCGGTGGGCATTGTGGCCAACAACGGCATTTTGTACGCTGAATCCGCCCAAAAAGGCGCCCACTTTGTGGAATTGTGCGCCAAGCGTAAAATCCCGCTGGTATTCTTACAAAACATCGCTGGCTTCATGGTCGGCAGTAAGTACGAAGCCGGCGGCATCGCCAAAGACGGCGCCAAAATGGTCCATGCCGTGGCCTGTGCCAACGTGCCCAAATTCACCGTGGTGATTGGCGGCTCATTCGGCGCCGGGAACTATGCCATGTGCGGACGCGCTTATGACCCGCGCTTTATGTTTATGTGGCCCAACGCGCGTATTTCCGTTATGGGCGGCCAGCAGGCCGCCAGCGTCATGGCCACCATCCAGCGCGATAAAAAAGAAGCCGCAGGCGAGAAATGGTCCAAAGCCGAAGAAGAAAAATTCAAAAAACCGCTTTTGGAGCAGTACGAACATCAGGGCAACCCCTATTACGCCACTGCACGACTGTGGGATGACGGCATTATTGACCCCGCCCAAACCCGCGATGTGCTGGGTCTGTCTATTAGTGCCAGCCTCAACGCACCCATTGAAGACAGCGAGTTCGGCATCTTTCGCATGTAAATTTAAACCGCATATAAAAAAGCCCCCGTTTGGGGGCTTATTAATCGTTAAGAAGATTGAGGCGCTTTCTGTTTGGCTTGCCGATCAGTACAGTTCGCCGCATAGTGCAGTTCACATACCGGCAGGTTTTCCGAAAGCGACAGGTTCACCCTTACCCGCTCAGGCTCACTGGTAAAAAAGTACTTTCGGGTCCAGTAACGGTGCTCCCCCTCATTTTGCATTTTGCCAAGGTCCAATTTTCGAAAACTGGCCTCACTAAAACACAATACATTCACACTGCGATATTTACGCCAACCGCCTTCGATAGAGTATGACTGTTGAATCAGTGCATTCGCACAGGCTTCGCAAATCAGTTTGTCATTCCGGCGCGGAATATGTTTGTGCATGACTATGCTAGCGTCTGTCGTCAACACAAACCAATCACCCAAAAAACCGACGATGCAGTCCTCCCCAAGCGCGGGAATACGTCCCACCACAGGAATAGTCCACGTGGAATGCTTCTTCACCGCGGCAATCACGTCTTCTGGGCATGGGTTTTTACACAGCTCATCAACCGGGTGCGGCTCTGGGTCCACCAGCCGGTCACCCCTAATCATTTCATAAACTGCCCAACACACAAAAAGCAGCGGGACAATCCAAAACAGGTGCATCAGAATGTCCATAACAGGAACCTCCGTTGAAAAAGGAAAAGAAAGATAGGTTTATACCAGCGAATGTATACCGTGCCTTACCATCTGTCAAAATAAAATGCCCCCATACGGGGGCAACGCTTATTCAGTTGGCAGGTTGCCTGGCTTCACAGTCAGGGGATTTATGCAGCTCGCACAGGGGGTTTGCGCTGGTATCAACGCACGCCATTACCCTCTCAAACTTCGGGACCTTAAGACCATTTTTAGCAGGCACCTCTCGTGCCCGCATTCGTGTCGTGCCATCCACTTTCAAAGCAGCCAGTGATGTTAGGGCTGCTTCCAAACTGGTGATGAGCGAATTGTCCTGCTCCTGTGCATCATATGCTGATGTGACCAGATCTTCGGCACAGGTATAGCAGATAAGCTTGTCTTCCGCGCAGGCATCCGGCATATGAATACTCTCGTCTGAACACAGCACAAACCATTGACCAGTATAGCCAACAATATAACCGCCATGGACACGAAGATTTTTTCCGTTATCGCTTTTTGTGGCGACAATAACACCCTCACGGGATGAGCTCTCATCCAGACCATCGGTCTTATGCAGAAAATGATAAACAAGCGGGCGACGACCCAGAACGAACCTTTTAACAAGACGTGAAAGCATAAGTTACATTCTCCAAAAGGAAAGAAAACGTGAGTTTAACGAGATTTGCGGTTCAGCCATGCATGCAAAGCGGCAAGGCCAACCAGTAGAAGAAAAATAACAAGTAAACCCATAAAGGTTACCTCATTGGAAAAGGAAAAGGATATAACGGCCACTATAACGGCAAAAAGTACTTGTTTCAATTTGAACTTTTGTGCCGTTGCCCATAAAATACTGATGGTTTAAACAAAACAAAGAACAACCATGACCATACACACCACCACACAGGACTTTGTCACCACCATCACCCTGGAGCGGGAAGAGGTACACAACGCCTTTAACGGCGCCATGATTGCCGCCTTAACCAACGCCTTTAAAGAAGCAGCGGATGATGATGCCAGCCGTCTGGTCATTATAAAAGCCAGTGGCAAAAACTTCTGCGCCGGCGGCGATTTAAACTGGATGAAAGAAGCCGCCGATTACACCTATAAAGAAAATTTTGACGATGCCCGCAACCTGGGCACCATGCTTCACACGCTTTATACCTTACCCAAGCCGACCATGGCTTTGGTTCAAGGGGCGGCATATGGCGGCGGGGTTGGCTTGGCCGCGGCCTGCGACATTACTCTGGCGGCCACAAATGCCCGCTTTTGTTTAAGCGAAGTGAAGCTGGGCCTTATTCCCGCGGTTATCAGCCCGTATGTTATCAAAGCCATGGGCGAGCGCAACACCAGCCGCTATTCCCAAACCGCCGAAGTATTTGAGGCGGAAGAGGCCCACCGCATGGGGCTGGTCAGCAAAATAATTGAAAGCCCGGAAGAATTGGAAAACGCCGCGCATCCGTTTATTGAAAACATCCTGAAGAATGGGCCCGAAGCACTTGCTGAGGCCAAAGCGCTGGTGCAGAACGTCGCCCCGCTGCCCATCAGCGAAGATTTGGTTGAAAAAACCAGCCGCGCCATCGCCGAACGCCGCGCCACGGCCGAAGCCAAAGAAGGAATCGCCGCTTTTTTAGAAAAACGCAAAGCAGGCTGGGTAAAATAAGTGGCAAAAAATATGTTTAAGAAAGTGCTTATTGCCAACCGGGGAGAGGTATCTTGCCGCATCATTGCTACTTGCAAACGCCTGGGCATTAAAACCGTCGCTGTCTATTCCGAGGCCGATAAAAATGCTTTGCACGTACAACACGCTGATGAAGCTGTATGCATTGGCCCGGCCCCGGCCAGCCAAAGTTACTTAAACATTAAAGCTATTATCAACGCCGCTAAAGATACCGGCGCTCAGGCCATTCACCCCGGCTATGGGTTTTTATCCGAAAACGCTGACTTTTCCAAGGCCTGCGCCAAAGCGGGTATTACCTTCATCGGCGCGCCGGAAAAAGCCATTGCACTGATGGGCGACAAAGCCAAAGCTAAAGACGCCATGATAAAAGCCGGTGTGCCCACCCTGCCCGGCTACCAAGGACAAAAACAAGATGAAAAAAACCTGAGAGCCGAAGCCCAAAAAATCGGCTATCCGGTTTTGATTAAAGCCACAGCCGGCGGTGGCGGCAAGGGCATGAAGCTGGTAGAAACTGAAAAAGATTTTAGCGACGCCCTGGCCTCCGCCAAGCGGGAAGCCAAAGCCAGTTTTGGCAATGACCACGTTATTCTGGAAAAATACCTCACCAACCCGCGCCATGTGGAAGTACAAATTTTTGCCGATACCAAAGGCCATGTGGTGCACCTGTATGAACGGGATTGCTCCCTGCAGCGCCGTCACCAAAAAGTGGTGGAAGAAGCCCCGGCACCGGACCTGCCGCAAAAGGTGCGCGACGGCCTGTACACTGCCGCGGTTAACGCCGCCAAAGCCTGTGACTATGTAGGCGCAGGCACGGTGGAATTTCTGGTGGAAGGCACAGGCGTGTACTTTATGGAAATGAACACCCGCCTGCAGGTGGAACACCCCGTGACTGAAGACATCACCGGGCTGGATTTGGTAGAGTGGCAACTTTTGGCCGCAGCGGGTCAAACTTTACCCAAGACACAAAAAGACATTCAAGCGTGCGGCCATGCCATTGAAGTCCGCCTGTATGCTGAAGACACTGACCAGGGCTTTCTGCCGCAAACCGGCACTCTGCGCCACCTGAGCTTTGCCCAGGGTGAAGATATCCGTATTGAAACCGGAGTGACGGAAGGCGATGACATTTCATCCCACTATGACCCGATGATTGCCAAAATCATCGCCAAAGGCCCAACCCGTGAACAGGCGCTGGGCACCTTGAAACAAGCTCTGCAAAACACCCACGTGGCTGGTGTGACCACCAACCTGGCCTACCTGCGCCGCGCGGTAGGGCACGTTGATTTTGCCAAAGCCAAACTCACCACCAAATTTTTGGACATTCACCAAAAAGATATGGCTCCTGCTTCACACCCGGATATTTACCCACTAGCCGCCGCCTGCGTGCTGGCCAACCGAAAGCAACACGCCACGCTTGACCCATGGGGCAACGCCAACCTGTTCCGCCTGAACAGCTTTGCGACCGAAACGCTGCGCTTTAAAACCGCGAGCGACCCCGAAGCCCTCACCCTGACCCACACCAGCCCAAACACCTTTAAGGCTGGTAAAAAAGAGGTCAAATTTAAAGGCACAGGCAATGAGTTAAACGTAACGATCGATGAAAAAAGCTACCTTATTACCGCCCATTACATCAGCGATGACATTTGGCTGGACGACGGGCTCAACACCATTGTTATCACCCCACATAACCCAACTTTGGAAGCTGAACAGGCCGAAGTGGACATCGGCTCCCTTACCGCGCCAACCACCGGTATGGTGGTGAAAATTTCCGCCAAAGACGGCCAAAGCGTTGCTGAAGGCGCTGAACTGGTGATTATGGAAGCCATGAAAACCGAATACCGCATCACCGCCCCGGTACAGGGCACAGTGGAAAAAGTGTTATGCACCAAAGGCGACCACGTGGAAAAAGATGCCATCCTCATCCAATTTACCCCGCAGGAGGACGCAAGCGCATGAGCTCCCTGCCCAAAAAAGTCAAACTGGTGGAAGTCGGCCCGCGCGATGGCCTGCAAAATGAGCCAGCCCCCATTCCTGTGGACTTAAAAGTCGGCCTGATTAACCGCCTGTCCGACGCCGGACTGCCGGTGATTGAAGCCGGTGCTTTTGTTTCCCCCAAGTGGGTACAGCAAATGGCGGATACCGATAAGGTCTTCAAACAAATTGATCGTAAAAAAGGCACCCTTTACCCCGCATTGGTGCCCAATGAAAAAGGCATGGAAGATGCCATTGCCGCAGGCGTAACCGAAGTCGCCATTTTTACCGCCGCGTCCGAAACCTTTAATAAAAAGAACACCAACGCCACCATTGCCGAAGCCTATAAACGCTTTGAACCGGTCATGAAACTGGCCAAAGACAAGGGCATCAACGTACGCGGATATGTCTCCACCGCGGTAGAGTGCCCCTATGAAGGCGCCGTTGCCCCCAAAGCCGTGGCTGAGGTCACAAAAGAATTGTTGAACATGGGTTGCTATGAAATTTCCCTGGGCGATACCATCGGCACTGCCACACCCAACAAAGTTACCGCCCTGCTGGACGCCTGTTTCAAAGTAGCCAAACCGGAACAACTGGCCGTCCATTTTCATGATACCTACGGCCAGGCCATTGCCAATATCCACACCTCTTTACAGACAGGCATCAGCACAGTTGATGCCTCCGTCGGTGGGCTGGGCGGTTGCCCCTATGCCCCCGGCGCGGCGGGCAACGTGGCCACCGAAGATGTGGTCTACCTGCTGGATGGTTTAGGCATTAACCACGGCATTAATTTACAAGAACTGGTCAACGCCGCGTGGTTTATCAGCCAAAAACTTCTGCGCCAGCCCGCCAGCAAGGTGGCCCGTGCCATGGGCCCCCATTACGCCGATATCACCCCTTAAAATTTCACCCATAAAAAAATGCCCCCGAAGGGGCAAAACGCGAAAAATTTAGTTCTGTGTATAGTCCTTTTTGATGTTTTCCACAGCCAATTGCAACGCTTTGTTGACCGTTTCAGGGTCATGTACCCCGGTGGCGTAAAAGCGTACATCCAGCGCGTTGTGGATAGTCCGCCACTCAAAAGAAGGGCGGCGATTGTTTTGCTTTCGCCAATAGGTCATCCCATGGTCCAGCCACACCGGCGGCAAGCCCATGTTCGCCATATGGCGCATTGTCGGCAAGGCGTCGCTGTCACCAACGTTTACAAAGCCAGCAACATGACCCAGGTTCTGCACCACATCCTGCCACCAGGCCAAGGTATCAGTGTAGTGGTTCAATTCCGGCAATTGGGCCGCCTTTTTCCCAAAAAAAGATAGCGGCAAGCCATTGGAATGAAACACCAGAACCACATTGGGCAGCTCTTCCTGCACACGGTAGAAAACAGCCCCCATAATGTTGGCCACGGCCGAACACGAGCCGGAAATATCCACACCCAGAACAATCATCGGGCGGTTGGCCATTTCCTCTTTGTTCACATTGGAAAAATCAAACTGGTAGCTAAGCAGTTTCTTCGCCAGTTTTTTGTCATCCACACGGGGGGATTCCACCGTCCCCAGCGGATTATTTTCCAAATGATGGAACAAAGCCACAAGGTTACGACACAACGCCTTGAACAGGCTCGGCGGCATGCTTTGGGCTTCTTTTTTCGCCGTTTCCAGGTCCAGGCATTCACCGCCATAACTGCCGATGTTTCCTTGCGGTTGCGGCTCTTGGTCTGAAAGCAGCTCATCCAGCTGTTTCTGGTAGCTTTTATTGTGCTCATCAGGCCGCAAACCACGCCGCACATACTTCACGTGTTCATGTTCTTTGCGCTTACCGTCCATATAACCTTTTCCCATCCGGATGGCCTGCAAATAATCATGCAGCCCGCGGCGGTTCAGGTCTTCATCGGTGATCTGTTGGCGTAAGGCTTTATTGGCCAATATCCCCAACAGCTTTTTCAACAGCCACCACAAAAGCAGAACCAGCGCAATGATGAAAACAACCCACGCGAGGATTTCCCACCATGTCATGGTCTGCACCGCCTCAATGGCTTCTGGCAGATAACTGAGTGCCCACAGGGTGATACCACCCCAAATAAGCCAGCGTACCCACCGCTTCAGTTCAAAGGTGAACTTCGGCTTTTTAGCAGCTTTGGCGGTTTTATCCACTTTGGTATCACAAAAGCTAAGTTCCGGCTTTGGCAAGGGAATGTCCTGCCGGTTGACCGGCCACTCCGGCCCCAAAAAGCCAATCAGCTGGTCCAGCTGACGGGCTGTCGGCACACCGGGAATGTGGCCAACCCCCGCATGCTCCTTCGCACTGCCCAGTACAATCAGGGCGGCAATGGCATGGGGGCGGCGCTGAAACAGCATCTCGGCCTTTTCTTTCTTTTTACCGGAACCATTCAGCACATGACGGGCATCCTGCAGCGTCAGACCTGCCAGGTTTTGCTCCTGATTGGTCATCATCCGCTGGATATCCCGCAGCGTCAAATAGCTGTGGCCCATGTTCATGGTTTGGCGGCATGCCACCGGCAAAAGGCGCGTAAACGGTTTGTTGGCCACTTGGTTAAACCCTTTGGCCTTCATCCCCGTATAACGCTCTTGCGATTGTTGCCGTACCGCTGGAAACCAAGCCAGAATAGCGTGCCACAGCACCTCTACCCGTTCCATAATGGCGGTGCCAACACCGGCGAGGATGTCCACTTCATCCGCCACCGCACGATAAGGCAAATAATAACCAATGAAAAAGCTTACAGCCGCCACCGCAAAAAAAGCGGCAACCAGCCAACCGTTTTCAACAGATAAAAAAAACGACGCTTCTTCGGTTACAAGTGCTGCGAAGAAAAATAGACCAGTCACAACCAGCCCTGGAAGTATCCTGAGGAAATTAAAATTGTCAGACAACCCCCATAGGTCATGCAACTCAACAGCATCGTAGCGGGCGCCTATTACCTCACGAGCTGCCATGTACAGGAACAATCCGCTCAAGGCAAAACACAAAAAGTAAAGCCAGCCCCAATAGTAAAAGGTGACAATAGCCATATCCTCAAAAATATTAAAGGGTTGCACAGCTTTCCCCTCACTTGGCTCACTAAAGAGAGTGGCTAAAAGAAGGCCCCCAGCAAACAGGGCAAAGCAACTAATAGAAAAAAAAGAAAAAAGCTTTTTATTAGACATAACTGCCTAACCTCCGAAAGAGTGAAATGAAAAACGATTAAGATAGGGTAAATCGGGTCACATTGTATCCAATCACTTGCCTTATGGCAAAAAAAAAGTGCCGCGTGGGCGGCACATCGCAAGGCAGGGTTATTTGGTTTCGCGCTTTACAAGGCCCCACAGGGCGTTGATGCGGTTTTGCAGGTGTTCCGAACCCTCAATTTTGGCAAAGCCAGTCTCCACATCTTCAGCAATCCAGCCCAGCAGGGCACGGGTCATGCCATTGCGGTTGGTTATAACACCGACCTTACGACCATGGAGGATTTCATTGACCAGATTGGTCAACTCCTGCGGGGATGCATAGGTGTCACTGCGGCCATCAATCTGCTGCACCACCTCGCCGGAAATTTTCCGAATGGCACGGCACAGGTCATGAGAGGCCCCGGTAGAGCGCATCATCAGCTCTTCCACCAGCTTCACCGGCAAGGGCTCCATATGCACACGCCGCACCCGGCGCAAAAACACACGGCTGAAGCGACGCATCCGGTTAGAGGTAAACACCCACACCACATTATCCATGTTGATCAGCAGGTGGCCGCCCTCACCGTCCGGTACACGGCCAGACTGCAGCACATCCAGAAACAGGTTCTCCACACGCTCCGGCGTTTTATCGAACTCATCTCCCAGGGCCACGACAAGCCCCTTATGGGAAGCTGCTGCTACACGGGCCAAAAAGCCGGGGCGGCGCGTTTCCGCCTCTTCATTCCCGGCGACCTTATCGGCCAGCCCGTGAATGTTGATGGACTGGTACAGCTCTTCCGGTGACGTCCAGGAATGGAATTGCTCCACCACCAAATCCGCGTCCAGCGCTTGGGCCAGACTGGCGGCCAGGGAGCTTTTGCCTACCCCCTGCAGGCCCTGCACCAGCATGGCACGCGCGCCTTCCAGCCTGGGCTGGGTCAAAGCGGCGATGGCCTGTTTTTCCGCGTCCCGCAGGTAATACCCGCCGGTGCGCATCTGTTTAAAAACAAAAGGAAGGTCAAGGTTTTTCATGAGATAAAATCAAACCTATCGCGCCCAATAGGGTGCCGCCTTAAGGCCCCCACTGAACAAAAAAAAAGAAAAACGGCAGGTACGGTTGGTTTATATATTCACATATGCACAAAGCAAATGCTTCACATACAAACCGGTTGTACTGGGGTAAGGCGTCCCCTAAAGATAAATGACCTCTTAAGTTAAAAGGCCCTCTACCCTCCGCCGTTGGTGTTGTGGCTTTAAGGTGTGTTTTTTGCCTTCCGCTGACATTGCCAGCGGACGCACACCTGCCGGTTTACGCATCCGGCGTAGCGTTTTTAGCTGGGCTCTTAAGTTTTGCGGTTTCCCAGTCACACCAGACCAGGCGGGCTCTTACACATTACACGTAAGGTTAAACAGGTTGTTCCCTTTACGGGCCTGCCCTTACAGAACGCTTGGAGTCCCCACCATGGCCACGGCCGTTACAACCCGTGTTGATCGGCTGCGATGTTTGTCTCCTGGTGTCCCGCCCAAAGGCAGTACAGACCAACAAAGAACAAACCCGCTCCGCACAGGTTTCAGCGCATGCAAAACCAGAGGCTTCCACCCCGATGACCTATACCATATGCCCTCACCACACAAAGGCAAACGTATTTGGCCACCGCGGGGTAAAGTCAGTTCAGACAGGTTAAGGAACGTACAGGAAAAAATGATGAAACAAAAAGGTGCGTCAAAATTATGTGTATACTCTACACAAGCCACCCCACCCCCGCAACCGTAAATATAGACAGAAACAAAGAAATGCCCCCGAAGGGGCAAAACGTTTATTCATCGTCGGCAGGGGTCAGGTCAATGGTCAGAGGAAAGGCTGAAGCGGGCAAATGGGGCCCATGCTCCATCACAAAGTCAAGTATTCCCTCCAGAATAGGCATAATATGCTCTGCCATGTCTTCCGTAGAGATATGCCCTTTCAAACATGCCGCCTCACCCCGCAAAATAAGCAGAGCGACCTTAACATTCAGGTCTTGCATGTCTTCGGCAATCAGCTTGCCTTCCAAATAGGTGGAAGGGTCAGGCATACCGCGCTCTTTCAGTGTTTCCAGCGCCCCTTCTGTTTTCAGGCGGTCGGCCGAGTCCATTGCCGGGCCAATTTGTGCCAGAATCGCTTCAAACTCTTCAATGCTTTCAACAGGTTTACGCCAGTCCTGGCTCATGCGTCCTCCGTGGGAACTCATCAGGGAAAAGGAAAAAAGGAATATGGATGACTGCACGTTATAGATAAATGGAAGTGTAGGCAATAAAAAACGCCCTCAGGATGAAGGCGTATCGCTATGAGCTTCCACCTGCTCACGCAGATGGGCCGTAATGTTACGCAGCCGACGCCGCGCACCTTTGTTTTTGCCGCCGGTGAGTTCTTGCTGTGCGTCACGTTCCAGTCGGCTGGCAAAAGCCGTGAAGTTTCGCCAGTACGTGGTGCGGAAAATCATGCCGTCATCGGTATGCTTGACGCTAATGTCATGATTGGCATCATTCACACTCATTCGCCGGAGGACGAAACCACCGATGTTCTTCAGGTCATTCTTGTGAAAACGCACTTCGGGTTGTGCCATCGTTCACCTCATCAAAGTCAAGTGGAAAAAGGTCTGCCCAGCAGGGCAATTGAGTCTTAAAACTTAATATGGGGTAATTGGGCTGAATTTCAAGGGGCACCATAGTTATAAAAAAATACACCCTCTGGGTGCATATTTTTATAACTGGCGTCCCCTAGGGGACTCGAACCCCTGTTTCCACCGTGAAAGGGTGGCGTCCTAGGCCTCTAGACGAAGGGGACGGACGCAGCGAGGGTGTTTATACCGTGCCCGTGCCCCTGACGCAAGTATTTTTTAGCGATTTTATTTATTTTTCTGAAAAAATCGTTTAATACAAAGGGCCTGTCTCTTGTATCATCCCCCACATGGACACACACACCACACCACCAGTAACACAGGAACATAACGGCCAGCGGCTGGATAAATTCCTGAGCAACTTCCTCCCCGCCATCAGCCGTGAACGCATTAAAACCCTTATTGATGACGGCCATATAAAAAGCACGCCCGCGCGCAAACTGACCCCTTCCACCAAGGTTAAAACCGGCGACGTGTTTACCCTTACCATTCCAGCCCCTACCCCCATGACCATTGAAGCTGAAAATATCCCGCTGGATATCCTTTACGAAGATGACGACGTAGTGGTGGTCAACAAACCCGCAGGCATGAGCGTACACCCCGCCACCGGTATTGTCAGCAGCACGCTGGTCAACGCCCTGCTGCACCATTGCACCAATTTATCCGGTATTGGTGGAGTGGAACGCCCCGGCATTGTCCACCGGTTGGA